>Ga0131853_10015719_pt1 | contig 13831 bp, 7 predicted proteins | sample TergutLab28metaG_FD_92764 | JGI IMG/M metagenome (GOLD analysis project Ga0131853, IMG submission 92764) | Labiotermes labralis P1 segment gut microbial communities from Petit-Saut dam, French Guiana - Lab288 P1 (version 2) (version 2) | ecosystem: Host-associated > Arthropoda: Insects >... | reverse complement strand
GCGACCGGCCACCTCGACACAGGTTTTTCTTGGTTTCCCTGTGTCTATAAGCAAATGCTGAGATGGTTCCCAACATTCCAAGTTGCCACTACATGCTTCTCATGTAGCCATCCCGACTTAAATCTAGCAGTAACCAATTTCATATTTTGTATACATGTAAAATAACCACTGCCACCGGGTAACAACCCAATTGCAGTAAATAAATATTATTATTATTATTTACTTGCAGAAATTTTTAGACCACAAAAGTTTCTATTCAACTAACGCCTATTTGCATAAATCAGCTCTGTCTCCTTGTAGAAATTTGAAGCCTACACAATTTCCTGTTCAGCTAGCGCTTATGGATACAAATAATTTGTATTTATTTGTAAAAAATTCGGGGTGTACAAATTTTCCTATTTATCTAGCCATTATTTCTAAAGGGGCTCCCTTTACGAAGAGGTACCAAAGTCTTAATAGGCTCTCTTGTAATAGCCCTGGTTCGCCCTGGATGTGAGACAATCTATAGTACAACCACGTAAAGAATTAACGCTGTGGCAGCCCCTGGAATATGTAGCTTTGTTCACACTGCCACGTAATTACGTACCACGTAACTAATTGACATTTATAAACCAGCGTTGTAACAATGGATTATATAGGTTACTCTGTAGTGAGTCTATCCCTCAAGCCCAGTAGACAAACAAAATTCATACGTGTCTCGTTTGAAAGCCACGACACTCCGTTGGACTTAATCTTGGATTGTGCTCTCATGTTCACTGCCTGACCATAGAAAGCCCCTCCCATGTGGTTTATCTTGTAATGTGGTTTTGTGTAAGTCATAATCCATTTGTCGTTCCGCTTTTTTAAACAAAATATGTTTTACTCTTCTTGTAATATAGGATTTAATTTGATACATTATTGAATTTTACAACCAGTTGATTTTCATTTTTTAACAAGAATATAATTAGGATTTTTTTTCCTTTTACTCTTTTTTGTATAAACGAAGGAATAATTGTGATGGGAACGTTGTGGAAGATAAACTTGTTCCTTTTTGGAATATAGGGGGTTACAGTGTATGTAGAGATACAGCGTTCTTAAACTGGGCACCGGATGGCGATGAGTGGTCATGTTTACACCTCAGCCGCTTTACCCCCGGGAAAGAACGACGCTACCTATTGAACAGGAGGCTGGGTGGACCCCAGGGTCGGCCTGGATTATCTGGAGAAGAGAAATATGTTTTCTGTTAGTGCTATTGAACTGCCGATTATCCAGCTCATCATCTAGACGCTGCAGCTACTCCGCCATCCCGCCGATTGAAATATGGCAAAATACGTATTTATTAAGTTATAAAGACTTAGTGCGTATGTTTGTCACTAACTCAGTGGCAGTATTGTGTTGATATAACTCATCACTGTTATTAGCTAAGTTAGCATTTCTGATTCGTATAGGGATGTTCCAATTTTCGAATTGTGATTACGAGATTTTTTTTCTTATTTGTTTTTTATGAATTTTCGGTATTGCAGCATTAAAGACAGCCCTCCATGTCTGATAAACCAAATATCATTTCAAGTTATTTATTTAATTCCTATTCTCTTTTAATTATTTATTTTTATAACGACCAATATAAGCAAAATTAATTGACAAATTATTATACTGCTCTTACTTATCATCATCATCATCATCATCATCATCATATACCTGTCATGGAGCTAGGCCACTTGTTGACCCGTTCCGGTCTCACGTATCCAGAAGTCTCTTCAAAGTTCTACCGTGATTCCTTCTGCCAGTTGAGGAGTAGCATTTCATTACTCTGGGTAATCTATTTCGAGGCATTCTATTTACATCTTATATCCAGCTTCTCTTGTATTCCAGTAATTTGTCCAAAATTGGTGGTATTTTTAACTCCTTTGCAATTTGTGCATTTGTTTTGTAAACTGTCTCGACACTATTGAATCATCCTCAGGGAGATAGTAGTTAGTGCCTTGCTGAGTTACATAAGTGTGTCAATGCAGCAGTTGGTAATAAAATTTCAAATTATATCACATAGGTTTTATGCTGTTGAAATCTCAGTGTTTAAAATCTTTAAATTGTTAAAATTGTCCTATTTGTAATAAAACGGGTTAAATCATTTTGTTGTCATAAAGAAACATTTGAAGTGTTATTAACACATCAACTTCTTTTCTCATCTTTCTGTATCTTTTAGCCATTACTTTAGTTGCCTTGAATTCCGTTCTGTTATTCTTCTTAATTAAAACTTTTGTATTCGTCCAGTTCATTAAACAGTTCATTTGAATATTTCCAAACATCAATCAAGGATTATACATTTCCATCTTACCCGCATACAACCGTAATAAGAGCCACAACGTAAACTTTAACTTGTTGTATACGAATTCGATCGTATAGTTTTGACTGCATGTATTTCCACATCGGTTCTTAAGAAGACAGAAGATTCCTGTAAAATATCTGCACCCACTTACCAAACAACACGGTGTCAGAACACATACTGATATTTTCGTTGTTACACCGTGCATGTTGTCGAGTTACTCAATTATTATACCAACCACTGCCGTGCAGGGCATTCTTCGCAACATAACATTACACAATATGGCATGCTGAATTTTTATAGTGTGAATTTAGCAAGGACGACGATATAGCTGCCTGATGATGGTCCTAGGACCGAGACATGTCGGAGCGTTTTTAATGTTTTAATGTGTAAATTTTATATATGTGCAGTGGTTGGTGTAATAATTGAGTGACATACTGATATAGAATGAACCGTCATCGCTGTGGGCATCCTAAATCTCGAATAGGAACTTAGATGGGTGAAGAGTAATGGGATAGAAAAGTGTGCATAGAAGGTGCTGACTGTAGTTCGAGAAACAGAGAGAGATGTGACATCATTAGCAGCACCTCTGTAGAGAATCCAGAACTTCTTGGAATCATCATACTTGTAACCTGAAGATCTTGTTACACGCTCCTTTGTCTCTGTTATATCATTATTTTATTCCTCCCTTACCTCTCAGATGATGGTACGAATTTTAGTCTCTAAATTATCTACTAAAGATAGAAATATTCATTTGCTTGGGTTTAAAGATGAAAGACCCGTGCAAGACACACGCATGTTGGTTTTATTATGGGTGAAGAGACATCTGGGTCTGTTTTACCTTGGATTTAGTAATCGTCATGTGTGTAAAGATCCCTTATAATTAGTTTATTGTAAAAAATCCTTGTTCTGTTTTATTTATTTACCAACTGAAGCACCATTTATTTGTCTTAAAAACAATATTAAAGTTTACATTTAAAGAGCTCTACATGTTTCGGTGTTAGTTACACCATCATCAGGGTGGCGCATTATTTACTGCTTAGTAAAGTTACTAAACCAACTGATGCACTAGTAAGATGTCTTAATAAACAATATTAAAATTTACATTAAAACAGCTCCGAACAGTTTCGGTGTTACAGTTACACCATCATCAGGGTGGCGCATTAATTAGTGTTTATTAAAGTTACTGAAGTTATCAAAGTATTATTTATTCACCAACTGATGCACTATTATGTTGTCTTAAAAAACAATATTAAAATCTACTCTAAAATTTACATTAAAAGAGCTCCGACATGTTTCGGTGTTACAGTTACACCATCATCAGGGAGCGCAATAATTAGTGTTCACTAAAGGTACAGTTGTTAAAATAGTCCTCTGAAATACATCGGCGTGTGGTATTCAACACACACATTAAAATACATTAAAATAGTCAATTAAAATACATCGGTGTATGGTATTCACCTAACACTGATGTAATTTAATGGATTATTTTAACAACTATACCTTTAGTAAGCACAATTAAAGTGGAAAGTAATGTGGAAACATTTTCTAAATTTTATATTAACCTATCAACAGAATAGTTTTGTATTCTTACAGTGTGAACTGATAGTAAGATATAAATATTTTAAGAATACTATAGTATTACTCCAAATAAAACATTTTTAAATATGCACGATGTGTTTTCAAGATATAATTTTTTCCAATGTAATTCCGTTATTTATTTTCCCTTTCATTGTCATTCAACCAATGCACCATACATATTCAAAAATGTATCTTCGGCATTCAATAAAATCGATAATTAACAGATTCTTTCTATAGATAAATGATACTTTAGAAAGGGGCACAGTCGTATTTTTCTGGGCCCTGCAAAATTCGTGGTCCGCCGCATTCATATGGATTCGGATGGCCTTGAAGCAGTTCTCCCTGTTCGGTTTCCTAGGGGCAGCCGGATAGAAAAGACGGGAGGAAAGGAGGAATGTTGAATCACTCTTTATTATTACGTCATTACATTAGGTAGCACCGCCATTTTAAACGTTAAATTGGTCATAAATATAATACAAAATTCAAACTTGACCAAGAAACTGTCTCGAATATCAATTTGTAGGTCAGTTTGGATTTTTGCGTGGAAGTAAAATGGCGGAGAGTGAATAATTTTTGTTTCTTTTGTTACAGGTAAGTGCGGGTTTGGACGTTTCTACACTGAAATTAAGTCACATGTAAGTATAACTGAATTCGTTTCTATTGGCCAAGTGCTATGAGATTTTTCTCTTTCCTGCGAGCTTGCACTCAGGCAATAGAGTCGGATCCACCTACATTCAAGTCGGGCCGATCTGCAAATTATGAGGTTTACGTTTACATGATCTAAAATTATCGCTACTTTTGACATTTTTAATGAAATGAGACTATAGTTTAACCGTGCATTTAATTACTAACACTAATCTAACGACCGAGCCTTCAGAAGCTGTGGACTTTGTTTCAAACTACGGTCCAGGACGAAGGGATTTGAAATTTACAGTACCCTCAAAGGCATTCTTGGTAGCACCGTGCACCGAGTTCTGCAGCATTTGAAGAAGGAAAGGTCGGTACAGTGCACCGATGCTTGAATTTTAGGTTTAATCTTTGGGAAACACAATACTGGGGGAGATATTCAAGAACGTAAGGGTAATTGGTGTAACTTAGGTTGAAGGAAATTTTTTGGCGTCTGTTATTCAAAATATTGTAAGTGACGAAAAATGTTACAAGGAATAGGAAAGGAGGTCGTGCCTCGATGTGCGCTGAGATTAAAATGTATTACAGCTGAAAATTCAGTAATTACTTTTTTTTGCCCCATGAATCTCGTCGATTTAGCGTGTCGTGCGTGGAGTCTTGAGAGCTAAACACATCCCAGGGTAGGCGGATGTCAGATTTAGCCACTCTATCACTCTATTTTTTTTATATTGCTTCTCAAGTGGCAGTTTTTCTGTAAGGGCCCACTAACAAATACATATAAATGTCTTCATAAAGTAACGTTTATTACTTTCGTATATGTTCTCCTTTCGCACTTAATCTACAGTTGAATTCTGGGTAAAAATACCACCTCTAAATGAAAATCAACAACCCCCGATTGGCCATGTTATCAAATTTCGACTAGGGTCACACCCTTACGGTTACTAAATTAATGGGCAGTGTTAAGGGTTGATACTTCAGATACAAGCCTATTAGTTGCAGAAAATTCCCGAGGGCCTGATATATCATAACTCTTAGAATTTATACTGACCACTGTTATTACATCCAATGGGAATTTTGAAAGATATTCCATCATTCCTATACGACGTTATTTTGGGGTCTTATCTAGTCGTAGATAGTTGGTATGGCTGTGTAAATAATCCCTGCCTCGATTCTCTAAATAGATAAAACCATACACTAAATTATTAGATATCATATATCCCACAGATATTTCAATTTTTGACGTTGTGTCTTGTCGTTCAGCTGTAGTCTGGAGAGTCAAGCTATATTTAACCAAAGAATGAATACCCTGAATTAGGTTTCCTTACTGCCAGCAGGAGACCAATTTTTGGGCTGAAAAATTTGGGAATCTAGGTTCGATTCACGACGGAGTCAAGGCCATGTCTAGGGACCACGAGTGATTTTTCCCCGAGGGTAAAGCTGTTAGTTTAGAAATGTGTGAACTGAATTATATTGAAAGGAGCCGAATTTAAATACGTATGTATTTAGAGGCTTTTCTTCATGGCGTGGTGCTTAGATAAGCATGTTAGGTCTTTGTTATTGTGACAGGATCCACTAGGTTTTTGGGGTGTACAGAAGAAGAGAATAAAAAATTTATACTTAGTTTCAAATTACAGTATGTGCGCTCCAGTAGAAAGGACACATTTGGATAATAACAAAGGACATGTGAAAAAATAGGTAAATAATTTTTTTTTTCAGAAATCAGAAAAAAGTGAAAAATTTGAGAGACTTGTATATACAGCACGATCACGTCGTCTCTATTACGATAGGTCCATAACCACCTGCAAAGTGAGTTCTCTACAGAGTGCGATCTAGTGCTTCGTGTTTCAAGTTTCAGTACCACCTCTTTTCCGGTAGTTGGTTACCTCTTCTTCCTCAGCGTTCCTTCCTTTCACCTATCCTTCAATAACGCGTTTTAGAACTCATTTCCTACTCAAAATATTACCAATCCTCTAACCCTTGTGTCATTATGTAATTTTTTTCCAAGCAGCGTGTAAATTAATCAATCAATCAATTCATTCATTCATTCCATAACCTTAGACACGCCCACAGTCTCTTCCAAAGCGATTTCTCTGCAGAACGTGATCCAGTGCTTCCTCTTTCAGCCATTAGTGGCTGGCTGTGCTGGACAAGTCATGGAAGGAGGGCAACTTCTTGAGTAGATTAGTAGTGGACTGTACCTCAAGAAATTATTCTTCATGAAACATGGAGTAGCGTAGGAATGTTTAAAGTTTCGACACTGGGACTTGTTCTTCCCACATCTTCCTTAAGTGTTATAATTTATTTGAACTATATATTTTAGTGTCGAATGTCATGTACTGGCGTATTGGGCTCTGTGTGGTGATATCACGCAATGATAAAACTGCTTTACATACCACATTTTAAGTGGGTTTTACACACAGAGCAGGTAAACCAAAAGGGATGTCGACATTTCTGCTGCATATAATACGATTCAAAATGTCACCATTCTGAAACAGTATAAGTGATAGAACTTTGGGAGATTTTGTTAAGTAAAGCTCTGTAGAAGGAGATGTGTTGGGGGTGCAGAAGAGGTAACAAGTGCCACTATCTAAACTCTCATCTTTTCATTTCCGGACTCGTGAATGGAATTGAACCGGTCCATATGATGTCGCCAAATGTCTTTCCCTGATAACATTCCCCTGAAGCTGTAGAACTCTTTCCCTAACGGTTACAGTACACCCCTAACATACTTCCCTATGAGTGGATGGGGTTCAGTCGTGGGGGTCAGGCAGTGTACACGGTATAGTTGAATGCTCCCACACTACTGCCTCTTGTACAATTGTAAGTGAGCCGTCTATGTATGTACGTATTATTGGAGTTATCTCGTGTCTACACTACTGCCCGGTTGTATCGTGTAATGTCCCGTGATTCATCGGGCAGGAACTGCAGTAGCTAACAGAATAAAGCTATCTAGCTACGGAGGAGGGATAAAACATGCTATATGCATGCAGCCGTGGTCGCGAGATCTAGATAACCTTATCACAGTGCGTGTATTGGCTACACTGACCTGATGGTTTATCTGGAAAGGAACTTCGCAGAGGAGTTTCCAAAAGACTTATACATTCTAAAACATCCGTAATTTTGTTAGTTACATGTTTTTTTTAGTACCCTCTTAGGGGAATATTCCAGATAAATTACCTCGGATTCGTAATCAGAGTCCTTCGTGTTTAAAGGGGTAAGCAGATAAACGTTTGACTTCCAAATTATAAAAGGAACACATTTCTATTAACCGTGACAAGGAGACGAATGAAATTTTACATCTGGGCAATTTAGAATAAGTTTGTGCCGTCTGTAGCTGTGTATTCTACAGGGTGTACTGTTGCTGGTCCACATGGCACCTGATATTCACCAGATAGACAACACTTCATTGCTACAAGAATTTGAACTTCCAAAGAAAATATTTTCTTTACAGATAACCCTGCCCTCTAGAGAGAACTTGTATCGTAGGGTAAGAGTGCCATACCAATTAGAGCATAAATTAATCAGCAACTTTATTGCTACCATTTTATGGCTTTATCCACAACTACCGAACTAACAAACATATTTAACGACATAATGGGAAGCGTCATATATATATATATAATATACATTATATATATATATATATATATGCTTATGGTTTATTACAGGTTTTTGAATGCAGGTAGATTGTTGTTAAGGCGAAGGGATATCAACTTGAGCGACAGAAAAGGAAGTAGTAAGATAATATAAAAATGTTCCTTAGAACTGTTCTTGAGGGATATCTTTCCAGTGTCGATTCTGTTATTAAGGGGACTGGAACAACCTGTTACACTATCGAAAAATTAATTTTTTATTAATATATACGTTTAATTACTTAATTTCCTTGTCATCTTTTTACTGGCCCATTTATTATGGAATCAGTTTGCATCCATGATGAGCGAAATGCACTGAACTTTTCTATAATGGCGTCGATTAGGTTTTACAGCGTAATTAGTTGCTTCGCTCTCCACGGATTATTCTTTTTTTGGTTTCGGCTATGTTTTAAAGACCTAGAAATTAATTATTTCGCTAGAAACTCCTATTAAGAAGACTGTACCATGTTTAAATTTTTATTAACAGTATTAATTAGAGTAATTCTTCTGAACGTCCGCCTGTAACGAGTCGAGAACCGTTTAACGGATTTTCATGGAGTTTAATATTGAGCAATTTTGTGAAATTTAACATTCATAGGTCCGTGCATCGATAATGTATTCTCAGAGCACAACCAACAAGAAACAACGTTTCACAAGTTATTTATTTCTGTAAGAGGCTTTACATGTTTCAGACAGTTTTTCCGTCCATCATCAGGAGCACAAAACTTCACACACAGCATCAGGTATTTGTCAGACCGTTACTGCTACCTGCTGCTAGCTTGGCCAGGCTGCAGCAGGTAGCAGTAACGGTCTGACAACTACCTGACACCCAGGCTAGCAGCAGGTAGCAGTAACGGTCTGAGAAATACCTGACGCTGTGTGTGCAGTTTTGAGCTCCCGATGATGGACGGAAAAACCGTCTGAAATACGTAGAGCGTCTTACAGAACTAAATAAATAGTAAAAGTTGCATCTTGTTGGTTGTACTCTGCGAAAAATTTTGTGAAAATCTGGCGATTCATTTCAATTTTTCTCAGCGCAATGATTGACGCTAGATATTTTCGGAAGGGCCCGTTTTTGTATTGACGTGCATACAGGATGACAGAAAGAGCTCCAATTTTTACAAAACTGTTTTTAAAAGAAAACCCAAAAGTCGGTGTACAATACCCAAATTAATGCTCTGTTGTAATAGTTACCATTATCAAGTCTTAAAAACTGTGTTTTTTTTTAATAGTTGTCAACCAAATAACAGCGAAATTACGGTACCTAAATCTGTTATCAAACAGTTGTTTAGTGGGTAGGTCTAAACGTTGGTGCTGGGGTAGCTCACTCAGTATAGTGACAGGCTGTACTGGTCGGGCGCCAAAAGCATTAGGCTTTTATTCCCGTCTTGGCAAATAAATAACTAATCTGCCCAAAGCCCTGATACCGGCTCTGGATCCCACCCATCTTCACACTCAGTAGGTACCAGGAGATCTTTATATATACGGAAAGTGGTTGGCCTGTTGTCCTAACCACTCCTCTCATCTAGTACCGGGGTTAAGAAAGAGTGGATCTAAACCTCCACTCCCATATATGTCTTCATGTTACGCACGGGTACACCTTTACCCTTACCTCTACTGTAGAGATTTATTCTTGTCGTCGTAGAATGTTCTGTAGTTCAGATGTGTATTTGTTGTGTTTTAATTATGTGGTTTACCTATATTTCCCGCTGTTATCAGTAATAAAACTGTTGTCTCTCATCCTGTAACACTTTGTGTCAGTGCCCCCCCCTCCCCCCACATTTTCATTCAAGGTGCTATTAAACTTTCATAGCTTCTGATAATGCCTGAAGTTAGAGCTTGTCTCAGAGTTTGTGGGCGTTGGAGTGCGATGCAGAGATGATTTTAACCAGACCTGCAGACTCTATAAACCTGGGAGATACAGCTGGGTGCAGAAGAATACAAAAACTTTGAAAGTGCCCAATATACACGGCAGCACACGCGGACTCTGAGGGCTTTTTTTTATTTGGTATTCACATACAAGATGGTTCCTTTACGTTTTAAAAAGAAAAACTTAAAAAAAAAATTCTAATGAATATTTCAACGCTTCCTCCAACATCACCATCCACGTGTTTTTATTCCTATTTTATTTACTCTTCTGCTTTCCTTTTGGTTTCCTTTATTTCTGTTATTCTTGTACACGTATGAATTATGTGTCTACATTTGAGTGTCTGGAGAGGAAGTATGTGCTGTTTTATGATATATTTGGAGAGTATTCTTTGTATGGTATGTTAAAACGTAACCCTAAAATCAATTAGTATTACTACGTTCATAGAAAGGTATATTGATTTCGGAAGGAAAGAAAAATTTCAGTTTTTTTTTCTGTCCTTGGCACATGATGTTCATTCCAATGTTATTTAAGATTTCAGTTTCTACTTGAAACAAAGTTTGGACCCGGTAGCTCAGTCGGTATAGCGACTGACTACGGGCTGGACGGTCCGGGATCGAGTCCCGATGGGGACGAGATTTTTCGCCTGTCCAGACCGGCACTGGAGCCCACCCAGCCTCCTGTAAAATGGGTACCGGGTCTTTCCCGGGGGTAAATTGCGGCCGGGGCGTGCCGCTGACCATTCACCCCCTTCTAGTGCCGCGGTCATGGAAGAGTAGAGCTATACCTCTACCCACCCTCAGGGCCACACCGGGACTGTAACGGGAACACTTTTTCTTTTACTTGAAAGAAAGGACGCTCTATCTTGATGACAAAGAACAGTATGTGAGTGCTGTTAAATGAAATATTCTGGACGTTATTGCGAGAAGATTACGAAACAATTATATAGCTAGCCCTTAAGTTCCCTAGACAACCTGATGATGGCCAATACAGGCCGAAACATGTAGTTGTTTCCATCACAGTCATTAAATACACCTCAGTGATTAAGTTGTATTTGACTGCATACCTTTTCCTAGTTTCACACACACAACGGGGATGACACACTTCCTAGAATTTTAGGAACATTCGAAGATTTGAATTTAAGCTGGTGGTACAAATATGTACCATGTAGTTTTATCCCTTTACTTTCAGAAGGCGGGTTGTTGTACCGTAGACAGCATGTTACTGTCTTGTGGGCTATACGCCTGTTCAGTTGTTCGAAGCAAAACAGTGCTCTGATGCACCTGCTGGCAATGCAAAGGGATTTCACATTTGTGGTTGGTAGTAGAGACAGGTTGAAATGTGACGACACACGGTGACGCATGGGTGGGGAAGTGAAGGGGAAACTGGCGAATGGAGTGGGTAGCCAGTACTCTTCACACTACCTCGAAACATGGTGTATCCAGCATTACTACCGCTGATGCGCACACCTCGGCTGCCAGTAGTCGACTGAACTGACTCCCTCGCCGATTTAAATGGACTCGTCCGTTTCGCAGAAAGACGAAATCTGGTTTCTGCGCGTGTTCCATCACATTTCAAACGCAGTCTACTGACAGCCCTGCAGATTCCCTTTCTACAAATGAGGATTTGTGTAGTTCAGTACGAGCTATGAATATAGGTGTTGAAGAATTTGTTTTATACACCAAAGAATTTTGCTTGTCCAGAAATTTAATTTGTCCTTGTGCACATTCGAGTGCACTTCTATTTAATTATAAACATCGCTATTATCTAGAAGTCTAATAGCTTCAAGAAGTACATAACAAAACTCGAGTAGATTTTCAAAGTACTAAATGGCTAAAGAAAAAAAATTCTCCTGTGCTTCATAACCAGAAAAATGAATCTAAATTATGCCATGCTTTATTTTTTTAAGATTAATTACTATTACTTCACATCTTTAATTAAGTAATAATTTCGCTGTTAACTGATGTTAAAATAATAAGACATTCTTGTAATAATATGTAGCAGGAATTTGAAGTATCAGGAAATGGACAGGAAAATATAATCTCGTGCAAAAATATGGATTTAGAAGAACAGCTTCAAATTGCTTGTGCAGGCGTATCGGATGGTAATGAAAGGAATGGAGATATCAACAATTATGATTATAGATATGATGATAGTGATAGTGTTGTAAAATTTGTTGCCCGTTATGAGAAACATTTGAAGTTGAATAGCATTTGGATCATTATGTTTAGACAGTACAGTCTCTGGGTTTCTCCTGGCCACGTGTAGATTTTGGGAGAATATTTTGGAGGAAATAAGTAGAAATTAAAACTATAGTTAAAGGTATGGATGATGGCGTAGATGATTCATGTTTGCAAAACAATTAATGAACTTGATATCTTATAATTTTGTGCATATACAGTTCATTATTATTATTATTATTATTATTATTATTATTATTAATTACTTATTCCATTGAGCAGGTTCTTTCGTGAGAAGCTAACCGGTTTGTAGCTAGTCAAAAAATACCCGGCACTTTATGGAATCCGAATGTTCATTACCGCATTCACATGTGCCCGCCAACCGTCCCTATCCTGAGCCAGATCCATACAGTCCTTAACTTCACATCCCACTTCCCGAAGCTGCATCGTAATATTATCCTCCCATCTACTCGGGTCTCCCAAGTGGTCTCTTTCCCTCAGGTTTCCCCACCAAAACTCTCTACACACATCTCGCCTTCCCCATACGCGCTACATTCCCCGCCCATAATAATATTGGGTAAGCAGTACAGATCATTGAGCTCCTCATTAAGCAGCTTCCTCCTCTACCCTGTTACCTTGTCCCTCTTAGAACCAAATGTTCTCCTCAACACCCTGTTCTCATACACCCTCATCCTACGTTCCTCCCTCAATGTCAGCGACCAAGTTTCACACCCATACAAAAAACATGCAAAATTATTATTATTATTATAAATGTTTCAAAATAAAAATAAAAAAGAACAGATTATTTTTTAGGCTTGTGTATGCGACACGTGTCACTGCCAGTAGCTGAAAATCTATTGTTTCTGAACAATGTCTTTGCAGAACAAGAAAATAGAACCTTAAGCCTGAAGGGAGATGAATTTTGAATTTCTGTCGGATTTCATTTCTTTATGGGTTCCACAAAACTTTTTCATAGGGACACGAATTTTCTATTAGCGAGGACGCACGCGTCTTATTATTCGTTAGAGATACGTACTATTAGACTTATGAAAAATTACATGAAGGCTACATGTTAATAATAATCCACAATTACTGAAGACAGTGAAGATAAATTACGCACGCCGGGTCCCATAATGTCTGTTCTTAATTAACGTTTTCCAAAACTATACAATGGCACAAGAGAGCTGAGAATAGGCGTATCAGTGACCGTGTTGAAAGGGCGCAGTGACATCAGTGAGTAGCCTTGGGGCCCTATTGTGGGGTTGCAATTTCTTGTGCCCAGCAAATTAAAGAGGATATTTCTTAAATTATGATAAGTGTGAGTGCGGTAATGAACCTTCGGGTTTCGTGAAATTCGGGGAATTTCTTGACTATCTGCAAACCAGTTAGCTTCTCAAGAAGGACTCTGCACCATGGAGTAAGTAAGTAAGTATTATGATAAGTGTCAAGGAAAGTATGGGGTTAAATGCATAAATACTGGTGTAGGTTTACTTACTTACTCCATGCTGCAGAGTCCTTTTTCAGAAGCTAACTGGTTTGCAGCTAGTCAAGAAATTCCCCGCATTTCACGGAACCCGAAGGTTCATTACCGCACTCACAAGCGTCCGCCACCTGTCTCTATCCTGGGCCAGCCCAATCCAGT
>Ga0131853_10015718_pt1 | contig 13831 bp, 10 predicted proteins | sample TergutLab28metaG_FD_92764 | JGI IMG/M metagenome (GOLD analysis project Ga0131853, IMG submission 92764) | Labiotermes labralis P1 segment gut microbial communities from Petit-Saut dam, French Guiana - Lab288 P1 (version 2) (version 2) | ecosystem: Host-associated > Arthropoda: Insects >... | reverse complement strand
TCCCATTTTTTCTGACGTATTTGGCGAATGCAGAATATGTGATCAATAGTTGACCTGTTGCGTCGAAAGCCACATTGATGATCCCCGATAATTCACAGGCGGGATTATATTATATTGTATTATATTATATTGTATCATATCATATATCATATCGTAACGTATCATATCGTATCATATCATATTATATTAAAGTGGGCTGGGATAACGTAGTCGGTATAGCGACTCGCTAGGGCAGGACGGTCCGGGGTCCAATCCCGGTGGGGGCGAGATTTTCCACAATCGTCCAGATGGGTCCTGGGGCCCACCCAGCCTCCTATACAATGGATACCGGGTCTTTCCAGGGGGTAAAGCGGCCGGGGCGTGGCGTTGACCACCCATGCCCATCTAGCGCCGAGGCTAAAGAAAGAGCAGATCTATACATCTACTCACCTTCTGGGCCTTTGTGGCCTGTTCTAGGGTGAACTTTACTTTTACTTTACTTTATATTATATTATTGCTGTTCGTGACCTATTTTACTACCGTTTATTTTAAAGAAGGGGGCCAAAAGCCGGTAAGTTTTCTGGGAGGGTTTCGATGCTGGTAGAAATTCTCACTAAAATCAGAGAAATGCCTTCTGGGAATCAGCTCTGCCAATAAATCCTACTCCTACCTCCACAAGACGGTCCCTGGACAATTCTGTTAATAACAGCAGCAAACGGGAGAGGGTTAAAGGCGAGTTTCAGGCGCTTTAAAATGGAAACACTGGACTCGGGGAGAAACCCCTGACAGAAAACCCTAGGTCCTCCACAGTTTCGGCGGTTGAGCGTTAGGCAAGAGACCTAATCTCGTAAAAAACAAGAAGTGCTATGAACTGTATAGCAGTGAAGCCGGGAAGATTTTGGAGACAAGCAAAGCAAACGCCAAAGGAAATGAGACAGGAATTAGCCAAAGGACGGCCAAAGAATAGATGGGAGAAGAAGTAATAAATGAATTAAAGAAGTTAAAACAGAGAAACTTGAGCCAACACGTCAAAGATAGAAACGCCTGAAATGATCTGGTGCAGAAGACCAAAACACATGTAGGGTTGTAGTTTCAGAAAAGGAAAAGATATTTTAAAGACTATTTGGTGTCAGGTCCCTGAAGATGGCAAGATATTAGCGCCGAAACATGTAGCACGTATGTAAAAGATTGAACGCATAAATAAGAGAATAATGCATTTTTTGCTGTTATATTAGTTCTTTAATTCATCGTGGTGCATTGAATAAACACTGTAAAATTTCGACTTTAAATTCGTGGAGGGGTTACAATCCGTTGGTACGGCGCGTAGGTAAAGGTGCGAGATTCGAGACTCTGAAAGCAAGTTTGCTGAAGAGTCAAGTTCTCAGCGATGCGACGTCGTGTCGATTGGTAAATGACGGTAAATATTCACATTCTTGATTTTAAGCTTTCGCCGTGTTCTATATGTAATGTGTTTTCTTTTGGGTAATTCCCCGGCGTCACAATGCTAATAGCCGACGTTTCGGAACACACAGGTGCACCTTCCCGCCCCCATCCGGTCACTCGCCTTCCATTGGCTCCTCCACTGGCCTGCCAGAACCCTGCCAGGTATAAATACACCACACATCCCATACCCTGTCATACTTCATCCACCTGCCTATGAAGATGGAACTGATAGTGTTCCGAAACGTCAGCTATTAGAACTCAGACGCCGGGTAATTACCCAAAAGAAAACACATTAAATATTCACATGTCTGCACAGAGTAACACCCCAGAAGACTTGAATCTCAAAAGGCAAAGTTGTCCTTTTCACGCTATGAAAACATATGGGGGAGTGGAGGTATAGCTCCACTTATTATTAACCTCGGCATTAGATGGACGTGAATGGTCAGTTTCAGACTCCCGACCGCATTACCTCCAGGGAAAATCTTTCGGTACACATTAACAGAGGTGACTGCGGTCTGCGACAGACACCACACCAAACCCACACGAAATGCATTATTGTGCAAACCATCTATGAAATTTTTGGGCCTTACCACTTAGCCGATCTAGATGCAGATGGGAAGCTAATATTAAAATGTGTCATATAGGAAGAGGTACGAAGGTTTGAGAATTGGGTGGACCAAGGCAAAGATGGGGAGGGAAGGAGGAGGCGGTGTGAACCGAATTCGTCTGACCCGGGGCAGAAATGAGTAGCGGACTGTTGTGAATACGGTAATGAACCCTTGGATCCCCAACAGAAAGGAATTCCATGAAGAAAACCCACTAGCATCTCAAGACAAACGTAAAAGCAATTCACCAAGTGTTATAACACTGACTGACATATTTTAAGAACACAGTAAATTGGTTTAGAGACGAAAGAAAAAAAGACAGGAAGAAATTAAATAATTAATTAATGACTGACACGCCCTTCTGAGGAGGGGGTGGCAGTATTGTCCAGTAAAGAAGAACACATGCCACAAAGACTGCTTGAAGCAATTAACTCCAATTTAGGGTGTCATAATGTCACTGTGCTAGGGTTTCCATCACAAAGAAGACATTTTTCATCGCTGGTGCTGAAGCTTTGATGTCTACAACAGTTTCACAGCAATGCGGGATTCGTCTCTCGTCTCTGCTTAGTATCATATCGCCTCATTATGAATGAGATGGAAAAAAAACCCGTGTTACACAGATGAACGTCAGAGTCTCGTGGTTAGCAATATTGATTCGTATTTAGGAGGACTCAGGTTGAAATCTCGGCCTGAAACAGGCTATCCTGATTGAGGCTTTTCGGGGAGGTTCATGCGCGTTAGTGGAAAAAATGTGAAAAGCGACTGTTAGCCTTGTCATGCTCTGTGTACTGTATCTGCGTCTGTCCGCCCGGCAGCGTGGAACAATTCGGCATCCATAGGGAGGACTTTCGTGAAATTTCGCATTGGGAATTTATAATAAAACTTGTCCGCCAAACTTAAGTTCAGTTGAAACCAAAAAAAAAAAAAAGCATGGGCACTTTACAGGCATACCTACATACGTCAATGTTAAGGTAAAGGTAAAGCAGTCCCATTACAGGCTTGGACAGGCCCACAGGGTTCCAGGAAGTTAAGGTTCCCAGATTTCGTGACAACGGCACAGGACGGTGGTAGGTTGTCAGCCTTACGCATCCCCAGGAAATACTCCTGGTACTCATTTCTCTTAGAGGCTGAGTCGACCCCAGGGCCATAGTACGATCGGAAGGATTTTATGTCAATGATAAATCCACTGACACCAGCTGAGATCGAACCAGCGACCTTCCGATTTGTAGCACAGCAACTTAACCACTGTGCTAACGCGACGTCAATGTTACTGGGCTTTATAATAGAGTGTTTTCTGTGAGGTGTGATCTGACGCCTAAGAAACATCTGACAAGGTAAAAGCAGCAACAGAGACAGTGTTTTGTGTGAGGTGCGAGATCAGGCCGACAAAAACAACACTCTATAAACACAAGCAATGAGCATGATCGACTCCGAAGCTGTTGAGCAGAGCAGACCGCTGGTACAATGCGGAGACCTACAGGAACAGCAACACAGCGGACGATCCTTATGCACAGCGTACATTTCCTGACTGTTCTCCATTTACTTCAGGCAAACGTCCAGGTAGCACCTTAAGGCACAGCAGGATCCAGTCCTCTGTAGCCTCTCATTTCCTCCTTCACACTGCATCCTACCAATAGGCCCTGCGCAACCTGACCTTGACCCCCCCACCTCCGGAGTTAAATAACCTATGTCACATTCCGACCGCTTTAACTCCAGGGAAAGAGCTCCGATGTCTATTGAATATAAAACAGGCCCGATCTGACGTGATACAGAAAAGAAAATTCCGCCGTGAGAATGGTACATTTTGATGGAATGCAAATTATGGTCGTCTGGGTCACTACAGTGTGCAGGTCCGTGGGTGGTAAACACTGTCTGTGAGAGACTTAATAAAAAAACAACAACAACAACAATAATTCTGTACCGACGTTTCAGGACAACCTATCGGTCGCATTTTCAAGGGTCAACTAGTCCTAGAAGAACCCCCGGTACTTCTTGGACTACAGGACCCTTATGGATGGGACCGATAGGTTGTCCCAAAACGTCGGTACAGGATTACCAATCTACGCTGCGTAAGGCTCCAGAAGAACCCAGATCTCGTTTGCACCTCTGCGGAAGCCTGGAACCACACATCAGCAACACATGTTTGATATCCTCTTCACCTAAAGACAATGGGCACCTTTGTTTGCCCATTGTCTGTCTACAGCCACTCACTTTCAACACTCATAACCAGCACAAATTCCCTCCCACACGATCTATACTCCAACTACAATTCACGTTTCAATTCAGCAACAACAAACTCCTACGGTCTTGATGTGTCCACATTCAGGGTTGAAACTAACCAAGCTTCGGAGGAAGATGGTGCCACCGTCTTCATTGTTTGACGTCACGAACACGCTGCTTTCATGTCAGAGTAGAACTACCTGCCAGACTATAAGCCGCCGTAAGCCAGAACACCATAATTTAATTTTCAAGGCCACGAAGCCCTCATATCTCACTTTAACGGCAAGTTACGCTTAACTCACCAGCTGCGGTGATCATCAGCAGTCAAGTCAGGATGCCGACGAGAGGCAGGGACACGCGCCGCCCTCTGCAGCCAGATGTTCGCTGTCAACTGGGAACTACAGCCCTGTGCTGTGGCCAGTGTCCGACTCTCAAGATCGGGGAAACCCTACAGACGTCCTAGCACGTACCCCACTACTTGCTGACCCCAGCTTGCATCACCTGCAGATTCTCCGCAAACACGAGAAAGAATTTACTGTATCGCCTAGACGTCACAGGCACTGTCATACCTGTATTTGGAACTTAGTTAATTGGCGTTTATAACGACGCGGTAGTGCAATTAGCATTTACGTGCATATTCTGGAGTTCGTGGGCTCGAATCAGTTATTCAGACCATAAGGTTCGTCATCCCCGTCGTGTTTATAATAAACTATAATGGAGAAAATTTACTCTCTAACACAGACAGTAAATTTACTCCATTATAGTTATTCAGACAACTGTCTCAGTTTCCCTCGGTCTCTCCTGGAAAATGGAAGCAGTATCAAGGGACCACGATGATATCTAACTATATACCTTTAAAATATCTTCCATCAAACATCTTACCACTGAATGCTATGACATAACCTAAGGATTCTTCTTTTATTATCCAACAAATTGTGCATTTGGTTAACCTTTTGGTGCCGGAATTATTTTTTTAATTTTAGCACACCCTGCATATAAAATGTGAATAATACAGAAACCAAATACGTTAGAATTATGAAACAAACTGTATTTTGAAGAGAAAAAAAACGGAGAATACATACCATGTTTAAAATATTCGTTACCTATATTTGTTGAATAAATATATAAAATGCAACTTTGGAGGTTAGCGGTGCGGTACGTCAACTATACTTGACGTTAGGCGTCTAAAGGTTAATAAAAGAAGAATCTATATAAAAAAGCACCGTACACACGATCTCACGATATCCTCAGGAATTCAAAGGCGCAGCTAAAATAAAAGCGAATGTAACGAAAGTACAATCCAGGACATAAATCCATACGGCATGCAGAAAAGAAATCATAGCGGAAACGTAAACAGAAGAACGAGGGAAAGTCAGATATCAGTAATATAACAAAGCGAAGTTACTGGCTAGAAACTAAAGAAAAGCGTCAGAGAACTAAATATTGACAATGTTGAACAGCAACGTGTAACAACAGTCTGGGTGGAAAAGTGTCAGTCCTTGTAACCAGCTACGGTGCCTTAACCTGCCTGAACATTCCGTAATATTAATGTCCACAAAGCACACACAGCCGCACTTCCCGTATCAGCGCTCTCTGTAACCACCTGCACAGATCAGAGCCTACTTGAAAACCTGCAAGTTATTTGACATGTAAAGGAATTCTGAATCAGCCAGTTCATTACCGTGATCACAAGGGCTTGTTGCTGGAGTCTGTCTTGACATAGATTTATTCAATACACTCCCAGTCCCTTCTAATATCCATCTCAATATTATCCTCTAATATACATAGATGTGCCGTTCCCAGTGGCCGCGCGGTCTAAGGTGTGCGTCTGCGGCCGCTTACTTCCTGGGATTGCGGGTTCGAATCCCGCAGGGGGTATGGATGTCTGTCTGTTGTGATTGTTGTGTGTTGTTAAGTATAGGTCTGTGCGACGAGTTGATCATTCGTCCAGAGGAGTCCTACTGTGTGTGTGGTGTGTCTGAGTATGGTCGAGGAACCTCACAGAGGAGGCCTAGTCCAACTAGGCCTGTCGAGCCACGGGGGCTGGACGGGGGTATATGTACATATACGTGTATGTATGTATTCATAGCAGTCTCTTCCTATAAGCTTTTCCGACTAAACATTTGTCTTCAAGTGAAATTAAACACATCTAAACTCTTCACAGGCGACCGCAGACAACAACGTCGGTACGCCAGTTTAACGTCGTAAGTGACGAAGGTGAAACCAAACCCGCTTGAACTTTCGAAGCAGCTCTCGGATGGTTGAGACAGGTCAGGCGAGTTTCTGAACGAAACCGCGCATCTATGGGGATTCCTCCAAGTGAGGAGCGGGTCCGGACACACCTGCTGCCTAGGCAACCCAGAAGTATAAACAGGTTCATATGCACCTTCATGTCACGGCGAACAAAAATACCAATAGTACACATTAGGTGATTTCCTTGTTGTCATGACTTGATGCTTTCCTAAGGTGCAAGATAAGGTGTGGCCTCCAAACGTATCTTGCGTGTTTTGTGGAAATTCGTCATTCCCATATCAAGGGCCAAGTGGTCGGACACCCTTACCATTCAAGATGGCCCGATAGGCTGTCCCGAAACGTCGGTAACCAACAGTCAACCTACGACGCGTAACACCCCAGAAGAACGAAGGTCTCATATTCTGTCTGCTCGTGAAAGCGAGCTGCAAAGTCTTCCGTGCTATTTGCGAAAAGACTGCTTGGAACTGTTCGTCTGCCAGTCAACAAGACGTCAGGATTTTCCTGTTACGCTCCTTCAATTAGCTAACCGACGTGATTTTGCGTTAATTCCACCGGACGCCGCCTCGAGAAGTCGTATCACTCCGGTTCGTCGATGATGAATCCCCGGATTTAGTTCTCGGTTGCAAAATGTAACGGTCCTGACTAAGAATGTTTGGTGGTTTTCCTAAGCCCAGTCAGGTAGATGCCAGGTGAGAAAAGCAATATCAAAGTAGCTCATGAACACTGACTGCCACACCCTTTCCAATACAGTATTCATTAATCACCGCACAAATGAAAGCCATATTTTCTGAACAACGGATGGTGTCGTTGACACAATGTAAAAGAGTAAAAGTAGCCTTGTCTTCGCACAGGCCAAGAAGGCATGCAGTGGAAGCAGAGGTATTCCTCCACTCATTAACCACTGCACTAGATGTGGTGAGTGGCAAACTTCACGTCCCGGCCGCTTTAATCCTGACAAAGAACCCAGAGCCAGGCTGGACGGTTTTAGAGAACAGAAAACACCTTGCCCCTACCAAGATTCGAACACCGGACGTTCCAGTCCGCAGCTAGTTTCTACACCAACTATGCTGTCCCGGCTGTCCCTAACGGAATACAAAGGAAGTCACAGCTCTGAAAGCAGTATACCTCTACCACACGAGAGACTGAAACACGGAACGCATCACAGCCTTGACAGGATTCGAAGCCATGACTTCATACTTTTTAACCGTCCTTATAAATTACACGGTCAAAATAATGGATAGAGAAGTTAGTATAACGACAAACTTCAGAGTACTCCGTGACCACACGACATTCTTCATGTGGTTTATCTCCTGCGCCATCTGCATGTTTCCTTTTATGGGCACGCGATACATGAGTGCGCACAGGACATTACAAAGATCCAGGTTAATAAGTCAGCGCACTTACTATCTTACATTATGCCCGCAGGTGTACGCTTGGCACAACGCTGTCCTAAATGGCGTCACGTTATGATGTCCGTAAATGCAGGTTCGGGACTGATTAACATAATGATTTCCGACGGGAAAACCGGCTTCGTTTGTGTCGACCCCTCTGTAAGCTGTGGGCATGCTTCCTCTCCCTGTTCTTACAAATTGTTCTTCTTCGGTCCGTCTGTACGGCAAAACCGCGTCGAAATATCCTTTAATCACACTGAGTCCACCCGGAGATGTTTCCATTAGGGCCAACGGCCTCGAATACACTTGCAGTGGTGTGCATGTAGAACGCACGTAACAGATAACAAATACATACACACAATTTTGGTAAGGAAACCCAAGGCAAAATACGACAGTGTAATCTCATACTGCTGCATCGTCACTGTGTGCCTAGTACAGATTATAACTGAGAAAATAACACAGGATACATAATAAAATAAAGTTGAGATAAACCAATTTATTCTATGCTTCTACATGTTTCGGCCCTGCTGGGTCATCTTCAAGGGAAAACAACTGTCGCTATTGGAAATTACTAACTTTATAGGAGAGTTCCCTAGGTCAGCTGACTTGCTATACAGTGGTTTTTTTCAAATTATCTGAAAGTCCATGTACTCTGTGGGGAGTATTCCTGAATCATTACTACACGTATTAACAGCAATACGTAAACACTATCTGTCTATCTGTCTCTCTGTCTATCTATCTATCTGTCTGTCTGTCTCTCTGTCTATCTATCTATCTATCTCTCTATTTATCTATCTATCTGTCTGTCTATCTATCTATCTGTCTATCCGTCTATCTATCTATCTATCTATCTTTCTATCTGTCTGTCTATCTATCTATCTATGTAAAGGCATGCCACTATGTTCAGATATTGTACGCTCTTTATCACATTTTTACCTTCTCACGTACAGAAAGCGCTCCAATCGTTAAATAAGTAAATATTCAAATTTCGACCGAAATTAATACTTCCAAATTAGGTCTACGAATTGCTGTTGTACTTGTCATTTTCTGTATCTGAAGTGGCTGTATATGCCCCACACCATTTCCGGTATGAGGCGTCTTCACGGCACGCTGTCCGTTCGTCTGATCCGGACAGCAACCAGACACGCAACACCACACAGAGTCAGTGGGTTTGAAAAAAAGCATTTGTACAAACAGGCGACGCAATCCACAAACAGTTTATAAAAATCGTGTCCTCCATTCACGGATTGGACTGTCAGGCACATAGTGTTTTTGACCACAGCGACTCTAGGATCGCAGGTTCGAAACAAGCGATGTCAGTTCTGCTTCCAAAGACGTTATGCCAAATGTCTACAGTTTTTCAGTGTTCAGATTCTTCTAAGCAGATGACGAAAACAAAGAATGAGACACATGAAGTAGGATGTGCATGGCGAAGAGTGGAAAGGAAGATAACCGGGAGGCGGTTGAAAAGAATTAGCAGGAGCTGAAGGACGTGCAGAATTGAAAGAAGATTCGTGATGGAAATTTGGGTGGTGGAGTAAGAAGTGGGGGGAACATGAGTGTATGGGAAAATGAAAGAGTTGCATTAAGGAAAATTACGAGAATGAAGGAGGAGACGGAAACAGCAGTAGAAGCCAGATGATGAAGTGGCAGGAGCAGAAAACTTGAGAAGCTCTTCCCCTCCTTCTTTCTGTTTTCACCAAGGCCGCGAAGGTATCTTGTCTGGTAATCAGATGTGGGACTTTTTGCCCACTGCATGAGGGGGCAGACCTCCCGATGCTGGTTGCGTCACGGCCAGGGAGTGGTCACCTGGTTGACGCACCGTACAACACGGAAGTCGTCAGAATGTTCAAGGTCGGCTAGGATCTTCACAGGAGAAAGCAAAGGCTCCTGTGGACAGCCCAAAGACCACAAGCACAGCTGTTCTACTGGCGCATCAGTTTAGGACGTCGTGCAATATTTTGAAGACCCACCACATTACGCTCTTGTGTCGTTTGCACCTATCAATGTGCGCGTCAGGCTGTGCCTGCCTGAAAGATTACCTGTTCAACGCATTTCTATGAAATTTGATATTTGTCTTATAAATTAGTTTTTGGCCGGTATCATGATAATAACACAGTACATTATTATAGTACTGCATTATCCAGTAAACGTTTCCTTGTTTCTAAGACAGCAATTTGCAACGCGTCAGCCTCGTTTCAGGTGTATCAACATAACAAATGTCATACAACTGTCTACATTGGTTTATTATTTGCAAGAACCATATCAAAAATTGTGGGCCGGGTAGCTCGTCGGTATAGCGACTGACTACGGGCTGGACGATCCAGGACAGAATCCCGGTGGGGACGAGATTTTCCACCCGTCCAGACTGGCCCTGGAATCCACCCAGCCTCCTGTACAATGGGTACCGAGTCTTTCCCGGGGGTAAAGTGCGGCCGGGGCGTGCTGCTAACCACTCACCCCCTTCTAGGGCCGCGGTAATGGAAGAGTAGAGCTATACCTCTACCCACCCTCTGGGCCACACCGGGCCTGTAACGGGATCACTTTACCCTTTATTATATCAAAAACTATTATTTCACAACCGCCATGGTGTTTTGTATATTATGCAAAAATAACCCAAATAAATTTAGACATTTTTCTCAGTTCTATCACATTTCATCTCAGGAGCCCACACTAAGAGTGGCAAGTGTCACTTCCACCTCATAAGTTCGTGTGTCCGCCATATTGATAGTATCGATGAAAGGTCATTATAGGTTATGAGGTTGGGGCGGACGCTAATATCAGAACATCCAAACCAGTGTTCACACAAATCGGTCTACCAGTTCAAAATTTGAGAGAGGAAATGAACACATGGGCAGAATGATAATATAACCCCAGTTTTTGCTAAGGAAAGAAAGTAAGTTAAATTTGCAGTACCACAGTTTACTGCAACTGTCATAATCGAGGAACTGCTGTCTGGTTGAATGTCGCGCAATTGAAGGTTGCTGGTGGCAGGGACAAACACAGTCATTCTTATTTACCGTTTGCTACGCGTGGGAGATTCCGAACAAAGAAGAGGAAAATTAACTTTATCTCACTATCTGCAAACAACTGGTTTGTGCCATAACAAACGGCGTTCTGCCAGTCACGGCCCTTATGCGTTTCTCTCTCGTCACGAAACTGCACAGAAATTTTGTACAGTAAAACTTGATTTGTTTAGTGCGTTATTTTGATCATCAGTTGATACAGAATACAGTCTAATACAAATATTTTGTTACAAAACGATAAATTGTGTTTTTACATAAGCGATACATGTATCGACCCAATACGCTCATTCTCAGGCTTATAAAAATGGGTAAAGAAGGCTAGATGTGTACAGTTAGAGTTGTCATTCCAGGGCCTGAGATATCGCCCTTAATGTCACACTGCAATACGATTGATTGCACTGAATATTTGGCTTATTGTAGCTTAAACATTTATAGTTGTGTTAAAGAGCCCCCACAGACTGTAACATTGCACAATGTTACTGACTGTCTAGCGGTGACATTGCACAAGTTACCGCTAGACAGTCGGTAAAACTGCACAATGTTACCGCTAGACAGTCAGTAATATTGCACAATGTTACCGCTAGAGAGTCAGTAACATCGCACAATGTCACCGCTAGACAGTCGGTAAAACTGTACAGTGTTACCGCTAGACAGTCAGTAATATTGCACAATGTTACCGCTAGATAGTCAGTAACATTGCACAATGTTACCGCTAGAGAGTCAGTAACATCGCACAATGTCACCGCTAGACAGTCGGTAAAACTGTACAGTGTTACCGCTAGACAGTCAGTAATATTGCACAATGTTACCGCTAAACAGTCAGTAACATTGCACAATGTTACCGCTAGATAGTCAGTAACATTGCACAATGTTACCGCTAGATAGTCAGTAACATTGCACAATGTTACCGCTAGACAGTCAGTAACATTGCACAAGTTACTGCTAGACAGTCGGTAAAACTGTACAATGTTACCGCTAGACAGTCAGTAATATTGCACAATGTTACCGCTAGACAGTCAGTAACATTGCACAATGTCACCGCTAGACAGTCAGTAACATTGCACAATGTTACCGCTAGACAGTCAGTAACATTAGACAATGTTACCGCTAGACAGTCAGTAATATTGCACAATGTTACCGCTACACAGTCAGTAACATTGCACAAGGTTACCTCTAGACAGTCAGTAACATTAGACAATGTTACCGCTAGACAGTCAGTAATATTGCACAATGTTACCGCTAGACAGTCAGTAACATTGCACAATATTACCGCTAGACAGTCAGTAACATTGCACAATGTTACCGCTAGACAGTCAGTAACAATGCACAATGTTACGCTAGACAGTCAGTAACATTGCACAATATTACCGTTAGACAGTCAGTAACATTGCACAATATTACCGCTAGACAGTCAGTAACATTGCACAATGTTACCGCTAGACAGTCAGTAACATTGCACAATATTACCGCTAGACAGTCAATATTTTTTACGTTTTTTGCACCTGCATTTTTATATGATTATACAATAGAAACGGGCAAAATGCACACTTTATAAATTAGTATTTTAATTTTTTATATTTTTTGTCTTCTACATGTTTCGAATCCGAGGATTTATCTTCGGGAATACGGTTATATATGCGGTTAATATCGGGTACGTTTACATGCTGAAATTACAAAAAGGACTTTCATAAGATACCTAAATATTAAATATTTGAACCTTTTTTCAAACATTTTATACTTTAGATACCTTATAAAAGCCTTTAATTGTAATTTCAGCATGTAAAACATACCGTACCATAACTGTGTATACAGCCGTCTTCCTGAAGATGAACCCTCGGGATCGAAACATGTAGAAGACATCAAAATTTAAAAATTAAAATATTAGCTTAGAAAAAGTGCATGTAGTTGAATTTGACGTTCAGGTGACCGTGCGTCGTAATAAATTCTTATAATAAAACCAACTAGATGCACTAATTTCTCAAATTTATTTTTGGAATAAAACTCCGCATGTTTCAGACAGTTCCTCTATACATCGTCAGGAGTTTTTCACTGTACACACAGCAATGGTATATGTCATACAGCTTGCGAGCAGGATCAGGACGTTCCGTCCGGATCCTGCTCGCAAGCTGTCAACAAACCTGTGTGATATATACCATTGTTATGTGTACAGTGAAAAACTGCTGATGATGGACAGAGGAACTGTTTGAAACATGCAGAGTTTTATTCCAAAAATAAATTTGAGAAATTAGTGCATCTATTTGGTTTTATTTAACCCTTTAAACGCCGAGTTAAATCCCAACTGTAAGTCCCAGCTCGCCGAATTTTTCTTCGGGTTATTTAAATTTTGCGCATGATATTCGCAAAACCTTAATATTTCGAGAACTAAACGGGATAAATTTGTGAAACAAAAAGCATTTTGTGGGGAAGGAAACAGACATTCCTCATAATGCCTTAAAAATGCCGTAATTTCCTTACTGCGTAATGGAGAACATAAGTTTCTAAACGAATTTGTAAATATCCATGTTCTTTTACTTTCATTGCTGTCAAAGACTTCATCTCTTTGTATGGAGGACGGAAGAATAGATGTCTTACAAGTTGGTCTTTGTATGGTAATCTTCAAAACAGTTTCGATCAACACAAAGCACCACTTCACACTTGACACATCTCAATATCACCGTTCGCTTCACGCCCCCCAAAGACACACGTGACATCGCCGTTTCGTGTTACTGCGGCCAGGCCAGTGCTTATTGTGACGTGTGTCCAGTCTTCCGGTGTTATTAGAAGCTGAGGGTGGTCTCCCTACAGGCATGGATGGTCGTGGCTCATGCCCAGACCGTGCCAGCATCTCTCTGATAAGGGCGAGTCGAAAATCTCTGTGTGAGATTTTCTTCCCACCACATGAAGATAAGAGGAT
>Ga0131853_10015715_pt1 | contig 13832 bp, 7 predicted proteins | sample TergutLab28metaG_FD_92764 | JGI IMG/M metagenome (GOLD analysis project Ga0131853, IMG submission 92764) | Labiotermes labralis P1 segment gut microbial communities from Petit-Saut dam, French Guiana - Lab288 P1 (version 2) (version 2) | ecosystem: Host-associated > Arthropoda: Insects >... | reverse complement strand
CAGTCAGCATAACCTGTATGATATATATATATATATATATATATATATATATATATATATATTGCTGTGTATACAGTAATATACTCCTGATTATGGAAAGAAAACCTGTCCGAAACATGTAGAAAGTCCTATTCCAAAAATAAATTTGAGAAATTAGTGCATCTCATTGGTTTTATTATAAGAATATATCATGATGCACGGTCCTCAGAATATCAAAAAAGCGTGCTATGGTACAGCGCCTATTATAACTTGTATACACCGGTACCTCCACGTGAAATTACAGCGTATTAACTGCATGGGGCAGAAACATTCTTCACAAGTTGACAGTGCGACAGCGAATCAAGAAAGTCCCGCATTCTATGCAACACCTATGCTCATTTCCGTATTCACAACAGCCCGCCACTGGTCCCTACCCCGAGCCAGACGAACGTAGTCAGCACTCTCCCATCCTATTTGTTTAAAATCCATTTTAATATTATCGTCCAATCTACGCCTAGGTTATCCATGCAGTCTCCCTCCTTCAAGTTTCAAACATCAAAATCCTGTACGCATTTTTCTTCACTCCCATTCTTGCCACATGCCCAGCCCATTTCACCCTTCTTCATTTGATCACCCTCGTGGCGATTTACGCAATTTATGGCCGTACCAGATAAAATTATCAAGTGTCTAGGTGCCCCACGATGCTGAAAATGCTGGACCACCCCAGCTGTAAGCACTAGTAATCATTTTACATGTACAGCATCGACCGAACTAAACTCACGCATGCCACAGCCTTCTGTCAGCAGTGTTCTCTGTATACTACGTGGCCGATACGAATTACGACACGCTCTTCTTCGCCCCCCCCCCCCCTCCGCCTCTTAACTAAACAATGCTCAAAACTCTTACTACAGCCACCACTAGCCGGGTCGCATCTATGCGGAAGTAAAGAAGCAGAAAGACAATTGACTACGAGGTGGAAGGCGCGACTAAACACGACTCAAGGTACACAGACGCGCCGTGGCACCTTGCGAAAAAGAAAAAGTGTTCGTCTCTCCTCTTCAGCAGACAGAACACGTTCGCACAGCACTCTGCGGTGTCACTCTCCACTTTTTACCTTTTTTGTGTGACTTCGGAGATATTTATTTCCGAAAATCCAATTACACAACGAGCAATAACAAATAACCCCGCTGCCACAAGAACATGGTAAGATCTAAGCCATCAATGGGTGAATATTTACTGACTGTAATATCGTGTGAAAACTGTAGCCGTATGTTCAAGGTACAAAACAAAAATTCCTGCCACTGGACTTCTTAAATCAGTTCTTTAAGCTACCCCTGTACAAGCCTGGACAGACCCGGAGAGTTCCTGGAGATAAAGATCCCAGATTTCGAGACAATCGGCATACGAAGGTGGTAAGGCCGACTTTACCCCCAGGAAATATTCCTGGTACTCATTTCTGTTACAGGCTGCGTCAACCCCAGGGCCAGTGTGCGGCTGGAAGGTTTATGTCAATGAAAAATTCCAGTGGTACCACCTGGGATCGAACCCGCGACCTTCCGTCTTGTAGCGCAGTGCCTTAATATACTGCGCCCCTCTTAATTTAGCACAAACAAATTCATGTCCTGACAACCTGAATATGTATTTTAATATTCTCCCATCTCTGTCTCATCTTCCAAACACACTCTTTACAATCATATCGCTCAGGAATGGTATAGTGGCACAATCCAAAAACTGCTCTCTGGCGTTTTTGCCAGTGTTTCTCAACCTTTGTGAGACCGCGGCCCGGTAAATTCTTTTTTCATAAGACGAGGGCCCGGTCCCAACAAATTTACTCGTAAATACCTTTCCATTTTTTTAAGCTCATACATTAAAATAATATAAGTATTTAGAATTAATTATGGCATAATCATAAAGAGTATTAGTATACTTATGTATACGGCGTGGCATGCTGACAAATATAAAATTACTTTTAAATTATTTATCAATCACTGGACTAATGAAATCTTGTAGCACATTGCAGTTTCCTCATGCGAACATCTGGGTCTTAGTTTTTCGACACATTCACGAATATTTTTCTCCTCAGAATACTTCCACCATAAAACATTTATTCATGAAAATTGCTTAGAAAACTAAAATGACAAATCCCAAGAGAACCTCTCGCGGTCCGGTATAATTGATGCCAGGACCCGGTACCGGGCCGCGGCTCGGCGGTTGAGAAACACTGGTTTATAGTACGATTGTACTCAAAAGTATATAACTACATTCAACAATAGTGGCATCTAGCGGGGTATGTTTTGAGGAGGAAGTATGCCGGTATTGCCGGATGTAGTTGTTATACTTTTCAGTTCAATTATAGTATTAACTCCGAATGACAATATTTTACTTGCGCCAGTACTGTTGTATTCAGTGAACGATATGTACCGTATACATGCACCGATGTTTCTGGGCAACAAGTCGCCCCCCTCTTCAGGGCAGAAGTTAAGAAAAGACAATGCATAGTTCACACAGGCAGGCAGTCCCAGGCACCAACAGGACGGGCAGAACAAGTTAGGGCCCGGTCCGCGATAACAGGGGCGATGAACAGGGAATGTGTGGAGGCAGCAGATTCCTCGGAAATGTCTACACCACAAATCACTGTCACGGTATGCAATAACCCAAACGCAAGGTGAACACCAAGACGGAATCGCTGTGATAGCTTAAAATTGTTTATAACCTCTACACATATCTGTGGGAGCTGCAACAGTTGCCAAGTTCCCTGGCATGTTAATTCCCTCATTCCATGTTTGATTTACGCCCATTACCTACATAAACATTTTTCTTCCCACTCTGTTTTCAAACGCAATATCCTTCTTTCCGAGTCAAATATGTAACACAGTAAAGTATATAAACATACCTCGTACGTTTTGAAAATAACAACTAATGACAGTTCCTCAACCTAATACGCAAAACATGTAACTAACAACGTTAAAAGGGAAATCTTACGCGTTTGCAGTAACATGACGTATGTGTTAACAAAGCTGAATCGACATCTGAATCCTTTAAGACATTTCGGAAGCCTCCGTGGACGCGGAAACAACATCAGATGGTATACAGGGGCACCAAAAACAAGGAAAACGCCCCAGGCGGGAGTCAAACTCCCGATCCCAGCATTCACCAATACGCTCCATCAGGACGACGTGATACAGTATTAACTGAACTGCATGTGATTAATGCACATGAAGTTCTTTATGCAGCGCACATGAAGAGTTGTGTACACGGTGGAAGGAACGGGACTGTCTGCAGAGCGCAAAGAATTGTGCAACAGAGTACAGAACTGAACTACAGGTCAGTCACACTTGCTCAGTTATGTAGACAGCGTACAGGGATATGTAAAGAACACGCACGCACACACACGCACGTATGTGTACATAATATAAATGATTTTTATATAAAACACACGTAATTGGACGCATGCACAGAAAACTTTGTGGATGTACATATTCTGTATATTTAATTAAGCCATAGTAATTTGATGGTTGATACTAACAGTGGTGTTGTAATATACAAGATTTGATAAACCAATTCCGCTGATTCTACCTCACATCTCTGTATTCGCATTCCATTTCATATCCTGAAATATTTTCTGCCGTCACTCCTTAACTGTATGTCAAATACTGCCTCTTACAGTTGTTTTGATCATACCGCTCAAATAAAACTGACAAGACACACGAATGACCAATCTTCAGTGAATATTGTTGTCACAAATTACCATCTCCAGAAATCACAACTGTTGGTATTAAATGGCCCAATATCCTTCTACCTGACTTCCTTTCTCATGCGGTTTTAATTAAAAACTAAGAAACCCACACACAGTTTTGCGCGAACCGCAACCACCCATGTTCACATACCCAACCATCTGGCAAATATAACAAACGTCTCATCTCCGTTACCTTCTATCAGGCAGCGTTATCTGGCAACACAAAACGCCATCACGCTGAATTAATGATATGATGAACGATGTTTGACCCCACATGTGTAGGTTTATAAAGATCGTGCTGCAACGCACCTAACAGCTGATAGCCCTGTCTGATAACTCCATGAACCGTGTCGTCCAGTCATCTGTTCATTCAACCTTCTTCAATTCACAACCACGAATGTAACTTTCTACTGAACCCATTCAGCTTTTCCAAAAGCTTTCTCAACACACCGCTTTCAAATCAGTAATAAGTTCCACATCGCCGAAGGTCATTTCCGAGCAACTACGCTTATGAGCCTACACATAAACCACACACAGAAAACCACACACACACACACAAAGTTAAATCGTTAATTCTTTAAGTTCCATAAAGTTTAAATTAAAAGGCAGTATGAACGAATGTGTGTATAAGGGTACAATGCAAATCCCGCATACTATACGTGTACATCCTCAAGAATGAATATAAATGTTACCATCACGGCTCGGTAAGCCCTAACCGTCAGACTACCAGCCCCAACAGACCTGCATGTGTCTGATCTAAATGTGCAAATCCCAAATGTGTATTATTACTTATTACCCGTAGAGATTCTTGCCTTTTCAAAGCCTGTATTTAATTCAAACGATGGTGTATTGCAACAGTTTGACCGACGTTTCGACGTCAGTCCCTCTTCGTTGGTACAAGTAACCGCAACCTTTCAAACACTGAATGTCTCTCGCGCGCGTGTGTAGGGAGGAGAAGTCTCTAACACAAGCTCATTTCCTCCACAGTAAGATACCTCATCCTTCTCTTCCACCTGAAGACGGAGACATCCACTCTGCTGTATCAGTACACCTAGGGCGAAGGGCGCTGTCCGAACTTCCGTCAACTTTGTGTGTAATATATAGCCTGTGCTTTCAGGGTTCGACTGCATCATTCAACACAAGGCTAAACTCCCGAAGGTGAAGTAATACGCTACGTACTTTACCCACACTGACGCCAAAAATCTTCGGACAGCATTTTACTGTAAAACGTAGCCTTTCAACGCTGTCTGAAAATACCTATCGACGTTGACCAGCTGAATGTGAACAAGAAAACTAGAGACTATAGGTAGACATACAAACATGTGAAAGTAAAGTGATCCCGTAACAGGCCCGGCGTGGCCCAGAGGGTGGGTAGAGGTATAGCTCTACTCTTCCATGACCGCGGCACTAGAAGGGGGTGAGTGGTCAGCAGGACGCCCCGGCCGCACTTTACCCCCGGGAAAAACCCGGTACCCATTTTACAGGAGTCTGGGTGGACTCGAGGGCCGGTCTGGACGGGCGGAAAATCTCGTCCCCACCGGGATTCGATCCCGGACCATCCAAGCCCGTACCAGTCGCTATACCGACTGAGCTACCCGGCCCACAGTGGAGCCTCTCGCATCCCCAAAGACCAATATCGCCACCTCCGAGGGCATTGGAGAAGGAGAAGGGACGTGAATTCCGACAACACCAAGCACTTAGTAATGCAATTCCCCTTACTCTGACGCCGACTTAATGTTGCCAGTAATGCACTTTATACCTGCGTGATGTTTTTAGATTAATAAACGGATTTCGCCAATTTAGCACAGCGGTAAAGCAACAGATTCCGGAGGCATTAAGCACTGACTCGACCCACGATCATTAAACTCACGCAGGAACTGCAACTAAGTAAACAGGAAGAAGATGCTACATTCAGCCGTTTGTATGGTTGGCACCAATCGATTTAATAAATTCGAACACGCTACTGGCCTAATTATATGATGAACGCAGTGCTAAATGTGGGAAAACGATGTCTTCGATGTGCCTTGAAAGCAACTGCAATTACCAAAAGCCGCCCAGAGAAGAGTCTTGGAAATGCAATCAGAACTGGGCATCATTTTCTCGCCAACTTTCATAAACAATCTAGCAAGACTTTCTCGTCATTAAAAATCTTTTCTTTTTCTAATACCGTAACAGACTTTATACCTACTATATAAGTAAACATGGAAATTAAAACGCAATTGGAGAATGTCAAGCATTTAGGGCGCGCCTGGAAAGAAGAAAGCATGCACGAAATTCCAGTTAAACTACTGCGACAAGACACACACACACACTTAGTGAACGGGATGTTATGACTTTCGAAAAATAAAATACACAGGCGTGTAAATCATGCATAGAAGGGCAAACAGAAGTCAAAAATAGCCTCGAATAAAGTGACATGTTCATTACATTGTTATGGCTTTGGATTCCTTCTCCGAGGCCATTCACTGCCAATTTGCAACCACAAAAAGTTCTCAAGAACAAGAATGTCTCATTTTTTTACACGTTATAGACAAAGGCATGCTGAATCGAGAAATAAAAATAAAATTTCAATTAAGAAATGCACGCTGCTTCTAGCACCGAAAGTTTCTAGAAACATGCATGTAATTCACTAATTGGAAGCATATAAAATTCGCTGTTAAATATTCGGTTTACAATGTAGGAGTACAGATACAACAGTGAGCGAGGTTAACAAGAGCGTACTGTGTGTACATGCGGTAGTAACAAAGCAAGGTTCTATTTTATTTCATCGTTATTAATTGGCTGTTGTTAATTAACGAAAGATTTATCAATAATTCTAGTAGAAGTCTTCAGGTTCAGGCATATTTTAAGTAGAAGTACACCCAGACCACACACACACACACACACACACACACACATATATATATATATATATATGGCGTACGCCTACATAATTACTATGGTCACATGCATTCACACGCAGACATATACATACATACGTACACACACCACACACACAGATATACGTACGTACATGCATAAATACATACACACACATATACATACATACACACATACGTACGTACATACATACACACACACACATATAAATACACAAATACATACACACATACATATGGCGTACGCCTACATTATTATGGTCACATACATCCACACGCACACTTGTTGTACGTCAAGATGACGAACTGTAAAGCTGCAGGGTATATCGCAGCAGTGTAAGCAGACCTGCATTAAACAAAGAACCTGAAGACAGGACACATCCTGTTAGGACGATACCTCAGAATCAAAGTGCGGTTGACCCTGTGTCTCAGATGAAAGAGACAAATAATTCCAATAGAATTTTGACATAAAATTCCCTTTCAGGGGACAGAAAGAAATGAGAGGATAACGCTTAAATTCTTATTTGAGAGATGGTCTGTGAGTACAGGAGCTGAACTGGAATGAACCGCGAGGACAGAACCTGAACCGGAATGAAAAAAGGACAGGACCTGAACTGAACTGAACAATGAGGACAGGACCTGAAACGGTCTCAACCATGAGGACAGGAGCAGAACTGGACTGAGCCATGATCTTGACCAAATGCAACAGTATGGTACTAGAACAGCTGAACCTTCGGAATCTGTAGTTACATTCTCAATTTGTGTTTGTATTGACGAAGTCAGTACACCACAGCGTCCGCATATTCTTAGCGTAGGCAACATAAATCTATTACGAAGTGACGTGTTTAAAAAAAGAAACTGGAGCACAGGTCACAGCTAAACAATGCATTCAAACCCTCATGTTGGTGCACACTGTAAAGTGATACAACAGACCTCCTACGCGACCAAAAAAAAAAAATGAAAGCAGACATGGCTATTAGGAAGTATCGTACATCTCAGGGACGGTACGGAGAAAGTGGAAAGATGACTTCCCAGGGAAAGACAAAGTGCTAGCAGAAAACCTGCTCCAGGGTCACTACGTCCATCGCATAATGCAAATATCATAACGAAAAAGAACCCAATATAAATAGTTGCCAAGTTTTCTCGGCCACTCAATGCGAATTCCAGATCACACAGTTAAGAGTGCTGCCCAAAAAGGTTTTGCATCACGTTCCACACTTCAGTCAAAATCCACATGCAATGTCTGCAATTTTTTCTGCATTTAATTTTGAATGTCAAGTTCACTACTGCATCGTCACGGACCGATATGTTTAATCGTGCATGCGCAGGGGGTCGTCAAAATGGCGTGGTATGGCGGTTCGTGTTACTGAATTTCTTGTGGCAGAGAAGGATCGTTTTTCTACATCCACCATACAGCCCAGATCTTGCTCCCTCAGATTTTCACCTTCATGCAACCCTCAAAAATGCCATCCGTGGGAACAGGTTTGGGAATAATGACGATGTCTTGAAGAAATGACGAAGTGGCTAAGATAACGAAAATCAAGCTGATAAAAGAAGGGGACAAACGTTCTTGTTTCTCGTTGGCGCAAGGCTGTTGAAGCTGATCGAGAGTATGTAGAAAAATGAGGCTTGTAATACATCCCTCTATTTATCCTAATAATGCGTTCAAAGAATCATATAACAAATTAGCAGCATTAAAAATTGTGTTGCAAAACTTCTGGGCAACCTTCGCATGTTCAAAGTACAAACGATTTGTTTTAAAAGTACGTAACTCATTACTAGCCGCGGTATTGTTACGGCAGTCCACAGCCACTTCCTCCAACATCGTTCCCAGCTTGTCGCTAAAATTCAATATCACATTAACTCTACGCCACATAAGCTCTGCAGATAACACATCTCTGTTAAATAACCACACTTTCAGCTACTTCGGTATGTCGGAACGGAAGTTGACACCTTCATTTATAAAATACAACGGCGAAGCAGCAGAATAGGAATCAAGGTACACATCGTGATCAACTAATGATAGACATACGAGAGAAGGCCAGGCACTCAGATGTTATGTACAGGTAGGATTGATTACCAATACACACACGAGATGAGAGTGATTTGCGGACCTGTAAATACTATTTGACGTGTTGTCGGGTCACGCACAAAATAACTTCCGCGAGTAGACCGCTAGATTCACGATTAGTCACACCAGGATTCTGGATTGGCGCTCAACACAGGTTCACCAAGTGTGGTGCAGTAAATGAGGAAAGACGAAGACAACAGAAGAAGCTGTGTAGAGCTTTTCGTGCTAAATCCGTCAGATTGTTGTTACCAACCAAAAGGACGAAGACCCTTGGGGAGACCCTACAAATGTTGGTAAGAGGGCGTAGCAGACCATTAGCCCCAAGACGTGAAAAACAAAAAAGGATGATGATGATGTAAATGCATTATTGCAAGACAGGCTTAAAAACAGTTCATAGCACAAACGGAATGATTATTCCTTCTAACAATGTTCTTTTTTTTTTATTATGTTTCGAAAACTGAGCCCGTTTTAGTCTTCAAGTGGATAATATGAGAAAGAGGGGTCCTAATCTGGTAGGTCCGTTAGATACAGCTGGCATTTTATTTAACGACGCTGTCAACTGCTAAAAGTTGGTTGAAGCACTACGCTACAAGCCGGAAGGTCGCGGGTTCTATTCCTGATGGTGCCATTGGAATTTTTCATTGACATAATCCTTCCGGCCGCTCTATGGCCCTGGGGTCGACCTACTCTCTAACAGAAATGAGTACCAGGTATATTTCCTGGAGGGTAAAGGCGGTTGGTGCGTAGGGCTGACAACCTTACCATCTTCATGTGTCGACTGTCTTGAAATCTGGGAGCCTCAAACTCCTGGAACCCTCGCGGCCTGTCCAGGCCTGCGCACAGGGATTGCTCTATATTTCACCTGCTAAGATTACACAGCTTCGACAGTAGAGGAATGATGGTGTGCGCTTCTGGTATGATACTGACAAGGAAAAACCAAAATATTCGGAGAATGGCTTGTCCCGTGCCACCTCGTCCACCGCAAAGCCCATATTGACGGGCTTGTGACCCAGGCCGCGCCTCCTCAGTGATAAGCCGGCGACTAACTGCTTAAGCCACTGATAGTGATGTCTAGATCTTTCTCAGGGGCCCACCAGAATTATGATTCTTCTCCTTCTTTTTCATGTTATCACAAAACTTCCCATATTTTCGAAACGCCGTGTTTTAAAGAAAGAGCAAAGCGATGGACTACGTCCGAAACAATAGTGAAGTATACAGTAATAGTAACATCGTCAGAATCGTTAATAAAATTGGCGTACAAACAAGCTGTAACTTCGCTGTAGCAAAAAGACGCATTACTCTAGCACAAAAAACATCGTATCTTTTTTACAGCAAGAGAAACACATTGACGTCATGCCTATATTTATATTACGTTGAAATTGTCTGAACACTACCTACGTCACAAATTCAACTCTTATGAAATTTAATGTTCGTAGAGCGGAAAGCCTGTGCATAGGGACCATATGAGGTTGGAGTGAGTCACTTCGTATCACATATTACAGCCAAGCAGCACAGCCGTATTTTTGCTGACTGCACTGTACGTATATATTCCGACATCTGCACAAGCAGCGCTCGAGTTGCAGATTATGCCAGAACTTGGGACTGCAAACAGAAAACAGGCTTGCAAAACAAAATTCAGACATAATTTACTTGTGACTACCTTCTGTCTCTTTTGAGTTCAATTGTTTACAGACTTTTGTCCGAACATTCCACTTATCGGATGGACAGGCAGCGCTCCATGCTTGTAGAGCGTGAGGTTTAGTTATTGGGAAGGCCTCAGTTGGTCCTTGAAATTCATAGTGGTCAGAAAAAGTACTTAAAATACGTTGCGAATTTCTTTATTACTCACTGAATTTACAAAACCTGTTTCAAACGAGATCCTCCATGTTCAATGCGCAATTCAACGCTGCGATACCCTTTTGCAAATGAATGGCGTGAAGGTGTACCGCAATAAGAATGACAACTACAGTGTTATCGGCTAAATCACTTTTGGCCCACTCTGTATATAAAACGCCTCTTACAACAAACCAATAACAAATCCTTGCAAGAAAAACTTCTCATCCTCCTCCTTCTTCTTCTTCTTCTCCTCCTCCTTTTTCTCCTTCTTCTTCTTCTCCTCCTCCTCCTCCTTTTCTTCCTCCTCCTCCTCCTCACAATCATAATATCAAATTCCTAGAAAGCGAATACTAAAAAGACACACTACTCGTACCTTTGCCAACTTAATTTTCCTCACTTTAATCAAACTACATTCACCACCGGAAAAAAAAATTACTGATTGATGTTTACTTTGGATTACTGCATTTCTATTACAAAAATGAGAAGGCCGCCTATTCTAAAAATAAAGCCTCTAAACTCTGAAGAGTGAAACATTTTGTATTGAAATCGAACAACAAAACAAAGCCGAAAGCTTATCTGATTAGTTGTGGCTTTCCGAGGCTATTTATATTTCCTCACGGCAGGTCTTGTTTTGTTTTCAAGTTACTACAGAATATAAACCCTTGCGAGGCTCCGCACCTGAAGAAGAATTTCAACTAAAATGTCAAATTCGTGGTTGAGCGTAAGCGTACGTACGTGGAAGTTCCAGATGTTGATGCAGGAATTCCTCAAGCAGAAGCACACGCATCCCTACCAGTAAGAGGCGAGTAATGCCTGTAGCATGACTGCTGCTAGCCACAGCAAACGTGTTTGTCCACCGACACTAAAAATTGGCGGTTATTTTATACGTAACTGCGTGAAAAATTCAGGAAGCTCTTTCACTGAAAAGGAGACGGTACACAAACAGTTGTTATGTCACGCATATACCTCAGTACTTACCGTGCGTTCTTCTGATACAGTCAGAATCGTGAAGTACCGTGCGAAAATTTATCGCCACAAAAACGAGGATTTATAAAACTTACAAACTAACTCTGGGCATGTATATTTTTAATGTTTTGTTGACCGTGTATCGTGACATATCCGTACAATAAGAACCAACAGGATGTACTGTTTACTTTCTATTTATTTCAATAATCAACCTCTACATGTTTCGAGCTGGCTTACTGCTCATCATCAGGAGGTAAAGGTAAAGTGTTCCCGTTACAGGCCCGGTGTGGCCCAGACGGTGGGTAGAGGTATAGCTCTACTCTTCCATGACCGCGGCACTAGAAGGGGATGAGTGGTCAGCAGCACGCCCCGGCCGCCCTTTACCCCCGGCAAAGACCCGGTATCCATTTTACAGGAGGCTGGGTGGACCCCAGGACCGGTCTGTACGGGCGGAAAATCTCGTCTCCACCGGGATTCGATCCCGGACTGTCCAGCCCGTAGTCAAGCACTAAACCGACTGAGCTACCCGGCCCACACTTCATCAGGAGGTACTACTCTGTATATACAGCAATTGGTATGTCATGCGTTTATAATGACTGGCTGTTGGCAGGATCGGAATGGATCCTGCCAACAGCCAGTCAACACAAACGCGTGACATAATACCAATTGCTGTATATGCAGAGTAGTACCTCCTGATGATGAGCAATAAGCCAGCTCGAAACATGTAGAGGTTAATTATTGAAATAAATTGAAAGTAAACAGTGCATCCTGTTGGTTCTTATTGTAGGCATTTGGATATGCAATTTGCTGAAGCATCTGCAAGAAACTGAGTCAGTCGTGAATGTCATTTATACTAGTCAAAGTTACGAAGAAAAGTGAAGTTTTCCGCTTCTTCGCGAAGCATCTGACGCGTTGAATTCAATACAGGATCACTGTACAATTATTCCAAAATAGAATTCAAACTGATTAATAAGCCGCACCTGCCATTCATCATTCCAGCCGACAGGAGTTAAGGATACGCCTTCCTCGGTCTGGACTGCAGGTACAATCCTGCTATAAATATATCCTATAAATCCTATTAAACAGTACAAGTTCCGAGACACTCCTCTTAGTTAATGAACCGCTTGTCTAAAGCCTGTCACGTGTGGCCACAACCATTTTTATTTCATTATCTATTATCCGCTCAATCCTACCAAGTTCCATGTTTCATGTGTAGTCGTTATAATAAAGCAGGACAACACCGTCATTACATGACGTTCTCTAGAGATGCCGAGATATAAAGTGACAAAGAACTTCACAGCTGTTATCGTCCTTAAGCTTGGGCTACACGATTCAAGATTCTTACAGATCCTGTAACAATAAATAATTTCACAGTTTGGTAGCATGCTTCTATAACTTCCTCAATTCCTTTCCCTCTTTTTAAGGCACCAAGTTACTCTGTTACCACCGTGCGCCCGCAGTGTTTTAAGTACGTCACGGTGGAGGTAAAGGTAAAGCAATCCCATTACAGGCCTGGAGTGGCCCAGAGGGTTCCAGGAAGTTAAGGTTCCCAGATTACATGACAACGGCACAGCATGGTGGTAGGTTGTCAACCTTACGCACCGGCCGCCTTTACCCCCAGCAAATGCTCCTGGTACTCATTTCTGTTTGACGCTGAGTCGACCCCAGGGCCATAGTGCGATCAGAAGGATTATTTCAATGAGGAATTCCGATGACACCATCTGGAATCGAACCAGCGACCTTCCGATTTGTAGCACAGCACCTTAACCACTGTGCCATCGCGGTCCCCCATGGTGGAGGTAGGTGAGTGAAATATATGAAAGTAGAGCAATGGTGGTGTGATGATAACAGGGGAAAAACCGAACTGCTGTGAGAAAAATCTGTCACAGTGTCATTCCGTTCGATACCACAAACACTGGCCTGGGATCGAACCTGGGCCTCCGCGGTGAAAGGTCCGCAGATTAACACAGTGACAAGAAAAAATTCCTGCCCCTGTTTGGAATACTTTCTCTGTTCCGGGGAAATAAAAGTGCCTAAAATGGCGTGCGTACCGAGTGGCGTGGCTAAGTATTTTGTAGCCCGGGGCCCGCCCCAAACAGAAATCATGAATTTTTATCGTTGCGCCGTGCATTTTGAAATCTACGCAGTTCGCACACCAACAAATGCACTATTTATTAACTTGGTTAAAAGTTTGAAATTTATATTAAAATGCACAATAATATCGCTCCTTGATGTTTCGGTATTTAATGACCATCATCATGTCGCAGCATGTCGTAGAGCGGCATGCCGCTCTACGACATGCTGCGACATCACCTAATATATAGAACGACGTAATTTTACCGAGTGTTTTAACATAAATGTAACT
>Ga0131853_10015714_pt1 | contig 13833 bp, 6 predicted proteins | sample TergutLab28metaG_FD_92764 | JGI IMG/M metagenome (GOLD analysis project Ga0131853, IMG submission 92764) | Labiotermes labralis P1 segment gut microbial communities from Petit-Saut dam, French Guiana - Lab288 P1 (version 2) (version 2) | ecosystem: Host-associated > Arthropoda: Insects >... | reverse complement strand
ACGGTCATAACTCCGTAACCGTCCAAAATCGGACACATGTTTATATGAACTTTTTTGATCACAAAGACCTAGGAAATCACCTCCTGTAGTTATGCCCTAAAGTCGTGAAACACCCTGTATACATATACATACAAAAAACACTGAAGTACATGGATGTTGCATTATCAGAATTTCAATCCACTTGGAAAGTAAAACTTGTGATAGTTTGAGAATCATGTTTTCCCTGAGTAGATTGTTGTTTAGTGTTGTTTGATAAAGTTGTTGCAGTTTTAAATTTCTTATGCACAGTAGAACAGCTTCTATTGTAATAAGATAGAATATTTTGTTGTCTTCAGTTTAAAATGCTGTCTCATTGGTTGAATCTTGGTATTATTGTATGCATACATGTCACCTGTAGTTTTATGTAACTATTCTGTTTAATGACCCTTTCAACTGCTAAAGCTCTGTAGTGTTGGTGATAGATGAATGAATGAGTATAAAACAGTGATGGAGTGATATTGGTGCAGAAAAACTGAAGTACTTGGAGGAAAACCTGTCCCAATGCCATATTATGCACTGCAAGTCTTGCATTGACTGGCCTGGGATTGAACCCCAACCTCGGTGGTGAGAGGCCAGTGGCAAACTGCCTTAGTTACGTCATGGCCACTATTTGCAGTTGGCTTTGTTGATATTTATAATGAAATAATATGTTGTAATGGTGGGCTGGGTAGCTCAATCGGTATAGCGACTGACTACAGGCTGGATGGTCCAGGATCGAATATTGTTAGGGACGATATTTTCCGCCAGTTCAGACCGGCCCTGGGGCCCACCCAGCCTCCTGTACAATGGGTACTGGGTCTTTCCCGGGGGTAAAGTGCGGCCGGGGCCTGCTGCTGACCACTCACCCCCTTCTAGTGCTGCGGTCATGGAAGAGTAGAGCTATACCTCTACCCACCCTCTGGGCCACAGCGGGCCTGTAATGGGATCACTTCACCTTTTTTATATGTTGTAATGATTCTTGACTTCAGTTGTGTTATTATTTTAAGAAAATTTTACAGTCATGTGTACAGCATGCCACAATTACTGTAGTGCTGAAACTTCATAATTTCAGTTGCTGACTGTACATGTATGATGATACATTCTTACTGACATCTTGCTTTCCGCTATGAGTGAAACTGGACGTGTCCAAATTAGTATTGCTTAAATTCTGCACTTTTCTTCTGAATTTCTTGAGAAATTATTGCTGTTTGTCTGATTTTTATATTATTTTTATTCTGCAAATATTTCTTGTTTATCTTTGTGACTGTAATCATTTCTTTACTTTTAGACTCAGTTTTTAATGACAAGTGTTACATTATTTTAAACATTCCAGCGTTCTAGACATTTGTCATCATCTTCATGTAACCCATGTACTCAGATTATTTCCTGTACATTTCTTATTTTTATCTAGTTGTATTAAGCTTTAAAAGGGCATTTTATTATAGTCTAGCAAATTTGAAATGGCCCAGTGCATCACTCTATGGTCAGACCTTTGGTTAAGATGGCAGGTAGTGCAGTGACTGTCTGTGCACCAGTGTGCTGTTGAACTGGGGTCCACACATTTTAGTTCAATGTGTAACAGTTAATATTTTTACTTGCCATATTAAAGGTACAGAAAATCTTTTCCATCACAGCACAGAGAAATGCCACGCATAACAAACACATTGTTGATTGCACGTTTCAGTTCTGCTGGTGCAATTTAAGACACTACAAACAGGTGTTTGTAGAGTATATATGTTATTCATCACTGGGAAGTTTTTGTCACAGAAAACAAAATGGGCCAAATAATCCTAGTTGTACCTGTATCTTTACACACACCAAGATTAACAGAATTTAATAGCACTTAGTGGATTATGTGTAATTTTTTGTAGAAGAGTGTTTTTTTTATTGTCTTTCTATTTCTTTTCTTTCTTTTGTTCCTTCTTTTTTTTCTTTCTTTCATTCATTCTTTGAGAAGTCACATTCAGACTAAGCTTTATCAGTAAAATAAGTAGTGTCCAATGTGTATTTTTCTCCAGTTTGCTCCCTGCAAATTTACCGTTCACAAAATACGTAGTGTCTGTGTTGTAGAGTATGTGAACCAACCTTGTCTAATGTGGATGCAGGTACAGCAGTTTTGTTCATATTGTACCGAAGGTGCAGACATGCTCATTTTTGTTGTCCAACTGAACAAGTGATTTGCATGTAGATGTATCATTCCAAGATTTCTGTAATCCAATTGTTTCTCACTTAACATGTATCTTCTGCATGTTCTTGTACTGTCTAGAATGGAACCTGTTATCCAAAACCTTTTCACATATTTGTGACGGTTTTCTTATTTGGAACAGGCACATCAGGAAACTTTTCTGAATTCCTGATAACACTTAGTGTAGGAACTGTATTTGTTGTATCATTCAAAAACACATGAAGGCTTAATAGGACTACATATGATGTGTACAGACCTGACAGCTTCTCTGCAGTAATGAGTGTGGGAGTAAGTTGGTGAGGGGACTGGGGTGAATATGGTAAGCAGCCCAACAGGCATGACTAGCAGTTGGGGTCATATAAACTAATGACCCTTTATGTTTAGTAGTTGGCAAGTGTGCGTAATTGTGGTGCCTCTGGAAGGCTACTGGCTCAGTGATGAAGTTGATGATGGTACACGAATGTCGAGAGTGGTTACAGACATGACTTTTATCTTGGTAATTCTGTAATGTTCAGGCTGTATTATGCACAGCACACACACAGTGGTTCAAAATGTGCATCAGACTTACCTATTCAGTTACATTTGAGGTTGAGCTATTGTTGTATGGTAGTTATGTTGTAGGATGGCAAATTCTGAGTGTGCCTAATACATTTTGCAAGTTTTTTTAATGGTAGGATGTGACAAATAACAAAATCAGGGAATTTGATCACTGTTTTTTTTTTAAAGAAAGAAGCTTAAATTTAATATTCTCAAAATATAGGTGAATTAATGTGAGTCTGCTTGCATAGCTCAAAAATAAACAGAGTTGTCACTGCAGTACAATAATAATAAAAACATAACAATGTGTTCTGATGACACATAGCAAGCAGAGCATGATGCACTCTGTTTCATGATTGTTAAAACACTTATGTGTCCAGTGCCTATATGTAAAACTGATATATCACTGTGCTTTGGAAGAGCATCGATTTATGTTAATGGTGTTTATTGCAATATTTGTGAACTGCACCATTGTGTAATAGTTAAATCAGTTATGGTAGCTTATTTGTCTAGATAACTTTTAGCATGTATCAATTTTTGTAGCTCAAAATACATAACATGGTTTGCGTGTTTATGGGCAATAGCTGTGAACATAAATTTTTGTATGGAAGTTTGTTAAAAGGTATATTTAGGTTACAAGTTGGTAGAGTTTTGTATATTTCAATGCATGTGATTGCCTTGCTTATTGAACATGTAGAAATGTAATGCAAGGCTGAGGTGATGGTGATTTGTTGCGTATCGTGCTGTAGTGCATCACCACAACTGCTTTGGCTTTGCATTATGTACATTTTATATACATGTATGTTTTGTGTGGAAGAGAGATGAGTGCCTATAGTGTTTGAATGCATTCATTACATTAAAATGTACTGTAGGATGAATTTCTTGGCGATTTCCTTTTCTGTTGAGGTGTTTTTACATTTCCACATGGTACGTCATGTATACCAACTTGATGGTCAGGAACAATACTGATAATATGAAAAAGTGTGAGGTCAGATATGTGGCAAGAAATGTTATCTGAGACACACCTGTGAAAGATGTTGATAAAGACTAGGGGTCTAATTTGTGTTGAGTAATTAAGAACTTAAAGTAGTCAATGGTGTAACACTTAGTCTTTAAGCTAATATTTTAAAATGGGTAGGTTGTATAGTGACTAGGCCACAGGCTGTACAATCAGTGAATCATTATGTTCCAAGTGGGTGCAAAAGATTTTTCTGTGATTCACATCAACCAGACTGGCTTTTGGGCTCTTGCAGCTGCCCATTCAGTAGTTCTCAATCATGTGTAGAAATGTACAGTGTCACTGTGCTCATCTTGATGAGATTGCATTATGGATACATTACTGACTTTATTTGCTTGGAATGTATATGGAAATTAACTTGCAGTGCCATTCTTACATCACATAGCCACAGCCACTGTCAAAATATTGTAGTGTGGCCCACACATGTTGTGTGTTACAGTGAGCCCCATCCCATTGTTTGACACTGCTTTATATGATAATGTAACACTTATTTTTAAAGTTTTCACCAGTATATGGCATGAAAATCTTACTTTTTCGAATTTATTTTTGGATTGCTTACCAGTAATGTAATTCAGTTTTCCCATGCAAAAGCCAAAAATACTTTAATGTGAGTAAAAACTGTAAGGAAATTGTGTCATTTCAAATTTTAATCATCAGGATAGGTAGTGCACTGCAGGGTTCTGAGAAACTAATATTCTTGCTTGCATTGTTAGTGTATGTGTTTTTTGGAAGATAATACCAGTGATGTTTCAGGACGTGTTTGTGTTTGAGGACATCTCATGTAGAATACAATTCCTAAAGAACTGTAAAATGTTTTCAAGTTGTTGAATTAATTTTCCAGTCACAGGTTTTCCAGCTTCAGATATTTTCCAAAGATATTTTATGATTCTTGATATGGTATTTGATATAACATGCAGCTTTATTTTATACATTCTGGTTACTTAAAACATGTGGTGCATGAAGCAAAATGGAAGTCAAAATTTTTTTTCCATCCAAGGCCCATTTCAGTTTAGTTGTGGAGATAAACATAGTCATGGCAGATCTGCACTGTGATTCATGAATGAATTATTAGCAGCTAATCCTCATTTAATTGTGGGTTTAGTGTCCTGCCTTAAGGCAGCTTATGAAGTCAAAACTGCCACAGTATCTGCAATTCAGCTGCAAGATTGCATGCCTTGACACATGATTCTTGTTCAGAACCTACCTGAGCAGAATTTCGTGTTTTAAAGTTGTTGCAATATTGAGAGCCAGTTGGAAATGAATCAACTGACTTGTAGTAACCACTACTCTGTAGCATGATGGGAAATTATTTCTGTGCTGTTGGTATTGTATATTATTATATAGTGTTATTACTGCAGACCAGGCCTGCTGAACCTGTAGCTTGCAGGCAGCATTTTGCCAGTGGCTGTATTTCAAATGAAAAAATGTCTCAACCCTTCTACTGGAAAAGCTGAGATACACTGAAGTAATTTTGAAAACTTACAAGCTGTTTATTTATGGAGACAGACATTACATTACTGATTCATTTTGTAAAAATGTGCTAAGAATGTCGATACTCTTGCCTACTTTATGAAGTGTGATTTTATACATTTTTTCTATCATTTTCAGTATATTTTTTATTGCACACAATTTACGTCAGAATAGACAGTAAAATTATGCATATAATTGTATGTATATGTCATTTGTATGCTGAATTCCATGTTGCCTGCATGCTGATTAAATTTGCCAAAGTTGCCCACACCACTTAAAATGTTGAGCAGCCCTGCTGCAGCAAATGTGACATTATTTACATTGTGTAGACAATTATTTCACTAGCCTGACACTTGGATAGGTGAACATATTCTTTAATTCTTCAGAGTTTTTAGCACCTGCAAACACAAGGGGTTTAGAAGAAAGTGTGGTCATAGGAGCTAACTGGAACAGAGGCATGTATATGAATCAGATACAGGGTGGCACACGAAAAAGTAGCTGAGTCTTAGTGTCAGTGGTAATAAGAGTTTTATTTGTAATAAAAGAAGAAATGTTACATTATGCTGGAAAAGTTATTTTGTTGTTATTAAAGAATAATAGCCCCTGGGCATTCCAGTTGACCATGGGACTACTGTGATCATGTGACTGCAGTAGCTGCTGCTAAAACTGGGGCAGGCCTATTTTTTCATATGCCAGTCTGTATTTTATATTTGTATATATGATTTGTATAGTCAGGATATTGTGGCCTGATATTAGGATACATTTTACATAATCCAAAATGTGTGGGCACTTCGTGTTCTTTGTCTGTAAATTGCATGAGATGTGGTATAATTATGAAACTAAGTCAGGCTTATGTGCCATGAATTTGCTGTATTTTGTTCAGCCAAGAGATTAAAAATTACCAGCTTATTCCCTTTGACATATTCCTCAGACACACATATTCTTGTTGTTGAATAATCAAGATATCGTAAGAAAAAGTCGACATTGTAGTGTGTTTGTGTGTGTGTGTGTGTGTGTTTATGACTTCGTAGGTATGACCAGTGTGGATGAATGTGAAATAAGCATGTACATTATTCCTTTTTATATGCTGTTGTTTTTAAAATTGTTATGAACTTTGCATACATTGTAGTGTGACAGTAACATTTCTTGTTTATTTTGGACATGACAGTTTGGAGAATATGTAGTCATTTCTTCAGTTTCTGTATATGAATTATAGATTTGTTTTATGTTCTAAAATTTAGTAGAGTTTATGTGTGAAATATTTTGTTACAATGCTCATTTTATTCTACAAACTTCAATTTTTGTTGTTATAATTGCCAAAGGTAATGCACAATGTCTGTAAATTGTGTCATATTGCTGAGGCTGTTGTCCTTAATTAAAATTCCATAAGCATAAGTAGAAGAAAATTGAAGATTGCAGACAAACTTATAAAATGGCAAGCTGCTGAATATTTACTCTTGCATTCTGGACAGATTACCTGCTTGTGTGAATTATACAGTAAAATTAATTGTGATAGGACCTCAGTTATTTGACACAAAGGTACAGAATTCCCACCTAGAGGGAGAATGCGTAACTAACCAGTAATGGCAAACTGGTGATTGTTATTTGTGTGATATTGAGTTTTTAATTGTTATTTTTAGGAGTATTTCCATGGTTGTGATTTTGGTGCATGATAATTATTCTGCTGCACATCAGCCTTGCAGAAGTATCGCCCGTGTTAAGAATACTTCAAAAAGTATGAGACTTGTGTATCTTGTTAACGAGGTAAAGATTCCTGGTGATATAATTGCAGTTTGCTTGTAAAGATAATTTTTAAAAAATACCTCACTTTCTTGTTTTTGTTTTTCGGTAACATCTTGAGATATGCTAGTGTTTAACCATTTCATAACTGTTCTGTTAGCTACACCATTTCCTGTTTGCCAGAATTTAGATTTTCAAATTCACCGAGTAGTAAGTAAAGGCATTTCCTGATTTTTCTTTAAATAACAGATGTGATATTTTGATGGTATCTGACAGTGTGTTTTCAGAGACTGAAAATGCTACGTTACATCATGTAACAACAAGGTTGTAAATAGTGTAGTCTGTGATGTAGCACATGGACTTCACTGGCATGTTCATTACTTCCAGAATTCCAGAATTTTATATGGTGTCATGGAACATGCATGAATGTCATTCTGTTGATGCCCATAAGTAAAGTGTGGCCTTCTGTTTGCAACACTTCTTATAAAACTCCCAAATTCTCAACAGCATTATGTGCAAATCTCTTGATATCAAATTTTACCCAGATTGGATATTAAATATGGGAAGTATAGACAGAAATTAATTTACACCCCAATAAAATTGAGGCTTTCACTGTACCAATATTCACAAAACACACACTTTTTAAGTTGTTGTGGACATCTCTTATACCAAATTTCAACCAAATCAGATGAATAATGTAGAAAATACAGTTAAAATTTCATTTATGCCCATAAGTGAAAAAAGGCTTGCACTGCATTGATTTTCACAAAACTCACTTTTGTTGTTGGTATTGTGTAGGGGTTTTCTATACCAAATTTCATCCACATGTGTCACAAAATATGGAAAATTTGGGTGGAATTTCTTATATGCCCCTTGGTAAAATATGACTGTCACTGACCAAAGTATATAGGTCATTTAACATTGACTGGCAGGGAAGTTGTTACAGAGGAATCAGGAAGATGTGGAACTGATTGTGGCCTACAGTTGTGAAACTGTTTATTCAGTACTGCCATAGGGATGGGAAAAAAAAATCATAAAGATGTTAAGGCACAAATGCTTCTGTGGGATGAGATTTAAACCTTGGATCTTCCAGACATGAAGCATAACCACTGCCATGTGGTAGTACAAATTATTATTCACACTTAGTGCATGTATTAGAAGGAAGACAACAAATTGGATTAAAGGAACCAATTATAAAAGAAATTGAACAGAACCAACTTACATGGTATGGCCATGTTCAAAGAATGGCAGAAGGAAGATTACCCAAAATAGCATTGAAGTGGATGGCGAAACAAGAGAGCACGAGGAGGAGCGAAAAAAAACTGGATGGAGGGTATAAGGAAGGCCATGAACGAAAGAAAACTAAATGAAGGCCAGTGGGAAGATAGGAAGCAGTGGAGTCTAGGTGTCAGACAACGTAGAACAACGTTTTGAAACTGACATACATACATAGATACATACATACATATATGCGTACATACATACGTATGTATGTATGTATGTACATACATACATACGTACGTACATTAGAAGGAAGTGAGGGTATTTGATATGCCATGAATTTCTGAGTTCAGACATGGACAGCAGTATTTTTAGAAAATATGTGTGTCCTTGATAGATGTGTAGCATCTCAAATATATTGAAAAGGTGGCTGGATATTTTAGTAACATAATAGGTGCGGAAGTCCAAGAACCAAAATTTTTGTCGTATTTTTAGTTGTAAGTTATAGTTAATTCCTAACAAAGACTGTCTGTCCTGATATTTTTTATAGTTTTTGAGTTCCTTTGTGCTTATCCTGTGCTGTGATAATACAGGACTGCTGCTTCTGCAGTTTGAAAGTCATTAAACTCTGACAGTTCGATATTCAGAACTTCACTTGGTGCATCAAGTTCTTTACACTAATAATGGTCATAGTTGCAGGAAAGACTGTTGAATTGGTCTATTGCTACTAAATTGTTTTAAGTTACTTGAGTAGTTGAAGTATTGGTTGTATCGAATTTGATGGTGATGATAAGATGTAAAGGAACATAAATTATATCACCAGTATTCAGTTATGTGACATCACCTGCAAAAAATACTGGGATTTTGCTAACTTCTGCAAGGCTTTAAACTGTATGCAGTAACAGGGGTGCTGCACCCTTGATTTTATGACTTTTTTATACATGACATATTAACAAATAGGTAAGGTTCCTTCATTTGTTTCTTGTGTGTTATAAACATGTTGATGCACGGGTTCTTTTTTAAAAGAAATGTGTTAATGGAAATAATAGATCTGAGACTGGAGCATGCAAGAAAGCACTGGTGACCTCCAAAATTAGTAAATTGGAATCAGAAAATATGGATTGAGTAATGTTATGTTTATGTAAAAATACCGAAAGCTATGAATGGCTGGTAATTGGGATATTAATTATGGAGCTTGCAATAGCAGTAAATATATATATATATATGTTTACAGTAATTGTGGAAGTGAGCTGGCAAAAATTCATTTTTAAGCCTATTTGTTCACATGTAAAAGTACATTTTGTAATGGCAGTGTCTTACATTTTGCAGTACCATAATAAAAATACAAAAATTAGTGAACTACATGTTGAATATGTCATAATTATGATTGTATACATGTGTCACTTCCTTGACATTCCTAGGCTGTGATGTACAATTATTTTGTGATCTGTTAATTATTTGACATATTTTGGTAGACTTTGTGAAATCTGATTACAGTTAATGGACAACAGGCAGACCTGTTTCCCATGTTCTATTTAAATATCTGTAACTAATTTTCCAATTTTTATTTTCACAGCACTTTGCTACATGACATGTTCCTGATATTTTAAATGAAGGAAATAAATTTGGTATGGTAATTTATGTTAACAGTATGAGGAAGCTGGGACAGGAAATTTATTTCATTAAAATCTAAAGAAGTTTGGTGGTGTGTAAATGCTACTTCATTGAAATGTGTGTTACTACAACAACGACAACAATTCAGTTTGATGTTTCATCTAAATTAAGCTGGTGAAATAACACGGTATGGAGTGCAAGTGAGTAAACAACCATAACTGCACACATCTATGTGTATCAGCTAGTTTATTACAACTTCTGCATACACAGTTAAGTGTTTACACCTATTGTTACTTATTGACTGGATGAAATTTCTCATGTTATAAAACAGGTAGGCTGGGACACATGTGTCACACATGGTGCTTAGATTAGTCTTTGAAGATTAGTTCAACATGGAGTGTTGAGAAGCATGTGAAAGTGGTAGAGTGGTTATCAAAGTAGAGAGTCAGCTTGCCTTCCATGGGAGGTACAGGTGTAGGGAAGCACTGTTTAATAGGTAAACACAGAAGTGGATACAGAAGCGGCAGAAGACAGGTTCAGTCCAGGACCAACCAGGACTGTGAGGTCATCAGGCATCATCAGTGCAGTGCAGGTAACTATTGTGAGGTGTCCACAGCCATCAACACGATAGCTGGTGCAGACAGTGGACACATCTGGGACTACAGTACAGTGCACATTGCACATGTGTTTGAAGGTACGTTCATACTAGCTCTTAGTTGTGCAGAGACTCACAGCCCACTAATGACACAAATGCCCATATCACATTTTGCCAGTAAGTAATGGAGTTGAAAGTGGTTGGTGATACCTTCATGGACCACTTCATAATGAAAGATGAAGCTAATTGCCAGCTTTGTGGCAAAGTGAGTAAACAGAATTGCAGATATTTGTCTGCTGCCAATCCATGTGACTTCATGAAAAACTGTTGCACATGAGGTCATGGTGTGGTGTAGTTTTTATGTCCAAGGCAACTTGGGCTGTACTTTTTCACAGATGACGGAGGAGGCAGGACTACAGTCAGTGCTGAGTGGTATTTGAAAATACTGTGCACCTTCTTGCCTGGTGAGATGGCGTGACTGCAGGTAAGAGAAGGCACGTGGTTTCAGCAAGGTGCAGCAGTACCACACAAGGTGCATATCAGCATTATGGTGCTGCAGAATTTGTTCCCGATTACCTTGTTTTGAGCTTTGTTGATGTTGCTTTTCCAGCCAGATCTCTGAATCCAACAGCCACTGATTTCTTTGTGTGGGATTGATTCAAGAGTGTTGTATTTTGCAGCTGAACAGCCAGTATCCTTGACCAACAGGACAGTATTTGCCATTCATTAGTGATATTGCAGTTGACATGACATAAAGCAATTCCTGATATGCTGTACCTTGCTCAGAAGTGTCGCAACAGAATTTTGGACATTCAGTGTACATCATCCATACGAAGGATGTGCAGTAAAGTGTACATGTTGTGATCGAACTCTCCCAGGTCTGTACTTTCATTTCAGATGTCTTGGATACTCTTCTGTTCAGTAGTGTACTTGTTTCCATTTAATATGCTAAACATCCGTGTGGCCTTCTGTACTTACTTATGTGTATGGTGAGAGGTGAAGTAGTTGAATGATATGCAGTATTTGAAGCAAGATTTCAAAGATGAATACAAAATGGTTTCTAGGAAGTGTTGCAGGCACAAAGGAAACATTGTACATACAGTGTGATATTCAGTTTTCTAGGGGAGGAGGGGGAAAATGGTTGGAAAGCTGTAGAATTGTCTTAAGCACTGCTTGTGTAATGCACTGTAAGTGAAATGCATAGATTATCAGTCTTTTGAAAATTAGACCCAAAGCCTGGAATTGCAAAGGAAACATTATTTACTTGTGTTTAGGCTGGAATGCCCCAACAGCACACCATGCATCCTATGTGAAGATGTGCTGTTCAATGAGTTGATTACCATGACACTGCACATGTATTTACATCAGGAATTTTGGAAACAAAGAGGAAGAAGAACACTTCTACAAGCAGTATAGCTATGGCTCAGGTGGTTAGACACTGACCTCTCACTGCAGACACCCACGTTTGATCCCAGGCCAGACCATGTGGAATTTTTGGTGGGCGAAGTGGCAGTGGGACAGGTTTTACTCCAAGTACATGAGTTTCTTCTGTCATCATTATTCAACCAGCATTCCATATTCATGTTTCATTCATGTACCTCTGACACTACATAATCTTAGACATTGGTATTATCATACATAAAAAAACACACACACCAACTCAGTTGGGTATTTTTACTGTGTTGCAATATCATTATATTTTTATTCTATATTGTTTGCAATCAATTTTCACATCCATAAGCCTCAAACTTTCATTGCACTAGTCCCTGTATTTGAATGCACTGCCCTTGTTCTGATTGAAGTTATGACTTAACAAACTTTCTTTGTATGGCATGTTCTTGCCAAGACAATCACAGTTGACTGTAGTTGTGTTCAGGTTGAAGTTTTCCATAAAACTTTCCTGAAGGAAGTTTATTAAAAAAAATGCATCTTTCAAAGAGTTTAAGATGGTTTGCTGATGGTAACTGCATTTTTCTAGCTTATAGGAATAAATTACATTAAATCATTTGTATAACCATTGTATAGTTTTAAATATTGCAACTTGAAATACATGACTAGCAAACTGACTTGAACATATAGCAAATACAGTTAATGTGTGCCTACTTATATGTTATTTGGACAATAAATAGTTTATAAATTATTTTATACACAGGACTATTAATCTAATAATGTGTTATTAATCAACATCCACATAGGAGGCAAAGTACTCAAAAATGAGTTGCAGAAGCGACTGGTAACAGTTTGTATGTATAAACTGTACATAATTTTGGTCCAGAATCAGCATACTTCAGCTGTCCATCTCAGTGATGAAATTGATCAGTCAGTATTCTAATTCAAAAATTGTAAGAATTGAATGAAATAGTTTCTGGTTCTTTAGTGTCAAAGTCGCTCCCACCATCGAATGTAAGAAACCTGAGCTGCCAACTCATGCTGTTTGATACTCTTAAAACCCATGCTAAGATTGGTAACTCAGTTTTGGTTTAATTTTCATATCAAACTGGATCAATTTGTAGGTCTAGGGAGGGAATTTTTTTCAGAGTAAAACACAAATGCTTTGGTAAATAGTCATATAGTGTGTGAATGTTATGGACTAATGCACATGCACTTCTTGTAACCTCTCATTGTATAATTCATGGCCACCTTTATCCACAATGTCTTGAACTTTATCTTTACATGTGTTAATTATACTGAACTTGAAAATGTTATGCTACTTTTTTTTTTAAGTGGTGCTGAGCTGTATTTGAAGTTAAACATTTTAAAAGCCTTCAAGGCCAGACTTTTATTATATTTGATTAGAAGAGATGGTTCATATGTGGGTCCTTTCATAAATGCTGATTAAGCTATACCAGAATTCTTGTTAAGACCACCATTTCATAAAAATCTTTGATTTATGTTGCCACTGCAAAATGTTGCTGTAGACGGTTATGGTCAGCCACCCTGAAGATGTCTGATTAATAGACTACCTGCAGTGAGGTCTACTGAAAGTGATCTATAACTCTTGTTTTTTTCTTTTTTTATCTTTTTTAATTTTAAAGAAGAATTATCGTGTGATCATAACCTTTTAAAATGTTGATTTTCTTCCATTTACATACAGGCACATGGTCCTTAATTTTGTATATGTATTTTATCATATTTTTGTATGACCAGTTGTATCAGTTTTAAGAAATTTTGTTTGCAGGAACATCTTCAAGGATTCAGCTTGCTGCTTGTATATATTCTGCAAAACGGCTGTGTGCCGTTGGTAGTATAAAGTTTATAAATCTGAATAAACTACTATTATTCTGTCAAGCACAATAGAGGTTGATGTTCTCAATCACTGCTCGTTCTAGTGCAGAAAATGCTCTTCAAGTTATTTCTTAACAAAAGTGGGCAATAATAAAAAACTTGACTTTAATTTACTATTTCATTAAGAGTTATGAGTTTTTAAACTGTGGT
>Ga0131853_10015713_pt1 | contig 13833 bp, 3 predicted proteins | sample TergutLab28metaG_FD_92764 | JGI IMG/M metagenome (GOLD analysis project Ga0131853, IMG submission 92764) | Labiotermes labralis P1 segment gut microbial communities from Petit-Saut dam, French Guiana - Lab288 P1 (version 2) (version 2) | ecosystem: Host-associated > Arthropoda: Insects >... | reverse complement strand
TCTTCCTGCTTTAAATGTTGGTACCAAGAATTCTGAGAATATGGCGGTGGCGTAGCTGGTTGAGGCACTGCGCTACAAGCTGAAAGGTCGCGAGTTCGATTCCCGATGTTGTCATTGGAATATATCATAGACAATCCTTCTGGCCGCACTATGGCCCTGGAATTTACTCAGTCTCTAACAGAAATGAGTACCAGGAATATTTCCTGCAGGGGGGGGGGGGAAGGTGGCCGGGGCGTAGGGATGACAACCACCTTCTTGTGCCGAACGTCTTGAAATCTGGGAGACTCAACCTCCTGGAACCCTCAGGGCCTATCCAGGCCTGTAATGGGATTGCTTTACCTGTTAATAATAATGGTAATAAAAATAGTAAAACACGGGATGTGGGTAGCACATAACACAAGCAAAAGTTTTGTATTGCAAGTGAATGATACGAATTCGATAACTAAAGAGAGGAAGAGCTGAAACAGTTACAAACTTCGGTAATGGTATGTATATGAAATTCGGACTTCACAAGCATGCAAGGGCTGTAATCAGTAGAGAAACTTTGTTTACTTGCAAAATTTAATACTTGATAGCAACAGAGAAATACGGCGGGTTGTACAGTGGAAAAAAATACACGTTCCTTGGGACCGAGAAAGCTGAAGTTGTATAAAATCAGAAAATTAAAGGAAGACTGAAAAAAGGGATACTCTTGGAGATGTAGAACGATTTTGAAATCCGGGTTCAATGCAAAGAATAAAATTGCAGCAATTGGATCATTAGCCGCCCCAGTATTAAGAAACGAGTTGGGATAATTAGTTGCCGAATAGAGGAAATAAAAAAATCGACAGGAAAACTAAGAAGATTCTAACATTTTGTGAAATGATTTACTGGAAAGCTGACACAGATAGGTTACATGTAAAAAGGATAGAAAGAGGAAGGAGCTTGTTACAGATTGAAGCGACTTATAAAGCATGGATAATCAATATTACAGAATGTCTGAACACGAAATGAAAGGAGACCAGTTCGCGAATAAAGCAACGAAAACAAGCGACCAAGTAACAATTCAACAAATAAAATATTAGCAAAATTTGTAGTAGAATTAAACCAAACAGCTTAAAGCAGTGACATTGTAAGGGATGTCAAACAACTGGTCGAAAAAAAGGAGGGTTCTTAAAGGAAAAATGGAAATGAAAAGTAATACGTGGATGTTATATTAGCATTGTAGGTAGGCAGAGAGCTTATTGGTGAACAAGATACGTTTCTGTTACTGTCGAGGGGAGATACGAAAGCAGAAACTGCAAGATTGACAATAGCAGCACAAGATCGGACGCTACAAACCGAATAGTATGCAGCAAAGGTGTTGAAAACCGGAGCAGCGAGCGCAGAGTATGTCAAAATTATGGCGACACAATAGATCACATTATGTTAGAGTGCCCCATACTGACAAAAGAACAATACATAAAGCGACATGAAATTCTTTTCGGACACACTTTAACATATAGAGGAAGGTAGGGCAGAATTAGACAAGGAACACTAGTACGAGCATTTACCAATGTCACAAGAAACAAGTAGCAAAAATATGCTAAATATATTATGGTTTCAGCAAATGAAGACCAACAAAACCTTCCCTGACAATAAGCCGGACATCAAAGTCCGTTATTATGAAAAACGATCGTTTTAACTTCTAACAGAGATTCAAGTTACAGCAGATGACGAAGTTAAGTCCAAATAATCTTAAATACAAAGACCTTACAATAGTAATACAGCGTGTGTGTGTGTGATGTAATAACAAAACTGATACCAGTAGTAACAGGAGCAACTGGAAGCATATCAAAATCCTTCATACAACTTCTGAAAATCGCACGTTGACAGATAAACTGCAGAAAACAACCATATTGTGCACTGCGCACATACTTAAAAGAGTACAAATGTAAAAGTACATTTTTATCATGGGAAGCACAAGTACGTGTATTATAATATAAACAGCCAACTAAATGCAACAATAACAAATTTTTATTGATAATTACAATCAGCTCAACGTGTTTCGGGCGATAATTTCGCCCATCCTCAGAAGTACTATACCGTGTTTACAGCTGCCAGCAGGCAGCATCATCAGTGCATTATCCACAAGCTGTAACTACAGTCTAGTGCTCTTGAGGATGGGCGAAATTATCGCCCGAAACATGTTGAGCTGATTGTGATTATCAATAAAAACTTGTTATTGTTGCATCTAGTTGGCTGTTCCTATTATTCTATCAGTGATGCACGGTCACACAAACATCAAATTTACGTGCACTATATATTGCATGCAGAGAATAGCTGTAACATTATGTACCGTAGAAACATACTTTAAGGTATATAATTTTAAATAGCCTATGTAATGGTGAAACATACAATAACAATAATAATAATAATAATGTATGTGAGACTCAGTCATTCCATATCGTACATGTTTCTGCGGAATGCCTACTGATTGTCTGTGCGTAATCGCGATAGTAATCCCGTCCACATTAGCTAGTCTGTTATTTACACATATTGGCGATAGTGAAGGACTTATATTTTACTTTGTATAAGTACCTTTTCATGTACCTAACAGATGCTCTATTTCATTCGTCCCAATACAGTCCGAGTCATTGGTAGCATGTTGAAACGAGCCTTTAAACAAAACGTTACTCTTCTGAGTCTTATAAATAGTCCACAATTTTGAAGATCTGTTTTATTCATTACGGTAACATGAAGCTCTTATAGTGGTCACTATTGGGGGGGCCCTCAAACTACTCCTGTGTGCATAGCAACCACGGTTGTTACCACAAAGTGTAAGTATTATGGCAGCGTTTGGTTGTCATTAGAATCCTCTTCCCATACCTTATTGAAAATTACTTGAATAAGCCGCAGTTTTTCTTTTGTTATTGTTATCATTTGTTTGTTAAAGTTTCAGTCAAGACATATTTTTATAATTATGAGTAATGTAGCCATATCCCGGGCGGAGGACCGGTGTTTGTGTAAAATATTAATGTGGACTGCATGACATGTAGTTATCAAACACTTAATAAACTGTATTGTCTCTCCTTAATAACATTTATCATTGAATGTGGTCATTACGAAGTTAGGGCTTGTTTCGCCAGTTAGAGATTCATTCCAAATGTACTAAGTTCTTCCATAGAGAAAACAATCAGAGTCCTGGTTGGGAAGAAGACACACTGCGCTTGAATGCTTGGTGGTATACGTGTCTGGAAACTGAGAGACTGTCCTGTAGGATTGGGAAGGCAGAGAAGTAGAGATTCACACTGGGAAGCGATAGTAGTTAAAACTAGTTACGGAATAGGGAAGAAATGGCCACAAAACCCAACCTGTTGGTTGCAGGAATAGCAAGTAAGCCCTTTATACTACTACATTTCCAGTTTGCCTCCTCAATTTGTATTTGCGTGTGACACTTTCCTCCTCCCTGCAATCCTATCTCTTTCTGTTGGAGTTCTTGCTGAGACGTATTCCCATCTAGTGTTCTCGGTTATTACACTGGAGAGTCATCCATTAGGCAGGTGCCTCGACTATCTCCGACTATACACCTCCTCTCCTAGGCGCTCCGAATAACACAGATAGCTTCACATTGCAATGATGTATGCTATATATCCTACTCATTGTCGTTGTCTTGGCAAACAATTCCAGTCAGTTCGGAGAAACGAAAAGTAAACGTTATATAAATGTCTGATTTTGCAATATTGATGTAATCTTTTTTGTTTTCATGGTGACTGTTTTTACGTTCACAGATTTATAAATTAGTGTTAATTAACGTTCTTACGTTTAATGAAAAGAGTGGCGTGTGAAATATCAGGGAAGTTGCCGAATGTGCAATTTGTGGGAGAAGTAAGGGTTACTTTATTTTGTGCTAGGGAAGGGGGGGGGGAGAGTTTCACCGTTTTCACCGTGTTAGAAGGTCATCAGGCATCGCCAGATTTTCCTTTTTAGAGTTGTGGAGTGAAAATGAAGAAGCTGGAATGGTTAGAATTAGTGGCTTGAAATAAGGGCCTGGAAAATTTGACTTAATGTGTAATGCTAAAGTGAATAATTTGGAAAGATAACTTTGTAGTCTTCAGACAACGGAGACTAATTCTGAAGAACTGGAATCGGGGAGGGCTTTATGAGAAGCACGAAGTACCAACTTGAAGCTTAGAAACCATCTCGGCCTTCGCTTGAAGACACAAAAAAATCCATGAAAACCTGTGTCGAGATTATTGGTCGGAAGTCTAAAGAAAAATAAAAATAGTGTAGGGAGAGAAGAAACGGGATGTGCAATGAGAGGCACTAGATTTACTACCATTGTTACGGGGCGGGAGGGGGCGGGAGGGGAAGGGGGAGTACAAAAAATTCTACTGCACTGAATTTCCCACGTGTTGTCCATTCGTCCTTACGGTAATTAATCTGCATTTAACATAATCATCCCTTACCTCGCAGAATCCACTGTGCTTCATTTGGAGGACCAGTCGATGAATATTTTGTACGGAAATAATGATTGTTTGTAGTGACAAATTTACGGAATGCGTAAATTCACAGCATTCAAAATGCATTATTTTTGTAGTTAGAGCTGGCGGTACGTAGTGTGTCACTGAGCTTTAAAGGGTCAATGTGCTTTATGTTGTCTTCCCTTTTAATATGTGGTTATGTGCCTCATGTCTCCTTGAATTTTCATGCTTGTATTTCGAGAAAGTGATAAAATGTGATCAGTTTGTGATTTAACTGCCATTTTGCTGTTGAAATACTATTGAAATTAGTTGTCTTTATGCCTGTAAATATCGTATCGAGTGTTGAAGAAAGTATAAGAAGAGGGGGCATAAATTCTTCATTACGTAATTTATTGCTTTGCACATTCACTAAAATAGTTTTAAAACTGGAGATAAGGGGATCACACCACACAAACCAGCAAAACAAGAACAATATGAGAAGTATTCTTCCTCACGCCCAGAACTGAACTTGACATTTCGCTACCAAGTCTCTACTGAATCAGAGATTCGCCCCATCTGGTATGCATCTTGCATCATTTGTTATCAGGTAAACCCAATATTCGAATTATTCTAACAGATTGTGCCTTCTAATAAATTTATCAGTAATTAGAACTTATCGTAAATGAAGTGAACAAAAAATATGGGAGTAGAAACTACAGTTATCTGCGCAAAGAAATTTAATTTACTGGCCATGAAAGACACAAGACAGAAGTGAACTGATTTTGTTGTAGTAAAGAAAATATTATAGACTAATATGTAAAGAAGATGATGCATGCATTAATTAGCTGATAAACACTTAGCCTATTCAATGGACGCAACAAAAAAAGAGTCTTTCTATGGCAAACGAACCAGGTTTTTTGGATTACTGTCCGCGATGTAATTCAGTTGCTGAACAGCGGTTATCGTCTAAGTGGAAACGTGTATTTGTGTATTTGTATGGCCGTGAATCAGTTTCAGGTTCACTGAGTTACATGAAATCGTGAAGAACACATTTATAAAAGAAGTTTTTTTGTTTTTAATTTGCAGTACACTTTAAATTCTCGTTCTTGATTATGCTAGAGTGACTTACTATCGCGTAATGTGAACACGGTGGAGTTGCTTTTTTGTGTGCTGTTTGTAGCAGGAAGGGAACTTAGGTACGGTGCTTGCTTACGGGCGCTTAACTCAATAAAATTTCGTTGAATTATTTCATTTTATGATTACGGTTTGAAATTTCGGTGTCACTGTTATCAGATTCATGACCATTTTTAGACGGACGCTATACGCTGTACAATAAATCAGTGCGGAATAAGAAGAAAAACGGTTTGTTTTGAATCAGTTCAATTGTTAACCAAAAAAAAAATAAGTAAATTCGGTTTCTTGATTTATTTTGAAATCATCTTGTTCCGGTTTTTCTGTATTTCAATTCTCTGAATTAATTGCCTGTAAATGAATAATGTGATTGTGTTTTAAATATTCAGGTTTAGATTGTGAAAATATTCTTTATAGTTCATAAAATGTTGTCGATAAAATTATTTGATGTGTATTCTGTTATGCTTAGTTTTGGCCACATTGCTTTGTTTCGTCTTTTTCAGTTACTCCTTGTCTTTCCATTCACTATCGGAGAGAAAAGTCTCTTTAATTTAGTGTACTACACGTACTGTAAAACTATTATCTGGGAGCGGCCATCACAAAGTTTTAACCTAATCAGAAGAATAAGATGTTGGCGGCTGTTTATATGATAGCGTACAACTAAAATTGTCATTCCCGATGGACACACCCTTTGTCTGTTGATAGGTATAATTTATTTTGGATTTATGCCTGACAGTTTTCCGAACTGCAATCAAGATGAAGTTAGCCCTGTGCCTAACTGAGTACACTAGGTGCAGATTATTGGTTAGCTTCACCTCCTCTCTCCCCGGCCACTTTATACTGGATATCCATTTACTAAAATTTGGGTGAGTTCCATAGCTGGTTTGAACGCTTTGGAGAAGACAGAAATCTCCTACTCCTGCCAGGGATCGAACCATGATTTCTCTTCTTCTAGCACATAGTCTAGTTACTGTGCTATCAACAAAATTATCGGTCTGGAATGACAATGTAAAAAGAATGCAGTGTGTCTTCGGGTGTGTAAAATCGAATGGAAATAGGATTATAGAGTCCCTTCTAAAGTGAAGTTGGAGGCAGTAGGTGCTTTCGAAACGGCAGTGAGTATTCACGTTTACACGCCGCTACGCCGAGTTAGTTGTACCGGTAACGTCCTGCACCTCAGTTCTGGAGGTGCCCGTTTCGAATGTTGTCTTGATCACCCGCTATGCTGACATATTTTGTTGTTTCCTTATTTCGTACAGAGACCTTCTGCGGTATCTCCATAGGTCACAATCGCTCTCACCCAAATCCCTTCCAATTCTTCAGTCGCCCTACTTTCGACTGAACGTAGTCAGAGACACTGACAACATCGTAAAAGAAACCACGTTGCTTGAGACACTGGTCTTCATATTCCGTGCCGTGAGATCCTCAGCAGGGTGCACAGTATTACTGAGAGACAAATGTTCGCAGACACGCTTCAGTAACACAGCAGATGAAACAAATGGGTAGTGGAACTGAAACCATTTAGTGAATGGCACAGAAAAATATAAGGTTAACTGTGTAAGTCTTTGGCTTTATTTTAACAAAGAAGTAAATAAAAACAGCCTCCTTCTTGGCGTGGGCTCAAGTATTTAAAGAATGAGTCTTTGACGCCCATTAATAATGTGGAAGTTCCTCCTACTATTGGCTGTTCTGTTATCCTATCCGCACTACTCTTGTATCTGTTCCACGTATCTGTAAAACTATTAACATAAATCTAAGCAATGCTTCGCCGTTATGGACATTGTTTATGCTTGTTGACTTTCGATCCTATAACCCTTTGTAGCCAATCATGAAGGTATAAGAAAAGAAGTAATTGTAAAAGGAAAGTCATGGGGGGGGGGGGTTTGTCGGGCCCTTTATGTCAGGGTGGTGGGGACGAGAGAAAGAACATGACTTGTCTAGAAGAATCGCAATGTTCGCCCTTGTCCTGATAAGAGTAACGTGGTAGTGCAGAAGTTTGTGACATGGGAAGTAGTAAACTGAGACAACGGTCGCTTTTGTGTTATGAAGTTCATACAAATAACATCTCTTAAAATGCATTACGTACTGAACGTAAAACACTGTTTCTCCATTACAACGAAAGGCCGGTTAATGCTGTTACAAGAATGTACTCTTTGTTTATTTCTAGAAGCATGCAAAACTCATAAACGCACTGTGTAGGCTAAATTCAGGAATTTCATGTGAAATGAACGTTAGCCGCTAACGTCTTCTATCCACATCACGACCATACCTTAAAACTGTGTAGGCTGTAGTGTGATGTGTGTCACTGAATGTTAAAGTTGGACGTTTGTTGCCGTGACAACGTGGGGGACACTCCGCAGATACTGAGAGTTTCCGCTTGTGTATAGGAGAGACATGGTGCTGTAGCTTAGAGAGTGGGCAACTACGGAATGCGTGTTGTGATGTGTTACGTGCAGAAAGATTCATTGGCATAGACTGCAACAGCTGGCCAACATGCAGCCCCCGAGAAGAGTATTTGCGGCCCTCAATCCGCTGAATAGTTTCAATAATACAGTTTACCAAACATAATATAATAGGACTACAGAACATAATGTGACGACTCTAATAAACAGCAATGCAATAAATACCGTGTTTGTGAATAGGGGAACTTGTATAGACAAGTGTGGCCGTCGGGCGAATCATTAAGAATTATGCAGCCCTCGAGTTGGTTGAAGTTGGCCATTCATGATCTAAGTGACCAGAAAGTATGATATGCGAATGGTTCTGGGTGTAGGAGTCTACCCCAGATTAATCTGATCAAAGATCTGGACCAGTGATTGGGTGTTTTAAAACGGTAGTGAACATTCGGTTGCATAAAATGCTTGGATGCTCTTAAGTATCTAGGGAATTGCTAGTTTCAGCTGTATGGATTTAGCTATGGGTCACTAGACGAACAACATAAAGAAACTTCCTGTCACTTTTCTTTCACTAGACGTTAATTCATTTTAAATAATTGCATTTGTGGTAATGCTGCTCTCTACCCTTTATAATATCGATAACAAATCCAAAAAATGTACGTGAATACTCGTATTAAATACAGCCATGTTTAGGCCATTCAGCATAATATTATATATATATATATACAGTATATATGAAGTTGTCACAGTTTATAACAGTCCTGCATAGATATTCAGAGCTTAGATAATAATCGGTGTGTTTAACCAACTTGGGAAAGAGATATAAGCATAGTTGCTGTGTGGAACACTAATGTTTACGACAAATGTGCATTTCCAGGGCGCACATCGACTAAAGCTTTCGTTCGTAACTCGGAAGGCCGGGATTCAGCCTCCGTGCAACAGGTCTAAAATACTACGACTTGAGTAAAATGAACGCGTTAAGTTCTTGAAAGTAAGATGAAATTAGTATGAAATCAAGAAGTGAATGTAACAGAACCATCCCTGACGATAATCCGGATATTATAATTTGTGGTCATAAAAAAGGACATGTCACTTTATAGACATTACAATATCAGTAGATAGAAATGTGATCGAGGGTGAGGCCGAAGAGTTTTGAAATACAGAGACCTTATCATAGAAGTACAGATTACGTGTAATTTAAAAACAAAACTGATACCAATAATAATCGGGGAACCTGGAACACCCTCAGAATCATTCAGAACAACATACTTGCAAGTACAAAAGTTTATCATGGAAATAACATTTCATGCACGATGTATTGTAACCTCAGAATAACTGTAACGTCATACACCGTAACAACTAATAATAACAACAATAATTTACCCTGGAAACAAATAATACTAATATTAAAACTAGAATTTGACGTTCAGGTGACCGTGCATCGTGATAAATTCTTGTAATTAAACCAAGTAGATGGACTAATTCCTCACATTTATTTTTGGAATAAAATTCTACATGTTTCGGACACTTCCTCTGTCCATCATCAGGAGTTTTTCACGGTACACACAGCAGTGGTATATGTCATACGGGTTTTGATGTGTGTACAGTGCAAAACTCCTGATGATGGAAGAGGAACTGTCCGAAACATGTAGAATTTTATTCCAAAAATAAATTTGAGAAATTAGTCCATCTAGTTGATTTTATTATAAGAATTTAAAACAACAAATATTTACGGCAGGAAAGTTAATATTGTAAGTTCTGTTCTGATTAATGTTGCATGCGTCTTCAGACTTTTTTTTATACAGGTTACCTTAACAAGACTTCAATCAAATTGTAAACACACATCTTTATTGTCGGCGTTAAATTGTGTCAGCATTTCCTTAGATTATATAACTCGGCGGAGCAGAATTTTGCTTTGAAGCTGATGTGCCTCGTTTAGTCAAGAAGTTACCCGCATGTTATGAACGCCAAGTACTAATTACTGTGTTTACAACAGCCAGCTTCTTATCCTTGTCCTGAGACATTCGAATCCAGTCCACGCCAGACGTTCCTATTTTGTAAGCTAGATTTTTAAGGAGCGTTCGCAAAGTTGAGGAAAGTGACTACTACCTTCGTATTGTATGTCTGTCCGCATAGAACAACTCGCCTTCTATTTAACAAATTTTCGTGAAAATTGACATCTGAGGATTTTTCGAAAATATGTCAAGAAAATTCAATTTTTTTTTTAAAGATATGACAATAATAACGGCTACTAAGCGTGAAGACCATGACGTCTATGGTAGTATCACGCCGAGTATTTCTTAGAATAAGATATGTTCCAGACAGAAGTTGTGGAGAAAATCAAAACACAAACTTTGTGTTCATTAACATTTTTCTGGAAATCTTGCCGGTAATGGGACAATGTGGAAAAATGTGATACAGCCGGAAAGGCCAGAAATGTCAATATAATGCGGCGTAGAAAAATGTGATTTGCTTGCTGGATGCTTCAGGCAAGAATACAGAGCCATATTCATTTCGTACTTACTTCTGCATAACTGAATAATTTCGTCTTATCTCGTAAAATGTTGCATGGCGAAACTTACCACTGAGAAACTGCGCAACAACTCCTCTGTCATTACGATCTTTTTAGCCAAACTGTCCATCTAAAGAAGGCTGTGAACACACAAACATTCATTTCCTTCAGTGCACTATCTGGCACCTAACATGAAGAACTATATACGTTTTATTGCTTCCGGCGACGTCAATTTGCCAGACAGCGTGGTGTTTAGACACTCAGTATTTTTATACAGTTGGTGACATCTAGCTCGACAAAGCATACATATTGCATTATTATAACTTTACTGCAACTTTGTTTATGGGAAGGCGCCAAAATGTTACTTTCTACATAAATTGTCTATCTTGCAGTATTACCCCTTCAAATATGCCTGATATTCAAATTACATATTTATTTCGGGTTTATCCAACAAAACACTGCGTGCTTTTATCTTTATCCCTTTACTTCCTATATATATAAGCACACTTGCCAACCTCCTCGACTTGATTACCCCAGTGACACTTACCGATGAGTACCAGTGGTGGAACTTGTCATTATGACATTTTCTCCATCTTTCCACATTCTTAAGCCCATATGTACTTCTCAGCACCCAATTATTCTCCAACATCCTCAGCATATGTTCTTCACTTAATTCCAGAGAACAAGTTCATACCCATAAAAACAACAGTCAAAATTGCACTTTTGTGTGGCTTAGTATTTGATATTTTAGATAACAAACCGGTAAGGCAAAACGATTTTGGTTCGAATGTTAGCAGGTAACCCTGAATTTAACCTGCTCGTAATTTAACCCTTTAAAGACGAAGCGCAGATCGCTTAATTTAAAGACCCAGTCCGTACCGCGCAGTAAACACTTTTCATCTCGTTTATAAAAACCAACCATTTTATAGTGTAAGTGGCACAAGTCACTGTTTGTTTTCAGATAAATACAAAACACATAAATACAGTGTGGACAGAGCGTACAGTTGTTGAATGTTAAACTTGTTGGTGCGTCACGTAACAAGTAGGCTTTAAGAGGTTAATCATAAATGCCTACGTAGAAGAAGTATGTATAAATCATAAGCGGTAATATCAGTGGTATGAATCTGTGAATGTGAAGAGACACACACTGACAATATTGCAGTCATTATGTGGCCTAATAGTGTATTAGTATCACGTACACTGTATTAATTCCATTAGCGATATGCTCCTCCAGAAACTAATCTTCGTCAAACGATAACGTGTCACCTAACACAGTGTCGCTAGCCGCAGGGGCTCGTAATTTAAGCGACGTTCACCCCAACTCCTTAGCGTGATGCAGTCACTTCGCAACCTCAGCACAACCTTCCCTCGGAGAATCAATTTCTAACTAAGACCATGGAGCAGAATCCTTGAGCAGCTAATAGCACGTCGCTTAAACAACACATTACGGGCATTTATGAAGCCCGAAGGTTTATTACCGCTTTCACAAGAGAAAGCAACTTGTCCCCGGTCCTAAGCCAGATAAATGCAGTCCATATCAGCCAATCTTATTTCTTTACGATCCATATTTTTATTCTTATCCTTCCATCTACTCATAGCACTTCTAAGTGATACTTTTTAATCTGGTGCTGCGGTCAGAATCATGTTTACTTCCTTGATATTCAGAGGACCGTGAATCGTGATATATTCTTATAATAAAACCAAACAGATACACTGATTTCTCAAATTTATTTTTGGATTAGAATTCTACACGTTTCTGACAGGTTTTCTCTCCATCATCACGAGTCTAGTACTGTGTACACTGCTTGCTAGCGGAATCAGGATGGAACATCCTGATCCCGCTAGCAAGCAGTCAACAAAACCTGTATGACATTTACCTATTGGTGACTATACAGTACTAGACTCCTGATAATGGACAGAAAACCTGTCCGAAACATGTAGAGTTCTATTCCAAAAATATAAATGAGAAATTAGTGCATCTCGTTGGTTTTATTATAAGAATGTTTACTTCTCTTTACTGTCCTTTCCAGTCCCTTATTATTATTATTTGATAATTCTAATAACATTTGGTGAAAAACCAGAACCTTGGTGCTCATTGCGAAGTCTTCACCTGGCCATTATTTCCATTGTTTAGGTCTGAATGATGGTGGTTGTTGCCGCCGAAACATGTTGCAGTATAACTTGACTGTATCAGTATGTGCTTAGTGTTGGACCAACTGGCAGACAAAACTTTCAGTCTAAATTCTTCGCCTAGTGCACGAGACAAAGGTTTCACCCATTCGAACAGTAGACAGTGTTGTCGTATTTTGTGGTGTTATAATATTTACGTTTTCGAATAGGTGACGGCAAGACAAAAGATTCTGCAGTGAATGGTACCAAGCATTCTTCGAACTTCCTTCGCTCTTAATTTGTTCTTTAATTAAACAATCGTTGCCAATTATTTTTGAACTTTTCCAACTCTCAAACGATTTGTTAGCTACTCATCGGTTGCATTTATTTTTAATGGCAAACGTTGCAGACTACCTCTTAAGTATTAATTAATTGGAAGGAATACCAGGAAAGTTGAAGCTTATGATTTCTGTTCGCGGAAGGGGAGTCCCCAGTTTGAATTTATGTCTGAAATTTTCCTGATTTTACTCAGATTCTCCAGACAGGCTATTGCAGATTTCCTGAATCTTGACTACGATAGCTTCTTTCCAAACTCTCATTAGCTTCTTATGGTCGGCTGTTTGATCGTCTGACACTAAGTAGTCTAGCCTGCCGACAGCGGCTTTTAATATGCCACAAATATACGATTCCACAGAACAGATCTGGTGTATAGAAGCTGATAATCGGAGAGCTGATCAAGAAATTTACGCGTTGAATGGAACCTGAAAATTCATCACGGTGCTCGCAGCGGTTCGTCAATGGATTTTTTTTTTTTTACAGTCCGGTTTTTTCATGTGCAACCCGCTGCATAAATTTTATATGCATTCCGCGAGGGTTTGTGAAGGCACATACAGTACGTTCGCTCATCAGAAGGAGGGATAATTTTTAAGTGATTTAGTGGATTTCGTACCCGTAGATAAATTTATTGAACCGTGTTTAGGTTTTCAAACGATGTGTGCTCATTGCGTGGGGAAGTCCTGTGTTGGGAACTTCACAATATGCGACAGTGGTAGGAGTAAGAAACGGCGTACAGTTGCAAGTTCCACCTACCCATTAATCTTCTAGTTGTAAAATATTCTAAGAAGAATAAGGAGAAAAGTAATTTTATACAATGTAAGTACTTTCAGAAAGAAACAAGCGCTGGCAAGTTTCTTCTTGATTTGCTTCCATTCATCAAATACAATATTCAAGTCATAACAGTTAAATTATAAATACTTACTTACTT
>Ga0131853_10015712_pt1 | contig 13833 bp, 10 predicted proteins | sample TergutLab28metaG_FD_92764 | JGI IMG/M metagenome (GOLD analysis project Ga0131853, IMG submission 92764) | Labiotermes labralis P1 segment gut microbial communities from Petit-Saut dam, French Guiana - Lab288 P1 (version 2) (version 2) | ecosystem: Host-associated > Arthropoda: Insects >... | reverse complement strand
TTATTCACACACAAAAAATTTTTACAAGAAAAAGCTTTGGGGGGGGGGGGGTTTTTTCAGATAATTAAAAAAGGGGGGGGGGGGGGGATTACTAAAAACCTGTCGCGAAAATTCAAGTTGGCTTAAAATGGAACAAAAATTACAGACACTATACACGAAGCCCTACTTAAATTATCACTACTTTAGTTACTAGTGTAACCATGGTTGCCGTCGATATTAATCGATGACGAAAGTAATCGACCATAACCTACCTTGTTTCGTCATGCGATGTGCATGAATAATAAATAGGATAAGTAAAATGGATAATCATAATATTTAATATTTATCGATTATGTTTCGAGGTACGAAATTTATTATATGGATAGAATTTGCGTATACCTACAAATTGTGTATGAAATATTTTTTTTTCAATTCCGCAAGCACAAAATGTTACGACGGTGTGAAGGCTTGAGGTTACGCATGATCGATAAATTTGACAAAACCAATGTACACATATGAATAAAAATTTCAGCAAATAATGTATATATATTACACGGAGAATTGTGAACAATAACGAAAGTGTGGCCACAGTGGATTAAATACTAGGGCAGTCGGAGAAGGTTCCAACATATGAAGATACCTCAGTGTTACGATACATGTACGTTTCCAGTCTCATTAAAATGTTGTTTTTCTGAGGCGTTCAAGCATACAAAATGGCGTGTAGAATGAGGTCTATTTGCGGAGTAAAGTGAAATAATTGAAGCCCTGCTGAGAAACCACTCCAGCCATACTGCTCTAGTTAAATAAGGGGGCTTGAAACGTGCATCACGAAATGATGTTTTGCTTCTATGCTATTTCGTCTTCCCCTGCCACGTACGACAATCCGGAATATCCGTTATCTCTCTCTTCTGAATATTTAACAAACAAGGACATCGGCAAAGCCATGTCAGGGTGAATTAATGGTGGGTGGAAGAAGCCCAAAGTGAAAATGCCAAGAGCGAACAGTAGGAGAAAAGAAAAGTGCGCCCAATCAATACGAAAATATAAATGGTATAACAGAAGAAAAAGAATGGTAGATGAATAAGGAATGAGTTCTGGGGACGAGAGGGGGAAATAAACTGTGAGTATACAGCGGGATAGAAAATGTGCTGACCTCAGCACAGTGGCTGCTTGGTCAAAGGTGAAATATTAGGGGACGCCTTACTTTATCCCCATCGGTGTGAAAATGTGCTGGCAAGAGGGTGGTTACTCAGAATACCCGCCGGTAGGTGCTATAAAATGAAGAGTTCTAAAATCTAGCTACACTAACCCGCCCCCAAATCACCTCCTACAAAAGTAAGTTCCTTTCAGGATTTGTCCCCAAAAAGACCGAGTCATACGGTGAACGATCGGACTGTACCCTTACCGTGCTGAATTGATATGTTAATTCCCATATATGCATTTGCAACACGTGACGTAAGTACACAGACTTAAGTCCTTCACTGACGGGGGTAGGTAGGTGCACTGTGTCGTGTGGCATTTCGATGTATTATGTAACACGAATAAGAAATTTCTGAAAGACCGAAGAGCAATACAATTATCACATCCAGCACTTTCTGCAGCCATTACACATACCGGAAAACTTGCGTAATAAGGACCAACAAGATACACTTTTTTCTCTTAAAAAATTGAATAAATTGAGAGAAAAAGTGCATCTTTTTGGTCCTTATTAGCAAATATATCATGATTAACGGTCCACAGAATGTCAGAACGGAAAACTTGTGTAAAGTCCCATATCTACCAAACACTTTGAGATGAGACATCCCCGTTGTGTATTATCAAACTTAAGGCAAGGCAGATACAGTCAAAACACAACTAAGTTTATTAGCTAATGATAGTAATTAAGTTAGCAACTACATATTTCGGCCCATCTAACGGCCATCATCAGGTTGTACATTTTAGCTTCCAGAGTTTACACAACATGCAAATAGTCTGTGTTTGATGATGAGATCTCAATCATCTTAATACATAGCAAGCCATACAAACTAACCTCCATTGGTGCTGATAAGTCCTTAGCCCGACCAGGAAGGAAACAAGCTACATTCTCCTATTTTATGGAACTTGGAGGTTCATTACCACATTAACAAGAGTCCACCACCTGTCCCTACCCTAGCCAAATCAATCCATTCCTCTCCCCATCACAATTTGACAGGCGCAGCTTGTTTCCTTCCTTGTCGGGCTAAGGACTTGTCAGCACTCCGGTAGATGTGTGTAGTATACTGTGTTGCCATCTACATTTCAACATTTTTTCTCACAGAGAGGATCTGTACCCCAGACACTTGACGTTCTCCAGCCCGATGTGAGAATCCCTCCCCCCCTGGCAACACAGTGGCTGCAACACTCCATCCTATGCTATCAGCTTAACTGGTCCTACGTAGCCCCTAGCCATAGGACCAAGGAACATACCACTTTTAGTCTCCATTAAGAGGTCAACACGTAAGGTACGCAGACGCCATCCCGCTCTGCACTCAAACCAAAGACTACGAGGTCGCCCCACCCAACACGTGACTACTCACGGAAACATAGAGTATACTGTACACATCTAGATTAGTTTGTATAGCTTGCTATGTATTAGCATGATTGAGATCTCATCATCAAACACAGTCTGTCTGCATGTTGTATAAACTCTTGAAGCTAAAATTTGCAACCTGATGATGGCCATTAGATGGGCCGAAACATGTAGTTGCTAACTTTATTACTATCATTAACTAATAAACGTTAGTTGTGTTTTGACTGTATCTACCTTGCTTTAAGCCTACCAAGACACTTTAGGTTTATAGTTTTAATTTTTATAGTAGAGGGTAGGGCAACACGTTTTTAGAAAAAGAAGCACTACTTGTACTTATTCAATGAACATGTTAAGCATTTATTTACGTTTGACTTTTGAGTGTAAAAAAAAAACTTTCCATTGCGTCATAAGTCCATTTTATTTCCAGAGGGAGTGACTTTTTTTTTAAATCGAAAGAGCATGTCGCTTCTGCACCACAAAGATCGATTCCGATCTTCCATCAGCTAGACTAGGGGCCGAGAATACTGAGCCCAGGAATGTATGCACAAAACCTGTAGGACTGATTGCTGGACATACTGTGACACGCGAGAAATAAACATTGAACTAAATTCCATACGCCTGGTGGAACACAGTTCAGATCCTTGTTCAGAGCTGTAGAATATTCTATTATATCAGGCGCTACGTGGAAAGTGTCAATATTTAACACAAGGAAGCAGGTGGTCCGCGTCTTGATAAGCAACGGAGTTCATATCACGAGTCGGTCATCTGTCCTACACAAAATTTGCAGCTGGAAACGGTATGCCTGCTTGATTCATTACTGTTGCGGGTTATGCATGATTCGCCTGGACGTGCGTGTGTGCAATCATGAATTCGAGCAAACCGTACCATCACCAGGTTGCATGTCACGCCCTCTAACTCGGGAATAAGTCGCAAAAAGAAATAAATAGACCCGACTCCTCCTTTCTGGAATTTTTCCAGTTTCTTCTTTCTGGCGGTTACACAGTCGAAAGTCCCTATGAAATAAACAAAATTGCTGCAAATTCACGCTTTAAATCACTGCGCAGTCCATATGTTATGTACGGTACTAAGTTTGTACCGAAGTTCTTGCACCCCACACATTATGAAGGCACGTTAAAGTTCAAAGAAAAAAATTTTTTTTAAACGTCCAGAATTATAACTGAAAATTTTAAATTATTCGCATTAAAACCTTTGAATATGAAGTGCCAGTTCTGTCAGACAAAAGTTCGTCGCTATGCGGATGGACTTCGTGCCCTCCAAGGGCAAAACAAGTAATCAAAAACTGTTCAAAAAGCAGGTGAATATCTACCTCAAATTGATACATCGTGTATTTTTGACTTGAGTTTGAAAATTGCCTGTCATAATCTGGGTACTAATAATGTAAAAAATATTGCAGTATTAACGGTGCAGTTGTGTTTGACTGTGGTCAATTCATTATGATATTACATAACCACTGAGACTTCACGCAATTGATTATTAAGGGGGTTTCTAGCTTATAAAATAATTAGAGGCCATGGTTACCTGACACATGTTACTGCACGTGGCTTTACACGCAACAATAGGAATAGAGATCCACGAACTGTTGGCATGGCAACGCTGCACGTCATGGGTCGATATATCTGGCTTCCAATATGGGAAACTGTAACACAAAGGAGGGGCGAGGGAAAGGAAGGGAAACATATACTAATTAATAACATACCGAAAAAAATAGTGAGAAATTTTTTGTTTTCTTTACTAAACCCTACTGAATCAACTGCATAAGTCACATCTTGTCGAATGAAATACATGGATGGTTACGGATAGTAACAAAACATACTCCTGGAGGCGCTGAGAAAACCCGCGAGAAACCAGTAAAAACACCATGTCTCTGGACAGAGATTTGAACCTTAGATCGAATGAATGAGAATAAAGTGTGCAATCACGGTACTGTAAAATCAGGTGAATGCTAAATCACTTTAAAAACTTGTTTCTTCAATTATGTTATTTTACTTGTTTTGGTTTTAAGTAATCATCACATTTTCAAGTTTTTAGTTAATAGAATTTTGCATATATTGTCACATGCTGTGCCACGTTTTCGTGCATTCTAAGTGAAATTTGTGCAATCGTTCATTGAATACGCCGATTCTTCAAATATATTAGTATGTGTGTGTGTGTGTGTATAAACCTGCTCATGTCACAGAGCTGCATATTACTGATATTTCTCACGTCGATTTCGTAAGAAGATGGATCTTTGATAAATATATCTATCTGTCTCAGATTATTAAACTTAATATATATATATATATATATATAAGCGTACTGGGAAATGGAGGTACAGCATCCAGCATTCCTAAACCCGGCATTAGGCGGAAGCGAACGGTCAGCGTCACGTGTCAAACCTCATAGAGGCGGACCCCCGTATCTGCGGATTCAATATCCGTGGTTTCAGTTGTCCTCGGTTTACCGCGGTCCGAAAAATATTTGGAAAACTAAAAAAAATAAACGGTTCGTAAGTTTCAAAACGAGAACGGGCCGTAACACGGTGAAATCCAGCAGCCCAAACGCGCCCAGTTCTTGACTCATCTCCCTTTGTCCCCGCATCCACGCTTCCCCACAAACTTGCTACCATTCTGCTTCTAGCGTTCTCGCTGTTCGAATTAGTTGCCGCGTTATCGCAGTGTTTGTGTTCAGAAAGCAACAAGAAGAATGGAGAAGTCGGTGAATACCCACAATAGGCTAAGATATTTTTTAACAAAAAAATTGTTCTTATTACAGGTTATGTACAGGTACGTACGTACGATTTTCATCGTAAAATGTTTAATACTAACAGGTTATTTCATTGCTTATGCAACGCTTTGATGGAAAAGCATGATTCTTATTGTTCTGTCATCCCTTGAAACTGTACATGATACTGTACAGTACGGCTACTGTATTTTTTCATTGCTGTATCTTCTATTGAGGATTAGGCCTAACGTCAGAATCCCCTACTTTCATACGTATGACAGAGAGAGTAAATGTACAATTTAGTGTACAGTACACTTTATTATAACTTTATTATTGTTGGTAATGTCTTACTGTGCGTAATTTATCAATTAAACTTTACCGTATTTATGTACGTTACACGTTATATCACGTTATATATAGCTTTCGGTATTATTCGCGGTTTCACGTAACCACGAAGTCTTGGAACATATTACCTGCGGATACGGGGGTCCGTCTGTATCCTGGAAAAGAACCTCTGATACCTAAGGAAACTGAATGAGCTCCAGACCCACTACGGGCAATGTGGAGAAGAGAACATTTGTTGCCCCTGTCGGGCATCAAACCCCGATTCCTGTCATCGAGACCGTTCACTTGTCACTGTGCCGACTGTTTTACCTCGGCTACCAATATTGATAAGTGACTAAAACTGTAGGCTTTTTCAAATTTGACTTGTAGTGGTACATTACAGACAACAATTTTCAGAAGTATTTAAAAGCCCCACAGATAGGCCACTTTAGCACATTCCACTGTGGGCTTTGCGGAATTCTCTAATTTAGGAGTTCCCATGAGATAAGTCTATATAATTTTTACATAGCTTAAATATGGGGTAATTTACGGCACTATTGCAGGACAAAGCGTTTCGCTTCATTGCAATGTAGGTTCCATAGGTTTTCAACGGCGTCGCAAAGACTTCCACATCGACCTTCCGGGCTGGTCTTTGAAGAGTACTCTCCCCTCCCCAAAATACAGAACCTGCTACGAAGGCCACAAAGTTACGTCAAGCAGACCTATTTCCTTCCTTCCCCTACAGATGCTGCTACTGTATGGATTTGCGGCCTAGAACGAACATTCGGTAAAGAAGTGCGCTACATTCACACCTGAATAGTTACGGAACTTTTGTACCCTGAATACGGAAGCAGCAGGTCACGTTCCTCTGAAATATTGTTGCGTATTTATCGACTCACACGGCGTCACATACCATATCGTGATACAAATAATAATAATAATAATAATAATAATTGGCTATCAAAAATGGACTGTCAGAGGGGCCACCAATGCCGTATTACAAATATGAGCCACAGTCCGTGACACAGAACTCCCTGTACCATGATCGAACTACCCATAACAATAGACCGGACACTGTTTTACTTCATAAAACAATCAAAGAAGAATACCTAATATATGTAACAATTCCTGACAGTCGGAACCTTCACAACACCTTCACCGACAAGCTCTATATATTGTAATGCAGAAAGCAGTAATATTTAAGGCATGTCGTACAGTCTGTTTTTGGCATAAAAATGAATAAGAAGTGCTTAGACAGTGAGACCGGTACTCTTTTGAGGATCAGCTAAACTGCTGTTTAAATAAAGAAAGTGGAAGACGACGACGACGACGCTGCTGCTGCTGATGGTGGTGATGATGATGATGATGATGATAATAATAATAATAGTAACAAACCAGATATTATAATCCGTGATAATGAAAAGGGAACATGTATGTTAATAGACGTTGCAATTTCAGGAGACAGAAATGTTATTAAACAAGAAGCGGAGAATAGTCGAAAATATAAAGACCTTACGATAGAAATACAGCGCATGTAGAATGTAAAAACAAAGGTGATACTAGCAATAACAGGGGCGACTCGGACTATTTCAAAGTCATTTAGAAAATACGCGAGCAATGACCAGGAAAACATGAAGTCAAGGAACTACAGAAAACAGCCATATTGGGCACTGCACACATACTTCGGAAGGTACTAACGTAAAAATACGATAGATTCAACACTGAAACTAACGATATAAGCACCATGAATAGTAACAACATAATAACTGTAACACTGTATTCCTTAGGGACATAGTTTGTCTCTTGAATATAAGTATAAATGTCCTGCATAAAGGAGATGATGATGATGTTGATGATGACGATGATGATAATAATAATAATAACAACAACAACAACACGCTAAGTCAAATACACAGTGAACTGCACCTGCTAACACCAGTTTTCTTGAAGTGCGCGGCCCATTATAATTAATCTGCAATACCCATAACCCAAACGCGATTACTCAAATCACTCTCCTTACTAATACTTACAATATTATTGCCCTCTTTACTACTGTTCGCAAAAATATTTTACTAGTGTGGTTGTCCCACGTCTGACGTTAAACATAAATTTACTAAATGTCGCGGCTGTAACGAGTTAGATCGCGCTACTGATTTCTTACAGGTAACATCCTCGTTAAGTGATCTTAAAAACTGCTCGTTTCATCTCCAATTTTACCTTCCCCTTGTGGCTACAAATCTGATAATTTCTTTTCGAAATACAAATGCAAAGAAATGCCGACACACAGTGCGATAATGGGAGATGTCAGACAGGTAGACTTGATCGGAATGGTCCATAGCTTTCATGACATGAAATACATTTGAAAATGGCCCAAAATGAATGATCTATATAGGTGTTCGTTCGTAATATAACGTTAAAAATGCAACAAGAACATGTCAAAACATGAAACATGACTGTTGGCCACTTCCCACGGCGGTACTCTGGGTACGACTCTCCACAACACGTTCTCCCTCAGTCCCTCAACCTGGATGTCAGTATCCGTTATCAAGAGGGAAACCACAACAGATATTAATTTACGTTACATCTGAATAGGATTGAGGTGTCTGTTGCTGGAGGTGTCCGGAACACATAAATCACAGCATACGTGGCATGTGCCAAGCACATGAGGTGCCACATCATCACTGCGACCGCACGTCTACTTCGTTGGTCCCGCTTATCACCGCACCACACGGTTTGTATTATCAACAGCAGCAGAACAAACACCACGCACCTTAAAAAGTTTGTATATATTCACATAGTCCTTCCGACATATTTCAGTCAACTTTGACCCTGCTCAGGGAAATTTCATGTGGCACGCAATTACACAGTATTCATTACGCAATTAGCCAACAGGAATTTCCCACGTCATACAAAATTTCCTTCGCTAAATACATAATATTAAGTACGTAATTACCCAATAACATTTCTCCTTGTCACAAGAAACTCCCCTGAAGATGGTCGAGGTAGATTGAAATATTCTGGAAGCACAATGTGCATAAATAAAATATTGTTACGGTTTGCGTATGTGCAACTAATTTTGTTTGTTTTTATTATTGCTGATAACGTGTACACAGTAAATAATGAATACATTTATCATCTACATATTTATATCTATATACTAAGTTTCACTTCATGCAAAAACAGTGACTAGGAGAATATTTAGACCTGGCGGCTGTTCGTGACTCCTACAGAAACAAGCGCCATACTGACGACCAAAATGTCTGGTTTTTATAGAATGCAGTGCGTAGAAACAAATGACGCAATAAAGCCATTAACACTGCTTCGTTCTGTACTTCATTGCACTAACTGACCATAACCTGCCGCCAAATACAACACATTTTTTTTCTAGATGTTACTCATTTTTATTGAATCGGCATGTTTAAAACCAATTTGTTCATTTAAAAAAGTTTTATTTCATTAAAACACCTATAAAGTGTTTTGGAGTATGGAATGACAACTATGAAATGTGTTTTAATGGAAGCAATGTTGTGATCGATTGCTTCTGCTTCGTTCATATCTTCAGCCGAAAGCTGGTTGTGTTCAATAAGCTGAATGGTTAATGCTAATTTAACACATCCGTTCAAATGAGGCTCCTAAAAATATTTTTCCGCCATGCGTTGCAGTGTTATGGGTCATAAGAGACACAGTCTAGCCTTTTCGTCAGAGAAGTATTAGCTGAAATTTAAAAGCAAAATTATCCTGTACAGACCACAAAACCATATCGTAGAAAAGGATTGTAATCCAGCCGGTGGCCTAGTCACTATACTAATTGAGCTATCCCGCCATCAATATTATCAAATACAAAGTACATGTAATAGTACCAAACAACGAAGAGTAAGTATATTTCTAAATTTTAAAAGCCTTGGACAATAACCGTAGAGAAAATAAGGCAATCAGGACGGTGCTCTACGATTGATTGACTGATTGATTGTGATTGGGTTCGGGGCCTTAAAGTCCCGATGCAACTAGGCCATAATTAAAGGGCCCTTTGTGCCCCTTATCAGTTTATGGGAGCCCTGTTACTTTGTTAAAGTTCCATATGGCCCCCGGAATTATACTCTTTATTTCCTCGGTCTCCAAGAAGAAGGAGTCCAGATACGCATGTCTGAGTGAAGCCAAAGTTTCACACTCACAAAGAATGTGGGTCGAGGTTTCTTCCTCTGCTCCACACTTCCTACACAGTGGACTGTCTAACAGACCCAGTAGATGAAGATGTCTCCTCAGGGTATTATGTCCAGTAAGAAGGCCAGTAACAACCCTGGATTTGGTCCTGTTACAGGGCAGAAACCTAGCCTTGGCACCCAGACAATGTCCCGAAATTAGTTCTCGAGCCTGTCTTTGGGTGTCGCCAAGAACTCGCCATCGTATCCACTGCTGGCTGACCAACCGACGTCTAATCCTTCTTCGTATATCCTGTCTAGAGACTCCCAGGGCCGGCTCAGGTCCAAGAAACTCTAGAACAGAGCCGCCCCTTGCGAGCTCGTCGGCGATCTCATTACCTCGTACTCCAACATGTTCAGGGACCCAGTACAGCCCCACCGCATGCCGGTTAGAGATATCATTCAACGACTTTTGGCACTGTTGGACCAATGGATACATGGTTTTGACGGTCTGGAGAACTTTCAAAGCCACCTGACTGTCAGAGCAGGTACTCACGTTTTTTTCTGGCCTATCCTGAAATTGAATTTCATAAACAAACGCCAAGATAGCATATATCTCGGCCTGAAAGATCGTAGCATATCTTCCTAGAGAGAAGTTGAGCCTTGTTCCCACAGATTGCCATAGATTCCAGTCCCGGTCCCCTCCTTCATCTTGGACCCAACTGTAAACCAGACGAGCCCCTTGACTACGGGAGGTGTGCCAGTTCCTTTGATCCAATCTTCCCTAGTCAACATAATAACCCTATATTTGGGTTCAAAATTAAATGCTGGCCTCATAACATCAACCCCCAAATTAAATATGGGATCTGACTGCTGAAGCCGCAACAAAATACTACTATGTCCTTTATTGGGACGTGGGTAAGACCAACCTCCCAGACTCCAGAGATGATGCGCAGCTGACCTCGCCTCACTCTGTACCACTAGCTCCAGTGGCGGGAGACAAATAAGCGCTTTCACAGTGTTCTAGGAAGTGACATATACTTCGCTACCACTATGTCGAAGGAAACGGATACCTCCATATTTAGAACAGAAGAGCGTCACTTCACCAAACCACATGACATCACAACGTAGAAGGCCGTCATATTCATGTTCACCTCCTTGAAAACTGCATATTTCAAACAGGCAGATTTCCTGCTGCTATCCTGACAGAAATCGGCCATTCAAAAAATGCCTCCGGTGAGTTTGGTCGTGTTATACATTGCTTAAAAAAGGCATGCCTAAAAATATACCGTATTATCTTCCTCTCCTGTAAGTTGTAATTTACATAATACCAACTGACGTCATTACATAGCATTCCGGTCGAATATATAAAACATACGATATTGCTCTCCCTATAACTGACATTGCTTCCGAACAGAGTGCAGAGCACTACTTCATCTCAAAGCCAAAACATGTCATTGACATTTGTCTTACATGGCCAATGGACGTACTTACCGAAGTTATAAACAAGACTACCGTCTGGACTTGACTGCGGGAGATCGATTCGAAAATCGGCCGAGAAAACTGCTAGCCTGACCTTGGTTCCTCATTCGTCCCGAGCAGTTCTGTGCTAGCAACTTTAAGTTAAACATAATTTCCTGCCTAACATGTGAGAGTGTATAATGTAGACCCTGATCTCTACATCCGTTTTTGAAGTCAGTAACCATAGAGCTGGATTTAATTTCACAGCAAAATACGTCACTCACATCTGTACACTTTGATGTTCTGTTCAGACATGACCTCTCGATGGTCGAGAGCCCCATTCACGTTCAGTGCCTGGAGTGCTAAGGTGTGAAATGTTCGAACTTGGTCGTCGCCTCTAAACAATAGCACACCACGGTCAGAGAGTAAATAACCTCAATACCGGGCGTAAAGTTAGAACTGTCAAGCTCCAAGCTAGATAATTCTGTCCACGACGACGTTAAATAAAATACAATTACGTGATAATTCAGCTGACGTACGGGTTTACCCTCTAATTGCCTTCGGAGCCCTGTGCACATTTCACCGATTGTGTACGAGACATGCCTATAGCCCGAAACTGAAATCCGGGTTCCATCTAGCGGCATTTAGACGAAACAAGTAATAGTCGGGCGTGCGCGTGACGCGACGCGACGCGTTATTTCCTGGAAATCAGATTACATATCTGAACCAGCAGGCCTGCCCCCCTCTTCTCAAATATACACAAATAAGACTCAGAAGATATCCTCTGGGGTGATGTGAATATGTACAGTACGCAAGCCTTAGTAACATGTTTCTATTCACCTTTCGCTAGCCGTAACTTCGTGCTGCAAAGAGCTGTCGTGGCTATTTCCCTGCCATTTTCTGACGCCTACCTAACATCGTATAATGTCGGGTATTGTATCTACACCCGGTTTCATATAATTGAACCGCATGTTACTTGTTTAATTGGCATGTACAATATATGCAGAAACTTTGGAAATATTAAAGTACTTTATATATATATATCTTTTCTACAAACCATTATTTCCTTAATACTCTCGTAAAATTAAGTGATACCAACAGTTTGTTCCTTTAGTCTCACTTTCCTCCATGTTACCGTATTATAAACAATATTAATTTATATATAATTTTCAGCTTCCTCAAATGGACTGTAACCAAACCTTCTTGGACAGGTCGAGTTTGTTTCCAGTTTTGTGAATGCAGTAAACGAGGAAGATAAAAACCATGCATGTGGAAAATGAGGGTTCTACTCCCTCACACCATGGTTCTTTCCGACAGTTAGGTTCAGGCTCACAGTCACGTAGCTTCCAAGCTGGGCACTGACCAGACTGAAGCCATTAAGAAAAACCTCTCGAACATTATACAAAACTTGACTTGATGAGTTTGAGTGCTCATATTTCATTATTAGAAGTGTTCAAAAATATTACTAAAAACATAAAATTATACATTTATCAAACTATAATTCGGAGCATTTTGGTGTATGGCGCAGAAGTATGGCAAATCCCTACTAGAGAAATTTACAGGGATGGAAAGAATAAAAAATGAAAACACAAAGGAAATAATGGTAGTGAAAGGGAAGCCGGACATCATAGATATCATAGAGCAGAAAAAATTAAAATGGTATGGCCGCGTCAAAAGGATGCCATAGGAGAGAATACCAAAATTAATTGTGAATTGGATACCGCGGGAGAGAAGGAAAAGAGGACGTCCAAAAAAACGTGAATGGAAGGAGTACAAGCAGCCATGACAACAAGCAATTTAGAACCAGATCAATGGAGAAACAGAGAGGAATGGCGTTTGGTTTCCGGAAGACCGGACAGATAGATAGGTAGAAGTGTTCAAACCCACCTATTTCAAGAATACATTCCTTTGCTATTGAAGACCTTCTGCCTAGCAATGTGAAAATCTCTAAATCCAAGTTGGTGTAAAGAACAAACGACAGGAGCCAAAATCTACATTAGTACCATATTTCCATAAGATGGGAAGAACCAGTTACATTCAGTCAGATCTGACACTTCAACGCAGGTTTGCTACGGGAGTCTCCAAGACATTTCTCTAAACGACCACTGTAAAACATGTCACATAATGAAACTTGTTCCGCATCATACGAGTAGAGTACACATGAACATAAATTGTCAGTGCTTGGAGATATACTTGCGAGGAAACACCATAACCACATTGCTGTAAGTTGTTAAGTGCCTAGGTTTAGTTACTACTGCTGTGATTTTTGTGTGTGGCCTTCTCACGATAAGGTCGCAGGCATTTGAAAGAGAAGGTCCTAAATTTTCAAACAACACCTCTAGAACGTTCGCCTAGCGCAGAGCCGTGCATCAGCGTCAGTTGAAAGCGAAATGGCTACTATGCAGCACAAGATTTTTTGCGTTAGTGAGTTCATTAAAACTGAGTCGGCGACTGCTGTGCAGCGTGCGTTTCGTCTTCGTTTCAACATTCAACCTCCAACGAGGAAGAGCATTTGTCGTTGGAATCACCAAGTTGAGTAAATAGGCTGTCTGTGTAAAGGCAAAAGCTCCGGCCGACCACGTGTATCAGAGGAGAACGTGAGACGAATTCAAGAGAGTTTTGAGCGTAGCCCACGCAAGTCAACCCGTAGAACGAGCAGAG
>Ga0131853_10015709_pt1 | contig 13834 bp, 9 predicted proteins | sample TergutLab28metaG_FD_92764 | JGI IMG/M metagenome (GOLD analysis project Ga0131853, IMG submission 92764) | Labiotermes labralis P1 segment gut microbial communities from Petit-Saut dam, French Guiana - Lab288 P1 (version 2) (version 2) | ecosystem: Host-associated > Arthropoda: Insects >... | reverse complement strand
CTCAAGCCTATTTCGCAGGTACGGCTGTTGGAATAACCGGTTTTGATTTGGGCTGCCTCTAATTGGGGACGGAGTTTGCGCAGGGCATAGGTATTCATTTCGGGATAGCTAAAGCCCCGGTCTCCGGCAAATCCGCAGCAGCCAACTTCTTGAGGCACCAGCACTTGGGTAGAACAGCGACTCGCCAACTTCAACAACATCGGGGCTAATTGCATTTTGGTCATGGTGCAGGTGGTGTGGATGGCTACGGGGGTATCGGTAGTGTGGAACCGGAGGCGATTTACTAAGAAGGTTTCAATAAACTCCACCGGCTCATATAGTTTCATTGAAGAGATTTTTTGCCGCATCCGGTACAGGCAGGGACTTTGGTCGCAAAGCACCGGAAAGCGTCCGTCTTCTGAAGCCTCCCAAAGAGCAGCCTCTAATTCGGCGGTTTTACAATCGGCAATATCGGGCATACCCTTGCTTTCCCAAATCGTTCCGCAGCACATTTTTTCCATACCCTTGGGATAAATTACCCTGTATCCGGCCTTGTGCAGCAAGCCTTCCATTTTGTCGGCCAAAGGCGTTGGGTAGGGACTCTTTTTTTCTATTCCCATAGTCTGATTGATGCAGGACGGGAAATAAACGACTGCAGGACTTTGGTCATCGGGAATCGGGGCTGACTTGGTTTTCTTTTTATAGCTTTTGGGCAGGGAAGGCGTCCAAAGGGGGAGCCCAAAGGCATGAATCATATTCCCCACCGTCCTTACCCCCGAATCGCCTATTACCGAATGTGCCATACCCGCTCCGGTCAAGGCCAAACGCAAGACGGATTTGACTCCGGAAAAGTGCTTGGCCACAGATTGTCCGGCCCTCCAGCCAATGCTGCCCGGCGGATTATTGGCCTCGCGAATATGGTGGGCAAGCTGTCCGGTATTAATCTCCATGGGACAGGAGGTGGCGCAAAGGCCGTCTCCTGCGCAGGTGGCGTCGCCCCAATATCGGTATAGCCTTTTTAACTCCTTTAGGCCCTCGGGGTCCTCTCCCGATTGGGACAGGCGGGTAATTTCTCGCTGCATCACGATTCTTTGGCGAGACGACAGAGAGAATCCGGACGTTAGGCAGTTGATTTCGCAAAAACCACATTCTATACATTTGTCCACATGGGGGTCGGTCAGCGGCAAGGGTTTTATATACTTGATGTGGCAAAGCGGGTCTTGGTTAAAAATCACTCCGGGGTTCAGAATATTCTTGGGGTCGAACAGTTCCTTAATCTGTTTCATGGCGGCAAAGGCTTGCCCCCCCCATTCGCGAAGTACATAAGGCGCCATGTTCCGGCCCGTACCGTGTTCGGCCTTGAGGGAACCGTCGTATTTATCTACCACCAAAGCAACCACTTCTTCCATCAGCGCTTCGTAGCGGAACACTTCTTCCGGAGTATCAAAGGATTGATTTAAAATAAAATGAAAATTTCCTTCCAAGGCGTGTCCGTAAATCACTCCATCGTGGTATCCGTAACGCTCTATCATGGCCTGCAATTCGGCAGTGGCTTGGGGAAGATGCTCCATGTGGAAAGCTACATCTTCAATCAAACAGGTAGAACCCGGGGGCCGCATACCGCCCACCGAGGGAAAAATTCCGGAACGGATGGCCCACCAACCCTTGTATTCGTCGGCGTTAGCGCTAAACGCATAAGGCTCAACTTTGTCAAAAGGCTCCAATATTTGGTTCAATACCTCTATCTGACGCTGCAATACCTCCTCTTCCATCGCCTTGGTTTCTATCAGCAAGGCGGTGGCTCCCTCCGGAAGGGTTTTCAAATAAGCAGGCATTCCGGCCCTGTCTTCTACCGACTTCAAGGCCTTTCTGTCCAAAAGTTCTACGGCGGCCACCGGTCCCTGCTTCAAACACTGAACCGCCCGACAGGCTTCTTCTATAGAGGAAAGATAAACCATCGCACTTGCTTTATGGGGCATATCGACTTCGGTAGTCATTATTGCTTCTGACAAAAAGGCCAAAATCCCCTCGGACCCCACCAAAAGATGGGCCATAATCTCAAAGGGGTCCTCGAAAGCCACCAAGGGGAGCAGGTTTAATCCGGTAACATTTTTAATCCGATATTTAAAGAGAATCCGTTGCTTGAGTTCCTCATTGGCCAGCACCTCTGCCCTCAATTGCTTTATGCCATCAAGAATGTGGGGATGAGATACTTCAAAAGCCCGTCGAGAGTCGGGGTTTCCGGTATCGAGCAGGGTTCCGTCTGCCAAGATTATACGGGCGCTCACCAAGACCTTATCGCTGTTGGCATGGATGCCGCAACTCATGCCCGAAGCGTTGTTCATGATAATCCCGCCTATCATGGATGAATCCATAGAGGCCGGGTCCGGAGCAAACCTGCGCCCCAAAGCCCGCAGCACCTCATTGACACGTTTTCCGGTGATGCCGGGTTGCAGGGCAATTTGTTCGCCTCCGTCTATCAGCCGGTAGCCATCCCACTTGTGGGCAACCACCACCAATATCGAGTCGCTAATGGCTTGACCCGACAAGCTGGTACCCGCTGCGCGAAAGGTTAGGGGCAGTCCCAATTCACAGGCCGACTTTAAAATTTCTGTTACTTCCTCTTCCTTTTCCGGAAAAAGCACCGTTTCCGGAACCAAACGGTAAAAACCGGCGTCCGTACCCCAAGCCAACCGGCGCAGCGGGTCGGTGACAACCGCGGACTTAGGCAGTATCTGCCTCATTTTGTGTTGAAACAACAGCATGTTCTCTTGCATGGCTCGTAATTTTTAGGTCTCAAATAAAAAACTTCTCCAAATCCACATTCCCCCCCGATAAAATAAGCCCTACCCTTTTTCCGGCAAAAACATCGGGATGCTTGAGTACGGCCGCGAGTGTAACCGCCGAGGAGGGTTCGATAATAATCTTGGTTCTTGACCAAAACAGCTTCATGGCTTCTACAATCTCTTGCTCTGTAACGGTTATTATATCGGACACCAACTCCTTAATCAAGGGATAGGTCAAATCGCCCAAGCTGGTGCGCAGTCCGTCTGCTATGGTTTGGGGATTGGTTTGGGGGACAATAGCTCCGGCATGAAAGGACTTAAAGGCGTCGTCGGCCCCTAAAGGCTCCGCCCCAATCACTTTGGTATCCGGCGAAAAATGGGCGCAGGCCAAAGCCGTTCCCGATATCAATCCTCCGCCTCCGACAGGAGCAAGCACATAGTCGAGCTTACTGACTTCTGCCACCAATTCCATGGCCGAGGTTGCTTGACCTCTGATTACGGTATATTGGTTGTAGGGATGCACAAATGTTGCCCCGTACCGCTCTACGATGCTTAACGCCGTTGTCTCTCTGCTCTTTAGGTTTGGCTCACACTCAACCACCTCGCCGCCATAGCCTTGAGTAGCCATTTTTTTGGCGGACGGCGCATTTTTAGGCATTACAATCCACGATTTAATGTTCAGCGCGGTGGAAGCGCAGGCCAATGCTTGGGCAAAGTTGCCCGAAGAATGTGTCACCACGCCTTTTGCCTGTTCGTCCAAAGAGAGGGACAATACGGCGCTGGTGGCCCCTCTTATTTTAAAGGCTCCGCAGCGTTGTAAACATTCGCACTTAAAAAAGAGGTCGGCTTGGGCCAATTGATTCAACATACGACTGGTAACTACCGGCGTTTTGTGAATATGCGGACTAATCAATTGCTGCGTTTGGCTCAGCTGAGCCTTAGAAACAGGTAGAAACATAACGATAAAAGTCTATATTTGTGTTTGATGTTTTCCAAGCAAAGGTAAGCCGTTTTAGCCAATAACCAAGAAATTTGCCTATCTTTGTGGGGTAATTACCCATCAATCATTAATGATACAATCATGAACAAAATCAGTTTTATCCTTAGCGCTGCCGTTCTTGCTTTTTGCTTGAACTCCTGCGTAAATACTCGTAATACAGTAACTACCAATATTCCCGGCTGGGTCGGCATGTACGCCGGAGTGATGCCCTGCGCCGACTGTCCGGGTATTCAAACCCTTGTTGAACTCCTCCCCGATTCTACTTATACCATTCAAACCAAGTATATGGACAGGTCGGACGAATTGTTTACCCAAACAGGCAAGTTTCTTTGGGACGCTCAGAACAACACCATTGCCTTGGACAACTTATTTATCAAGCGATTACTTGTAGAAGACCACAGCCTCACAGTCCTGTTTGACGGGCAGGAAGAGAGCCTCATACCCATTGAGATGTACACGCTAAAGAAAACAGATACGGAACTGACAGGGAATTTTTGGAAATTAGTGGAGCTAAACGGCGCTCCGGTAGAAACCGAACAAAGCCATGGAGGTCCCCATATGGTGTTTGATAAGTACACCCATAGATTCAGCGGCAATGCGGGCTGCAACAGGATGATGGGGAGCTTCCAGCTAAAAGCGCCGGGCAGCATCGCTTTCTCTCAAGCGGCCACTACCCAAATGATGTGTTTAGATATGGAGCTTGAAAATCAATTCCTAAAAATACTCGATTTGGTAATCAAATATACCATAAAGGATGATATTTTGACTTTTACCAACGAGTCGGAAACTCCTTTGGCTCGCTTTGCCTTTGTTCCCTCCCATTAGGCCCGCAAAAAAATGAAACTTGTCGTTTTTTCGGGCGCAGGCATTAGCGCCGACAGTGGTATTTCTACCTTTAGAGACTCGGACGGACTTTGGGCGCAGCACCGCATTGAGGACGTGTGTACGCCGGAGGCCTTAGCCCGCGACCGCGAAACAGTCATCCGTTTTTACAACACGCGCCGTAAAGAGCTACTCTCCACAGAGCCTAATCCGGCCCATTACGCCATTAAAGAATTGGAGCAGTATTACGAGGTAGAAATCGTAACCCAAAACGTAGACAACCTGCACGAGCGCGCCGGCTCCCAAAAAATACTTCACCTCCATGGAGAACTGACGAAATTACGCAGTACGGCAGACGAGTCGCTCATCTATTCGATGGATGGATGGGAACAGACTCTTGACGCCCGCTGCCCCAAAGGCTCCCTGTTGCGCCCGCACATCGTATTCTTTGGAGAGGCGGTTCCCTTGATGGAACAGGCGGTACACATTGTCTCTGCCGCCGACATTTTGATTGTGGTAGGCACCTCCTTGGCCGTATATCCCGCCGCTTCCTTGGTACATTATGCAAAACCCTCGCCCACCATCTATGTGGTTGACCCAAAAACCCCGCCCATATCGGGTATCCAAAATCGGGTAGAAAGCATCCGCATGAACGCCGCTCAAGGAATGCCTCTGTTAGCTAAACAATTAATAAAACATGAATAGTCAATACCTCTCTCCCGAACAACTGTGGCAATTGGTGCAATTGCGCCGCAACCTCCATGCCCATCCCGAATTGCCCGACCAAGAGGTCAAAACCGCCCAAACCATTGCCGATTTCTGCCGCAAGGCCGCGCCTCGAGCCCAGATATTTGAACACATAGGCGGACACGGACTGCTGGTGCGCTTCGAGGGCGCGAAATCCGGAGTGAACATTATGATTCGTTGCGAATTAGATGCACTGCCCATTACCGAAACCTCTCAACTCCCCCACGCATCGCAGAACCCGCGAGTCGCCCATTCTTGCGGACACGACGGCCACATGGCCATACTTTGCGGAGCAGCGCTCTACTTGGCCGCCCATCCGCCTCAAAGCGGCTCCGTTACCCTCCTCTTTCAACCGGCCGAGGAGACCGGGGAAGGCGCCCGCCGCATGGCCTCCGAACTCCGCTCTTTGGGCATCTCGTTTGACTACGCCTTTGCCCTGCACAACCTTCCGGGCGCGCCATTGGGAGAAGTTATTTGGTATCCGGAAACCTATGCCGCAGCATCTCACGGACTTGAAGTGGAATTTTTGGGCAAAACCGCCCACGCCTCTGAGCCGCACAACGCCATCACTCCCACCTTTGCCGTGATGGAAACCATTCAAGCGTGGATGGAGTTGATAAAAACGCCCGGACTCTTTAGCGACTTTGTCTTGATTACCATTATCAACGTGGAAATTGGAGAAATTGCCTACGGCACCACCCCCGGACACGGATTTTTAAGGGCTACTTTTAGGGGCAATAAACAAGAAGATTTAGACAAACTCCACCAAATGGCCACCACGCATATGGAGCAAATTGCCGCCACCCACGGACTAAAAACCACCTTTAAGCTCCACGACATTTTCCCCGCCACCGTCAATCATCCGGAAGCCAACAAGGTGATACTTTCCGCCGTACACGAACTTGGTCTCCCTGTTAAACAAGCAGTTGCACCACTTGCCGGCTCAGACGATTTTGCTTTTTTCACCACCCATGCCAAGGCTACTTTTATTGACTTGGGCGCCGGATTGCAACATTTGCCCATTCACGATTCGGCCTACGATTTTCCCGATGCGCTCATCCCTGTCGGAACGGATTTATGGATTACTTTGATAAAAATTTTAACAAAATAATCGAAACATGATGATTATTTAAAAAAGATGTTTATCTTTGCCCTACAAAAATCTGAAGCAACCTTTGGTTGCGACGGTCACTGCTTAACCTAAAATCTTGTTGCCGCTCCTTCTTAGGGGCGGTTTTTGCTTTTTAGAAAATCACCCCTGCCAGCAGCAGCAAGGCTACTTCGGAAAGTTTTGCTTGATAAATAGACCGTAACTTGCGGTCAACGGCATTGAGGTAGCCCAACTGGATATCGCGGAACTCAATTCCGGAAAGCGACCCCAAGCGGTAGCGCTCCATGGCAGCCTCTACGTTGGAATGGGCCACTTCTGCATTTTGCGACTCGAAATCAATCATTTGCAGGTTATCTGTGTAGATGATGTACTCTTGAAGCAGCACGCCTAACAAGGACTGCTCCCGTTGCTCGTATTGCAGGGCCGTGCGCTCTACGCCCAACCTTGCATTTCTAATCTGTCGATTGGTGGTAAAGCCGTTAAAAATGGGGATGGAGAGGTTGAATCCCCAGTTATATCCGTTGGTTTCGTTATACCGGACAGAGTTTGCGAGCGGAGTATTGACGGCAGAAATGGTATAGCTCGAAGAAAAATCGAGGGTCGGATAACGCGCCGCGCCGGCTAAACGGAGGTCGTATTCAGACACCGCCTGCCCCTGCCTCAACAACAATAATTCTGTATTTCTCTCCAAAGCAGAGGCCCACAAATCGTCTAAGATGAGTCCTTTTTCGGGCACAATGGTGTCGCGGATGACAATTTTGGAGTCATAGGGAACGCCCATGGTGCGGTACAACCTTATGTAGGCATTTTTAAGGTTCTGCCTTTGCACAATCAAGCTCGACGAATCGGCGTTAAAATAAATCCTCGCCTGTTGACATTCTAAGCCCGAAATATTGCCGAGTTCATATCTGAGCAGGGCGTGTTCGTACCTCAAGCGGGAAATATTGACCAATTGCTGCACTAAATTTACTTGATTTTGGATGGTAATGATTTGGTAATACTGATTGCTCAAATCCATCACCATGCCCTCTACACCGGAACGAAAATTCAGTTCGCCGGACTGCAACAACTCCTTTTGTCGGGCGTGGGAGGAGAACATGGCAAAACCGTCGAACAGGCGCCATGAAAAGTTTAGGCCACCTCTGTATTCACCTGTGCGGGATTCAGTCTGCGCTTTGGTATCATCGGCGTATTCCACATTGGAGCGGTTATTGGTCTGGAGTTGGCGGGCAGACGCGCTTAAAGAGGGCAAAAACGGCGCCAGCGTTACGTTGTTCTTAGCCACTTCTAATTGGTTTCGGGCAATCCGTACAGAAAAATTTTCTTCCAAAGCCACCTCGATACAGTCCATTAGGGAATAATGCAATCCCATCTCGTGTTGGGCGTAGGGCAAAGGCAGCACAGAAGCCGTATCCAAGGTTCTGACGCCTTGCTCAACCAACAATCTGACCTCTTGGGCCCATCCGGAAATTCCGGTACCCAAAAGGAAAACAATCAGGATTATTTTAGATTTAACATTCATGATACTAATCAATTTGAGGTTGTTGCCTTATTCGGGCAGAAGAAATGAAGGTGTACATGGCAGGAATCACATAGAGCGTAAAGAAGGTGGATACAAACAATCCGCCTACCACGGCAATACCCATGGCAATACGACTCTCTGCCCCCGCACCCGAAGCCATAGCCATGGGCATTAAGCCAAAAACGGTAGACAGGCTGGTCATTATAATCGGTCTGAAACGCGAAGTCGCCGCAATCTTTACCGCCTCGCGGCTGTTGAGGCCCTCCGCTTTGCGCTGATTGGCAAATTCTACAATCAAAATCCCGTTCTTGGACACCAAGCCAATCAACATAATAATCCCAATTTGGCTGAAGATGTTTAAGGTTTGCCCAAATACCTTTAAGCACACCAAGGCGCCAAACAACGCCAGCGGAACGGTGAGCATAATGATAAGCGGGTCGCGATAGCTCTCAAATTGGGCCGCTAAAACTAAATAGGCCAACACCAAAGCCAGCACAAAAGCAAACATCAAACTGGAGGTACTCTCTACAAAGTCTTTAGATTGTCCGGTGAGTGCGGTCGAGAAGTCGTCGGGATTGAGTACCCTTGCTGCAATCCTGTCCATTTCTGCAATTCCCTGCCCCAACGTCTGCCCTTGGGCCAATCCGGCAGAAACCGTAGCCGAAACAAAACGATTGTAGCGAAACAACTGGGGCGGCGTACTGCTCTCCTGCATAGAAACCAAATTATCTAACTGGATTAACTCTCCCACATCGTTCCGTATATAAATATTAGCCAAATTGGTAGGCCGGTTCCGGTCGCTCCGGTCAATCTGACTCATAATTTGGTACTGTTTTCCATTCCGGATAAAATAACCAATCCGCTGCTCGCTCATGGTCAATTGCAACGTCTGAGAAATATTCTGCACCGTTACCCCAAGGAGGGAAGCGCGGTCACGATTAATTTGCACCGTCAACTCCGGCTTTGTAAACCTTAAGTTTATGTCGGAGTTAGAAAATACGGGGCTTAACGCCACCTCCTGCATAAAAATGGGAATCACCCGTTTTAATGAGTCCAAGTGCTTGCCTTGAATCACATACTGCACGGGCAAACCTCCACGTCTGCCGCCAAAAGTCGGCTGCTGGGTAACAAAACTGCGGGCGCCGGTATATTGTGCCACTATGGGCGTCAGTGCGTCTGCAATCTCCTGTTGGCTTCGGCCACGGTCTACGGGGTCCACCAAAGGTATCTGAAAACTGGCGCGGTTCCGCCCCCCCATACCCAAGTTCTGCATCACAAATCTCTGCTCCGGCACCGCCTCATCAATAACCTCTCTGAGCATATCGGAATAACGCAACATATAATCAAAGGTAGCGCCTTCTGTCCCCGTGCAGGAAACTTGAATCATGGAACGGTCTTCCATAGGAGCCATTTCTGAGGGAATGGATGTCCACAGCCACGCCGCCATCCCCAAGCAGGCGACCAATATGACCAACGCGACCCACCGAACCTTGAAGAAGTTACGCAAAGAGGTTTCATATGTGCGGTTTAGCCACGCAAAGAACGGCTCGGTGAAACGGTAAAAACGTCCCGATGAAGCACGCACATCCAACAGCCGAGACGACATCATGGCCGTTAACGTGAGGGCTACAAAACTCGAAAGGGTTACTGCGCCGGCAATCACAATACTAAACTCCCGAAAGAGGCGGCCGGTTACTCCCTGCAAGAAGACAATCGGAGAAAACACCGCTATCAATGTCACCGTGGAAACAACCACGGCAAAGAGAATCTCTTTTGACCCTTTAATGCCCGCTTCAAAGGGATGCATCCCCTTCTCTATCTTGACATAAATATTCTCCATCACCACAATGGCATCGTCCACCACCAAGCCGATGGAAAGCACCACGGCCAACAAAGTCAAAATATTGATTGTAAAACCTGCTATGTACATGATAAAGAAGGAGCCAATCAACGATACCGGAATGGCCACAACGGGAATCAAGGTGGTTCTCCAATTTCTCAAAAAGAGGAAAACAGTCAGCACCACCAAGCAAAATGCCAAGAAAATAGTGCGCTGTACCTCCGAAATAGATTGTCTGATAAATCTGGTGTTGTCAAAGCCTATGCCCACCTCTATGTCGGGCGGAAGGTCTTTTTTTAACTCCTCCACCACTTTAGTGGCTGCGTCCACAATACTGATGTAATTGGCCCCCGGCAGCGGCACTATATTACAGGAGACCATGGGCACGCCGTCCCGCTTCATGATGGAGCGGGTATTTTCTGCGTCCACCTCAGCCACGCCGATGTCGGAGAAGCGCACAATCCTGTCCCCGTTGCGCAACACAATCAGATTGTTAAAATCTTCTATGGTACGCAAACGCCCCATGGTACGCACGGTCAGTTCGGTATTGGCGCCCTCAATCATTCCGGAGGGCAGTTCCACATTTTCGCGGGTTACCGCTTGACGCACGTCCAAAGGCGTCACCCTGTAGGCCGCCAAGAGAAGCGGGTCCATGCGCATCCGCACAGAATAACGCTTTGAGCCCCAAACGCCCACATTACTTACGCCGCTAACCGTTTGCAGGCGTTCTTTAAAATTCACCTCGGCAAATTCGCTCAAGTCAATCAAGGAGCGGCTTTCGCTTTGCAGGGTTACGGAAAATATGGGTTGAGAATCGGCATCGGATTTTTCTACCACCGCAGGGTCCATGTCGGGCGGCAGACGCCGCTGCGCGCCCGAAACTTTATCCCGCACATCGTTGGCCGCAGTCTCCAAGTCTACCTCAATATTAAACTCAATCGTGATGTTGCTGGAACCGTCCCGACTGGTACTCGAAATGGAGCGAATACCCGGAATCCCGTTTACCGCCGCCTCTAAAGGCTCTGTAATTTGGGTCTCTATTACGTCTGCATTGGCGCCCGGAAAAGAAGCCCGCACAGAAATCACCGGATTATCCACGCTGGGATAATCCCTAACGCCCAGACCGGTAAAACCGATGACCCCAAAAATGACAATCAAGATATTTAGTACCGATGCCAATACCGGACGCTTGATGCTGGTTGTAGAAATATTCATGGCTATTGTTTAAAAAGTAACCGGCTCTACCGTTTGGCCTTGTCGAATTTGTAACAAACCGGAAGTAATCACCGTATCTCCCGCTGCCACTCCCTCTAAAATTTCTACCATGTCGGCGGTACGATTTCCTGTTTTAACGGGCACCTGCACCGCCCTGTTGTTGCGCACCAGCCAAACCGTACGCCCATCCACATCGGGAATCACCGCTTCGCTGGGCACCAATAGAGCGGTCGGGGTGCGTTCGGTTTCAACAGCAATCCTTGTGGCAGCCATCGCGGGACGCAACAAACCATCCCGATTGTCGTATAAAGCCCTCAGTACAACGGACCGGGTTCTGACGTCCAATACAGGGTCTACAGCATATATTCTTGCCGTATACTCTTTTTCGCTTCCCTGTACCATAAACCGAGCGGTCGCCCCTTCTAACTTCCGAAAAACATTTCTCTCGGGGATAGAAAATTCGAGTTTTAGGGTGGCAATATCCGCCAGCGTCGCCACTCTGGCTCCCGCCTGTAAATAAGCTCCTAACGATATGGTTCTAAAGCCTATAACCCCGCTGAACGGCGCCCGAATCTCGGTGCGGTCAATCCGGACTTTTAACAGCTCTATGTCTGCCTCTATCATATTGTAGTCGGTTTGGGCTTGGTCAAAGGCCTCGCGGCTGACGGCGTCTCTTGCAAACAGAATCTGCTGCCGCCTCAACCTTTCGGCCGCCAAGGCAAATTGATGCTCGGCACGGGTAAGTTGCGCTTGAAAATCCAAGTCGTCAATCTTTACCAGCAACGTCCCTTGTTCGACCCATTGCCCTTCTTCAAAATTAATCAGCACCACCCTGCCCGAAGTTTGGCTGGCTAAATCCACCGTCTCATTGGCCAAAAGCGACCCCACGCGAGATACCCCATCGGAAAGGTCGCTGTAGTTTGCTATGTACACAGAAACCGGCAAGGCACGTCCGCCTCCCCCTCTGCCTCCTCCGGGATTGGCCGCCGGAGCCGCCGTATTCATCTTGGGCGGGGGCGATATTACCCGTGTGTACAAATAATACCCGGCCACTGCCAAAACGGCAACGGCTATGCAAAAATAAAGCAGAGAACGCATGTGTTTATTCATATTAGTCGGCATTACAACCTATATGAGACATATGCCCTGCAAGAAAGTTTAAGAAACTGTTTAAATTTAACAAAAAAAATAATATAACTATTTACAAACTACCCAACTAACCTAACCGATAAACAGTGGTAAGTTATAGAAGCCTAATTTGGGGAAGCCTCCGGTGCCGACTGCCAATCGCGAAGTAACACCGCGGGGTAAACCCTTGTTATCGACAGGCACTTTGTGTTCATTTTTCCAAATCGGCAATCATTTTCTGTATGGTCGTTAACAAAGGTTGCACATCATTTTGCACAGTATCGAAAATCTCTTCAGCATCAATATGGAAGTATTCATGGGCAATAATATTCCTCAAGTCCGTAGTTTTTTTCCAATCAATATTTGGATAATGAACGAGTAATTGTCCTTTGGTACGCCTGTCCAATTTCTTCACTAACTGCCATTAGTCTTATGGTAGCCACATCCAACATGTCTATTCCTGCGGGAGTAGTCGCAAAATCTTCGGCAGCCTTTATCCAAGACGTTCTGTCTATGATATGTAACAATGCCTCCTCTATGTCGCGTAATCTGTCTATTACCAATGTTTTGTCATACATATATCACCTCCTTTTCTACTCTTGCCTTAAACCGTGGTCGCATATACTCGGTTTTGCGTATCACATCAACCGGAACACCCATCATTTCTTCTAATTGATGTTTGATGCCTATGCGTGAAAACAAACTCAATACGGGCGCTTCCACCAAAACGTCCACATCACTTTCTTGGGTATGTTCGTTGCGTGCCACCGAACCGAATATGCCTATGCGTGTGATGCCATATTCATCGCCATGCTCTTGTTTGAAGCGTTGCAAAATATTTATGTATTCTACTCGTGTGTCCACATTTTTACGTTTTAAAACTATGGCGAAGGTACTATTTTTTTCCGATTCGTGAAAATGAGAGGCAGCCGTGTACGTGTAAAGTCACTCGACTGTCGAGATGTGTCCGATTGTCAGTCACTTTTTACCGTTGTCTGCCGCACCCTTGCTTGCGATGGTGAGACGGGACAACACGGGGGCAGAAGTGCAACAGAACGGGCGGAGGCAAGGCACAAAAAAGGCTGCCTTGAATTTGAGACAGCCTTGTTGGGTTGTTTGATTGTATGATTGTTGGGGGACAAGGGGCTTAGAAGGGGTTGCTTAAAAATGTTTTTGGTTGCTTTTTTTGCGACAAGTCGGTTGTTGAAGCCTCTGCGAGCATGTTGAGCACCAATTCAAGATTGGTCATATTGTCGCGCAGGCTTTCGGTTTTGAGGTTTTTGAACTGCTTGTACTGCTTTGTGGTCATTCCCGACCATTCATGCGTAATGATGTCGGTTAGCGCTGCAAACTCCTGCCCTCGTTTCACGCCGCGCCGCTCCCATTCGTCGGTCAGTTCCCTTCGCACTTCGATAGATTTCAGTCGCTGGTTAATCCATGCTTCGGAGTAACCCTTGCGGTGGTAATATTCCAACAGGCGGTCTATTCCCTGTTCGGGGTCGTCAATTTCCTCAAGACGTTCGCGCCCCAACTGCGCCAACCACTGCTTGAAAGGCTCGGCTCTGGGCGATGGAACAGACTGTATAAGCCGGAAAAGTTGCTCGACATCGGCAACGTCGGTAAGGTATTTTTTACCGTCGGCGGCGGGAAGTTTCAGTTGTCCGATTTTTTCGGACAACTCACT
>Ga0131853_10015708_pt1 | contig 13834 bp, 8 predicted proteins | sample TergutLab28metaG_FD_92764 | JGI IMG/M metagenome (GOLD analysis project Ga0131853, IMG submission 92764) | Labiotermes labralis P1 segment gut microbial communities from Petit-Saut dam, French Guiana - Lab288 P1 (version 2) (version 2) | ecosystem: Host-associated > Arthropoda: Insects >... | reverse complement strand
GTCTGTTTGAGGGGAAAACAATACACACAGAATCTGCACACACTTTATACCATAAAATAAAAGACAAAGCAACTTTAACACAGAACACACACACTATGCTCCCATCTTTAACACAGGATACATATTATGCCCCCATTCCATCAATGAATCATTCATGCAATCTTCAAAACCAGTCTAGCCATGCTGACAAGTCATACAATTTCATATCCAGGCTCTCAAAAGGCTGAGACTCTGGAGGAACTGTGGGTCACTCTTGGCAATTTTGCTCACACTTAACTTTCACCCGTCCTGCACCATCTAACAGTGTATTAGACATCAATCCCACGCATACCCACACATAAGATTGCACATACAGTGTCCTTCAGGTGAAGTGTCATGTCTGCATAGTACAGAAGCTTTACAGCATAGTCTTCTGAGTGTCTGATAACTTGCAATATCATAACTGGTTTAAAACAAAATGCATGAAGATGGATCTCTATAATGTTCAGTACGATTTCCTGACTGAATGACTGCTAATTAATTAACTCCCTAACTCCATGGAGCACAGTCCTTCCTGAGAAGCTAACAGGTCTCATTCAGTAACATTTTACCAGTATAGTTTGACCGCCCTTCTCTCTCCAGCATTGCTTATTCATCACAATGGCATGTCACACACACAGTCATTCTTCTACTGTCCACCACACTCATACCTTCCTCACGACCAGGACTCAGTATATCTTCTCACTGATTATCTACAACCCGTGAAGTACCACAACAAATGAAATGTAAATTCTCTGAGTTTATTCACAAACATTACATTAATGCCTTCTTCTGTTGCAGACATTATAGAGTCAATCTGAAATATCTTGTATGTACAGGATACAACACAGCTGGCACTAGTTTACATGTCTTACATATTGGTAAGCAGGCAGGGCCAAATCATTTATAACAGCAACATCTTGCCTATAAATAACTCAGAAAAGAACCAAAAATTGCTGAGCCTTTCACATGACTGAACTTGGCTGAAATGGTGCAAATTTAATGTCATCTCCTCTTTTAGAGTGTATATGGGTCAGTGAAATGTACGCTGTAGCCAACTTTGAGCTTATGTTTGTTTACTGGTTTAATTAGCACTTTCACGTCTCTACAGAATAAATTCCAGTTAATGACATGGCATTTATACATAACGAACGGGAAGCGTAGAAATGTGCCAAGATCTAATGCAAAGTAAACCAACAGTTCCAAAGGAGTAACAGAAAAATAAAAATTCCAAATCAGGGTATCTGAGATCAGAAGGCAGGAAGTTCCCAGTAAAAGACACAGTGCTAACGCAATGACAAAGCCTGCAGTCATCCATTTATTGCCTAATGATACATTTCAGAATTCCTAAATTGGTTTGATTTTATGTGACTTTCATTAAAATATCTATCACACAAATCTAATACAACAGCAACAATTACAGAACATATATCAGTGTCAGTAAAAATTCCTGAGGCAATGGGTAGAGTAAATGACACAAGTGATGAACACAGAAACGCTTGAAGCAGGGGCAGAGATAAAATGAACGGTGCAACAGAAGAATTCCAAATACAGTTGATGTCAATCAACCACCTGGAGTCTCAAGTTCATTCTCACATTACATAAAAATTCAGTTCCTGTCTTACAGAAAACACACTGCATCTACATTAAAAATATCAACTGTCTTTAGAGAAATAATCTGTGTACTGTGAGAATCATACAAAGAACACTAAGCACAGTGGAGGTATAATGCGAAGGTTTTAACATTTTAAATATCTGCACTACCAAATGTAAACAGACAAGAAAACAACACCTAGAATTTAATTTTATACACTTACACAACAATGAGATTTAATGCATTTTTAAGACATGCTGTATAATCTGTTTCATTTTCCACATAATGCCATTTATTTAATAACGTTATCATTTTCTGTTCAAATAACACACTTTTCTAAAACCGTTTGCTAATATTTCAACACCCACTCCAGTCTCCTAAAGGTTAACAATAAGGTAGGTGGTAAACACCATAACCATTGGGCCTTAAAGGGTTAATATACATACCACTATAGCAATATCCCTCAACACATAAGCAAAGAACCGTGCACAGAAAACCAGAAATAATTTGTTTTTCAAACAAAACCACTGAGAAAAAGTAATGATCTGTTAGTGAGGTAAGGCAGGAAGGACAAGCAAACAAGCAAGAGTAAGCAGTGAAGACGAACCTTTGTCCAGCTCTTGTTGTAGGTTCCATGTCAACCACCCTGTGAGGTGAATCAAACATAACAGAAATATTTATGGAGCATTGTGTTGGAACTTCAATATGTGAAACTTAAGGATTACATTTACTAAGACAGCAATGTATTGCTACTAATTATGTACACTAGTACGTAACCATATAGACTCCTATCAAGAAAAGTTACATCTTCCAAAATCAGTGATGGACTGATTATAGTTAAGATTTTCATAATACAAAAATTTCACTGAAATTTCAACAGGGAATTATTGTGGTCATCAATATCACTAATAAATCTGTTGCAAAATCTCCTGAGTTAAATTTACATATGTGGGCAATTTCTGCCTACAGAATTAGTCAAAAACACCTAACCTGAACAAGGAAAAAGCTACATTTATAGTGAAATATTACACATGATACAGTAATAAGATACACGATTCAGTGCTGCTACAGGTACATTATGAAATTCTAGCACCGAGGCTGGACAATTCTATACCAACTCTGACACCCCTTCCCACTTCCAGTTATTGCTGTCATCTTCTGCTACTATTTGTAAACACAACCAACTGTGACCAATAATATACATGGCAACAGCACAGCCACTGTCCGTTCTTTACATAGCAACATCCAGAAAGTCACTACAGGATTTCAGGAGGTCACACTTTACCACTTTTCAAACTGAAGAAACAAAACACTAAATGATAGTTAACTTATGAAGTTTCAGTAATTTCCATATGTGCTTCTATCACGGCACCACTGTCTGTGTTAGTCTAAATTCAACAGACATCTAGTACACAATTCTGACATAACCCCATCAAAACAGCTTTGGGCCAGAAGCCAAGAGAATGAGTTCTACATCCTACCCATCTAGAGAAATTCAAATTTCTTTAGCTAAAAGAAAACAGGTGAATCTTGTTATCAAAATGCAGTATTCTTCACAGTACACCACATCTTCGTGGATGATGAAGCGGGATGTTAAGCCCAGTGCAAGCTGTAACAGATTTTCTAGGAACTACATGGAGAAGTGAGGTCCAACAAGTGGCTTCTAAAATCATCAGCTAGTATGCCACACAACCTCTTCTTATGCAATTATGTCAAAGTGTTATGAATGTGTGTAACAGGCAAGTAGCCAGCTTAGACACACTGAACCTATAGCACACTACAGCTATTGAAGCAGTCACTCCATAGACACCAATGTACGTGCAAGCTCTCAAATCAACTACCAGAGTGACATATGTCAAACCACATGAGCAGCATACATGGATATTTACTGACTGAACTTCATATCCGCATTTTGTTTTGTTCAGTACATACTCCAGTCACAAAAATATAGCCTTCTAAACACCAGAAGTGACTTCCTGTACACTGGTAAGAATATGAATTAATAAGTACGAAATTAGTGCAAAATGTAACACTTCTGGTGCATTCACTCTGTCACAATCCCTGTAAGTTCCCTCCGTATCATAGCAAAACATTTAGACTAGATAATGTTCACCTGTTACATTTGGACTGTCAACTGTTTCTCTAGCCTCAGATCATGCTTCTCTGAGAATGCTGTGTGCCTTGTCATTATTTTCAACCACCAATTGTGTCTTTGGCCTCACAAAGTTGCAGTGTCTCCAGTACAAAGTCAAATCACATCCACGCACATGGGCCTTCATGTGAAGTGTGTATTAGTGTTGTTCAATTTTAATCAAACCTAATTTCTAACATATTTGTACAAACTGCTCCCCACACCTCCCCCCCCCCACCACCACCACCACCAAATAAAAACTTAAAAAACCAACTAGCAGGAGCCAAGTTTCTCCATACAGATGGACAGGCAGAGACACATAGTCACTTTTTGCAGTTGTTTTGTGAATTCACCTGAAAAATTGAACTGAAACACCAGGGAAAATTCATCACCAGCAATTATTAACTTCGTAGTTAGCCATTATTCAGGCTTAAGCTTTTGACTCAAGTTGTTCCACCACAGTAGATGGCAAACATCTGGCAACACTGGATGAGTGCAGTTCTTTTCAGTTACTCTTTGCCAAGGAAGAGGAAGTGAGGGAAGAAGAGGATTCTGAAGAGGTGCAGAGAATGAAGAAACATGAGTGTGCAGCTGGCCACTTATAACCACCTCATTGCTATCCTCATTTAAATTCTGGTCTTCTGCACATCCCACAGCACATTTATTTCCAATGCCAAAAGGTTAATCACAGAATTAAAACCAATTAAATATAATGCTGTTGGAACTACTTAATTATTATTAAAGTTACTTTCAGTCACAACAGCAATGTACTCAGTAGTTTTAATTTTAGGATTGCTGATGCTACATGTTTTGCTCCTCTGCTTCTGTAAATAAAGTTTCAGCTTCATCCACAATTTGAGTGATGGAGAGGTTTCACAAGTAATCAGAAGGCCAGGAATAAATGTTTACAATTCTGGTATGGACAATGCATGATTCTACACCACTGCAGAAATTGAAGAAGTCCCCATGAACACCGTGACACAACAGAAACATTAAATGAAGTAAAAAGCGAAGAAAATAAAATTTGAATGTTTCACAAAAGTGAAATTTTACGCAGTGGTTCTCTGGGTTTGTGTAAAGTGTAATCTCATAGCTGGGTACCAATATTTCACAGGAACATACAGGACAAACTGAAGAGGAAGAAACTATTTTCCTGCAAACCACTTGTAAGTACCTGCAGGATTACAAGATGAGATAATCCAGATGGCCACGGTAAAAATAAAACTATGAAGGGTGTGCAAAAAGTAACGAGACCAGCAGTGCTACATGTCTGCTCTAGTGTGGACTGAGAAAATACCTGTCACCACAACCTGAAATGTAATGAGTCACTACTACCAAGACCACTGTTCTACTGTTAATGATCAGTTTATGCAAGATGCTTGATGACACCCACTTTCAATAGTAGAGCTGAATGATACTCCAAAGTTTTAAGGGGTTAAGCAACAGAATTTTTGCAAGCTTGGGAAGAGTGATGAGGAAATTTTACAGGCATTACTGGAAGTAATAAGCAGACCTACAGTTTTCATATGGCTGAAACATTCCTGAATATGTATGACTTACCCAAGATCCAGCAGCAGATCATCACCACTGCCCTGAATGTCACTTGTGCCGAGGATGTGACTGATACTAAGCTCACCACCTGATGAGCTGGAGATTGGAGTTTTATTGCTGCCGCCACTAGCACTTGACAAATGCATCTGCTGAGACTGCTCTGGTTTGCTTTTGCTGCTGGCAGTCTTTCCCTCCCGGGCTGTTGCATCTCCCACGACTAAAATTGCCTGCAACAGATCATTCTCAACCCTTTCAATGTCTATCATTTTAGAATAATATACAAATTTAAACCTCCCAGCACTACAGTGTTTGGAAGCTGGGAGAGAGCAGCCAGTATAATGCACTAGGTTAAGGGGTGCACAATTCAGGGTTCAAACCTGGCAGGGGCACAGAGTGTTTTCTTCTCCAAAATGTCTAGACCTGCCCTGGAGCCCATCCAGCCTCCTATTCGAAAAGTATCAGATCTTCCCTGGGAGTAAAACAACAAGGGTATAGGCTAACCCCTCACCTCTTACTATGGCTGAGATTCAGAATGAACGCAGCTATAGACTCTTCCCCCTTGTGTGCCTTCATGGCATACACAAGGAGGACTTCACTTTCCTAAATTCACAGTTCACTTTCAAGTCATGTCACCCACCAATGAGAAATACACACATAGTTGGACTTGGGTATAACATCCTGAAAGGGACTGACTATTTTGTATCGTTATAAACAAGTGTCATTCTAACTGAAGAGTAAAATGTTATGGTTAACAGTAACAAATTAATTGGTACCACAGAATATGTTGACTCTACAGGCAAGGTGTTGTATAAACCGGTCATTATAACTGGGTTCAACTGCATATACCAAGGGCAGACAGAGTGGATTTCAAGGAAGTTCACACAGGCTTGGTAGTGAATGAAGTGGCAATGGAGCAAACTTTCTCCAAACACTCACTTTCTCCTGCCAGTTATCAGGCCAGGATACAGACTCACTAAAGGCTGGATGGTCTGGGGATCGAATCCTGGTTGACGCCAGATTTTCCACGCCTGTCCAGACCAGCCCTGGGGCCCATCCAGCCTCTAATACAACAGGGACCAGGTCTTTTCACGGGGGTAAAGTGGCCAGGGCAGATGTTGACTACTCATCCCCAACTAGCACCAAGGTTAAAGAAAGAGAAGACCGATACCTCTACTCCCCCTCTGGGACTTCATGATCTGTTCTAGGGCCAAATTTACCTTTACCATTTTACCCACCAGTTATCATTCTGCCAAAGCCCCAGTACACAACCTACTGTGACAGGCCACACACTCACCTAACTGCTACAGCACCAAGGAACAAAGGCACAACAAGATTATGATCTGAGACTTCCACAACAGCATTGTTACAGATTCAGTTTCATGGGATGTGATGCCATGTCACTGGATTAGAGTTTTCTGGCACATTAAATGAAGCCTGTCCCTTCATCCTCAGCGGTGGAGGGGTCCAAGAAGAATTTGATTCTTTTTGGACCCCTTGACCCCAGTCACAACCCAGGACACCTAAATGTTCAGGATCAGTGCTACCCTCTCACTCAGAACTTGTTGTATTTGTTATCAGTTTTACCTTAAGAACAGCAAGAACTGGTCCCACTCTGATGTTGTTATGGGCAGCAGCCAGCAGATGGCGGTCACAGCTGAGTTTGATACTATAGCCAAGATTTGATGCTGCACATGGTATTGGATGTGGTGAAGTACCTGCATCAAATATGTCAAAACGGCAATACTGTCACCAGGTCAAGAGGTACACATCACAAATTTATCACAGCAGCAACAGCAAGCATTATTTAAGACTAAGTATTCCAAACTATTTAATTCAAAAAACACCAATGGCCTCCACTAAACATGACCTCAAGTCTAAACTGAAACTAACCACACTTCAAACTCTGCACAGACAACACTGATATAAGCAAAACACCAACAGTATGCCCAAAAGAAAGAAACACACAAGAAGACACTAGGTCAACATAACAGAAAAAATTCTGAAATTCCAAAAACATTTATAACTCCATAAAAACACATTCTCACACAAAATTTTAATATACCACTATTATCCACTACTTACATTCACCTTGTAACAAAGGTCATCACAATTGATGCAAAGTGACGCCCACCAACTTAGGTATAAAATGATACAAAATACATTATGGAACATATGCTAACAATACACATTACTTGTTCACAGCTTGCTGTTCATTATTCTAACTTCCAGTTAAAGATCACACTAAAGTTCAGATTGACAACAATTACAAGGCAATGGGACTCTGCAATGCACTATGGTCCTGGCATCCAACTGGAGGGAATGATGAAAACCATGAGAAACCTCAACTACTATAACCAGTTACTGGGCTAATGTCTTAAACTGGGTGCTCTAAAATATGAAAGACAGCAGTCCACTCAACCACCAGATGCACTTAACCCATACTAAACTGCATACTACAGTACCCTAGCAAGAACCACAGAGATATAGACAAACTTATATGGGATTATGAGCGCAAATTCTGATACAAAGGCTAATCACCAATTCAACATTTACTAGACATTGCAAGAAAATGTTAGAACAATGAGACGGCATAGCCACTATTTGTGCAAAAGCACAGCATGAGTGACATTAGGATTGAAGTAGTGTCAAACATCTGATTGAATTTGACTATGAAAAATGCATTTCAAATTACATTAACATTAAAGCCTGCACAGACATAAAACTGTCCAATTCATTTTGTGAAAGAAAGGAGATGCTACATCAACACTGTATTCACCTTTGACCTAAGGACATACTTCAGACACATTTATGGGCCAGATGTTCTCCATGGTCAAATGACAATGTTAACCCCTAGCCGCCGAACGACATACATATATATATATGTCGTGCAGTGAGCCCTTTAAATAGCCAAATGGCCACTAAAGTGGCCAGGGGGGTGGGGATTTAATTCCGGTGTCAAAGGGTTAATATCTTCCTTCCAATTTCAACTACTAAAGAAATAAACCACTGTGATAACTGACCGACGGAGTATAGGGCAGGCTGCGGACACTCAACAGTCTTGAACAACCGTAACAGAAGATGGCACGTCAGCCTCGCTCCAGCTTCTGCTTCTGTATCTGCATCCCCTCGACCTGTGATATAATAAAGTAAATACAACTACATGTCTAAATGACAACTGACGTTCTCATTGGCAGCCGAGTGTTCACTGGACAAAGCTGTGCTCTATCCTACATGAGGATGGACAGCAGTTTCATACTTTTTACCTTACTGCTAAAAGAAACAGAACCAGCCACAGAGACATGTGTTTTTAACAAAGACAAGGTGATAATTTAAGTGACGTACATGTTTCACCTCATCACTAAACCACAGTCATAGTTAAGACATATATATAAGCTTCATTTACCTTCATTACAAGCCTTTACCAATGAAGGAAGGGCAATATGGACCACAAAATCCTCCAGTGAAAAGCAATGTCGAGCTGAAATCATAAATTAATGAATTAATTCCTAACACTTCTTTCATGTTCAATACAAGACATGACCACGTAGGTTTCAAGTTATCGCAGCCGTGGTGTAGAGAATTCAAGTCCTCTGGGATGTCAAGCTGTGTCACTGGATGAGTGATTCCCAACCGCCCACACACAATGTCTTTATCTTCAAGGATCAAGCAGTCCAGGAAGAATGGTACAGTGATACCTCGGCTAACGAGTGACCCTGCTAACAAATTTTTCAGCTAACGAAGATTTTTTTCGCTGTTTTTTGGACTCGGTTAACGAATATGGATTCAGCTAACAAATGTTTTAGTGGATGCATGCGCTAACATAAAGCAGCAAACATGAAAAGTCGGGCCATTCCAGGAGCTTATCTTTTCTGTCTGTATGTGTGTTTCAGCTAATGAATGTGATTCCAGAACGAATTATCTTCGTTAGTCGAGGTATCACTGTAATTCTTCTTGGACTGCTTGATCCTTGAAAATGAAAACACCATGCCCCTTCAAATAAAAGGAACCAATGACCCAGCAATACAGCATCATACCCCCATACACTCACATCCTCTCAAAACAAATTACATTTAATGTTCATCTTCATACCAAGCAAGTAAGCTCAAAATGGTAGGATAATTGCTTACGACAGACCAGAAAGGGTCTGGAAGTGGCTGTACCCAACCCTGGCATGTGCCAGCAGAGAGGACAACCATTAATTTCTGTCACAACACAGCCAGTGCATGGATCAACACCTGAATCTGTGACCTCCAAAACATAAAGCAAAGATGCTAACCACTTGATTGTAACATTCATTCTGAGGGTGGTAACATTAATACTGACCTATAAGAATCGATGTAAAGACAGCAAGTGAATTGTGAATTGACAGATCCTGCACATCGACCTGAGCCAGCACATCAATAAAATGTGACGAATGGTTTGATGAGCAGCACAGAGCCATCAGAACACCTGTCAAATGTCAACAAAAATGAAGTTGTGAAATTTCAGGCTTGCTGCTGCAGTGCACATGAGGTCTATGCTCTTCTGGCTTGTTACACAGCGTGGATTGATTACCCACGTTCTGGGACAGCCTATCAGTCCTATCTCAAAATACCAACGTACAAATGAGTAATAAGCTAGGAGAATGAAGTCCCCAAAAATGAAGTTAACCTTTTGAAGCACCTGCTACATCAGTCAAGATTTCGTCTACAGAGTGTATTTATACATTCAGTTTAATTCTCAATACAAACAGTGACTATTGTCTCAACAGAATCAAAAGGCATATCTTTGCACTACAGTGACTCACTATGGGCTGGAAGTTCCGGGGATCGAATCCCCGTGGGGGCAAGAGTTTCTGCACCATCCACACTGGCCCAGGGCCCACCTGGCCTCCTATGCGATGGGTACTGGGCTATTCCCAAGGGTAAAGCAGCTGAGGCGTGGTGTTAACCAACCACCCCCTGCTAGCACTAAGGTTAAAGAAGCAGAGCTAGGCAGTGTGTATTCTATAAAGTGGGAGCTCAGTGATTATACATTAGCTAGATAAATTTCTGGCTTATAGCAAAGAAGCAAAATTTTGCAAGATATGTCACAACACACACAATGAGCTTTATACACGAGATGACACCCACATATCGCCAGCACTCACCAAGCCACTCGGCAGAAAGTGAATTGCAACACGCAGTCAGCTCTGCACATAAAATAGCAAGGTCATTCAGACGATCATTGTCAGTTTCATTACAAACAGCAACAACTGCATTGCACACAAAACTGTAGCGGTTGCTGGGTGTCTCTGCCAACTGTCGAGCCCACTGAGGTTCAATTCTACCTGCAACAGAACATTCTTGTCCATACATTTTTCACCTAACAATTAACTGTCATGGTCAAGTTTGCAATGCTCTCACCTCATGATCAGAAGGTCCCAGGTTTAAATCATGGCTATAAGACCTGCTGTCCTGATTAGTTTTTGCAGTTTTATTGAGTCCCCCCCCCCCACCCAACAAATGTGAGACTACTACACAATTGGCCACAAGTGCACTCTTTCACAGCACTCCAATTGCTGCTAACTAATACTCCTACCAAGTAGTGCTATGCAGTCTGATAAACTACTGACAGCGTAGCAAATAAAAAATAAATATGAAGAGCTCATCTCTCTTTTGAGGATTTCACAGAGATGGTAACGAAGATGACTGTCTTTGAACACGTGTCACACTGCGCTGTCAAACAATGCTGTCAAATGTCAAAATTATACACCATCAGTGACAGCTGAAAGAACAAGTGTGAAGCACTGGTGGAATGATAATGACAGGGAAAAATCAGACTGCTCAGAGAAACACCTACCCCATCACATTCTATCCATCAGAAATCCCATGTGAGCTGACCTGGGATCGAAACCAGGCCTCTGCAGCAACAGGCCACCATCTAACTGTCTCAACCATCACACAACCCTTCTGGATAAGATGCTGTATAGTTTGGTACAAAATACCAATATGATTGAGAAGTTACTGCCATCGTCCTCACAAGTAAAGGTGAAGATGGAGGCAGCAGGATCTTCTAAAACACGGGCAACTATTCACCAAACAACATGGCCCTACATTGCATACGACACACAACTTTTAATAAGTTGATAACATGTATATAATCTAAACAGTTCATAAAATGCTGCTAAATAAATCAATCATTCCAACAATCGGTCTACATACCTCCCCGACGTGGATTGCTGAATACATCAGCCATAAACTGGGCATTGCAAATATGGTTTGAACTAGATGGTTGAACTGTGGAATACAGAGCCTGGCGTATCTTGGGATAAGCATTCCCAAATGGCTCAACACAATGTGGCTTTGATTTGAGAAGACTACAGCTTGAGTACAGGTCATACAGATGAGCTAGAATACATCGCTCCGCTGATGAACAATCCCCTGGGTTCGTCACATGCTTCACTACACGACACAAACCCTCAAACACAGCTGTTGTCTGCTCTGGGAACACTAAAATAGGAATATATTCTATTAATTCTTATACACAAAAATTTCACATATAAAACAAGATTTACAGTCAAAATGCAGGCAAATGGCAAATGTTAGCATGCCATAAACTGAGAGTAGCATCTGAAGATGAAGGCAGCAGGTTCTCCAGAAACATTGGTATCTACCATATTTACCCAAATACAAGACAAGCTGCTTTCCCAATTCATCTTCAAAAAAACTGGAAGTTACCTTATAATCACCCACAAAGTGAAACATGTTCTGTGTGGATATTTTCATAAAAACGAAAGACTATGAAGGGGTCCATTACACATCAGGGTCACCTTATATTCAGACGAACACTGTATCTACCAAATAAGTCATCACACCTCAGAAGCCTAGAATCTTAACATAAGTTAACATACAGTTTGCACCACACTACAGTTCAAAGAGACACCACCTTTACATTAGCAGAACTGTGATGTCTGATAAGGCTGTGATTCATGCTGATACAATTGCTAAAATATTCCCAGCCCCACATGTAAGCTGGCCTCTAAGCGTAAGAGGAAAACAGTTTAAGGGTGCTATATACTGACAGATTCAGGTGATAAACTGTATAATAATGGGCATCATTATTTGCATTTAAAAAAAATATTAGTATGATAATTGAATGCAAAAGGATGAGATAGGCATACAACACACATGGTAGGAGAAAAAGAGTAGTGGTCAGAAAAGTGAAAGGAAGAGACCACCTGAGAGATCTAAGAAAGAGAGGAGGATAATATTAAAATGAGCCAAAGAAACAGGATGTCATTATGACCTGGATTCATCTGTGACCCTTGTACACACAATAATGAACTTCATATTCCATTACAGCTAGGGAATTTCCTTCATAACTAAGAGCTTTTTCACTCCACAGAATTAGTTAGATGGTCTTGTAACCCTAATGCATAGCAGTTACTATGTGTACCACCTGCTGCATCATAAATGAACAAAGCATCCCATGAACAAAGCATATTGTTCTGTTTCACAAGATTCTCACAATAAACAGCCATTATTTAGTAAATAACATTAACCAATTTTTTCTTGTAATGGAGATACAGTGTGTTTTCTGGAGACATGCCTTGCATTTTGTGAAAAATTTAGATTAAACATCTGCTAATTATAATCAACAAACACCTCTTGATACAATCGTATACACACCGTTAAACTGCTAACTCAGTACTTGGATTCACTCACACAAAAGGCAGCAATGGTATCGCCTCAGAACACCAACAACATATAGACTGAGGGATGTGGTGTAACTTCGAATGAGACTGGACCCTTTTGCCTGCAATTGTGCTTCGACTTCAGGGAGTTCTTTCAGGATCTGTACAAAAAGAACACAAGCATAACACAACATACTCTTATGCTCTAACAAACAATCATGTAAATGTGCAGTTTTCTGTATGGAGTGAAAGATATGAAGTTTTGTGGTGACTAAATGCAACAGTCTTCTCATGCTGTTATGGGTGCCTGGCTGAAACAGACTTTCATTTCAGACACTGCCTCTGCATCAGAAGGGAAAAAATACATTATGCAATACTTTTTGCCAGATGTTAAACTAAGACTAAGGGGCAGGGTGAGCTGACATGTGACTGACCTGCAGGCCCTTCTGTAATGATAAGCTTCTGCACAATGACACTGAACTTCAAGGAATCAACAGTACTTGTAATACAGCCTATATCTGTGCCATACATCAACCCCTGATGACAGAGACAGTGAGTTTTCAACACATAACAAACCTATTCCATCTTGACAAGAGTGACTGCCTCACACAATGTCACTGTGGAATGTAACCAGTCTTCCTGTAGCTGATATCCTTTCATGGTATATATGCCACTTACATTAATGCTGAATGTAACCACATTGTGATCTTGACACTGATATCACTTCAGGCTATACATGCCCCTTGCATTACTGCAGAATACAACCAAAGAATGTAGCCAGACAGTGGCCCTGTAGCTATCACTTAATGGTGTACATGCCACTTACATTACTGCAGAATGTAACCACACTGTGGTCTTGACACTGATATCACTTCAGGCTATATAC
>Ga0131853_10015704_pt1 | contig 13837 bp, 5 predicted proteins | sample TergutLab28metaG_FD_92764 | JGI IMG/M metagenome (GOLD analysis project Ga0131853, IMG submission 92764) | Labiotermes labralis P1 segment gut microbial communities from Petit-Saut dam, French Guiana - Lab288 P1 (version 2) (version 2) | ecosystem: Host-associated > Arthropoda: Insects >... | reverse complement strand
AGTGAGTTTTGTTTCCGTTTCAACCGTCGCTGGGTTCCGGGGGATTTGTTTGATAGCCTTATCAATGCTTCTGTTCGTTCTCACAAAATCCCTTGTTATGAGTTGTTTGGATAGTCATATTTTTATTAATGATGTAAAAGTAGAAGGTGGGCGCTTTTATGATACGGGAGTAGAAGGTGCCCCTATCTACCTCCCCATCATCGAAACGGTGTTTAGTTTTGGCGGAGTCACTGGAGGGCCAGATGGTTGGCGCATAAGCCTTGATGACCCAACACCTCTTCTGGGGCAACGCATTAGCATAATTGCCCATAAAGGAGAAATAATTAATACAATAGGGTGCACTAATTTTTTTATTAACAACACATTGGTTGAATTAGACTACAAATTAGTTGTAAGAGAAGATATGCATCACAACGTTTATGCCCCAATAAGATTTTTTGTTGAATAGCTTGGTTTGGATAGTGCAAGTATAGATGATGAGCACGTGTATCTTTTTGGTGATGTTATTGATTGGTGTATAAGAAGTTCCATATGGTACCTTGATGATTCGGGATGGATTCAAGAAAAAAGCAGTGGATGCTAAGCATCCACTGCTTTTTTAATAAGGCCAATATATACATAGTACAAGCACTGCCTACCACATGACAATAACATGCCCTACAACTTCCAGCACAGTAAGGCCATGGTTTCTAAGTGTAAAGTCTACTATCGTAGACGCATAGTGGCGAGTTACTATACCGCCATGTGCTAGTTGCCATGAATTTGTAGCCATTGGGGGCATTACCCATTGCCTAAATGAAGGGTTTAAATAGCCAATTGCTAAAAATGCGTTGCCTTGATGTGGATCCTGATGAGACAGTCTATAGTTGACTACATATTCAAAAATTGCAGCTTGCCAGTGTGCGGCACCGGAAAATATCATGTGTTGGAATGAGGGAATCCAACTAAAGGGAATGTTTACATGAGGAAATCGAGGAGCTAAAGACTGCACAGAAAACTGCATAGTAGGCATCTCGGAAGCATCAAGCAAATTGCGAACCGAATCCCACCAATATTCTCTAAGTCCGGCTTCTTCAAGCGCTACCAAGATAGCCCCATCAATGTGTATGTCATCACATGTAAGCCCCAAAAGCATTTCCAATCCTGCTAATAAAATCGCAACATCATCTTCAGATGATATAATTACTCGAGAATCTGATGATGCTTTGCGAAGTTCAGGTATAAGAACAATCGCATCATCGCTAAACTCTTCATTGAACCCACGCGCGACATCGTCATTGAGATCTAGCACAACGCCAATGGATTCAAGTGCATTTAAGGTTCTAGATTGTGCAGCATCTGCGTCAGATGCTAATACCATCATTGGCAATGAAGTAAGAGCCATCACGAATGAGAGAAATAAGGCAAATAATTTTTTACGCATTTTTAACCTCCTAATGGTTAACTAAATAGGCAATTTTGACACACGTTAGCGTTAAGCATGCCGTATTCACGCTCTATGTGTGTAAATAAAATTAATGTATAACAATTTTTCCAATCCTTTGCGCAGCTACGTGAAAGAAATGCATGGCTATTTAATGTCGCGTTGGTGTTTTTCAAGAATTTAAAATGCGCAACCTTAGTATTGGTTATTAGTAATATAGCGTACATTCTTCACATCATGTAACCTGCATTACAGAAATAAACGACATAATAACTAAGTCACTATATGCCGCAATGCAGTCCTCTGCGTTCTGGGTTTAAATAGCGCGCACTATTTGCGCAAGGATATTATTGGCAGCAATACATGTCAATATATCCAGAAAAATAATTATTTATATTGTAATTTGTCAATTGTGCACATACATAATATTATGTATACTAGCAATTATTCAATAAAGACCTTTGCGGGCTTCTTGCGGTATTATAGAAAAGTTGGGGGGCTAGAATGAAGATTATCTTGTTGGCATTGCTTAGCACCATAGGTTTCATTTTTGTAGGTTGTTCGGGAAGAAATGCAGATACTGGGTACAATGAAGCAGAAAATCCAGCTACATACTCCACTGCTTCCGACAGGGCATTGTTCTACGCAGAAATTATGGCACTTCAAGACCAGGTCCTAATTGCAGAACAAGCTATCTGGCCTGGTTTGATTGAAGATTACTTTATAGCCTCGCTGGAAGGCCTAGGTTTTGAAATGACATTAAATGCAATATTCCGCCCAATTGTAATCACCTCTACATCCCAACCAAATATAACTTCCGAACATGATGTAATACAGTTGCTGGATGTGCTGTTTCACTTGACCCGCATAGGCTATGACACAGAAGGCATAGATATTGATGCACTTGGCTATGCCTTAGAAGAAGCTGGATTATGGGGCTTTTTTATAGAAGAGGCCCGGGGTAGGTTTGATGAAAAATTTGAAGAACTTGCACATTATATTGCACTGCTTGAGGATCTTGGTGTGGTAATAGAATATTCCTTTCTTGACCCGGGGACAGTATATGGCCGTATAAGTTACTTTAAACAAGTGTGGCGGCCGTATATATGCCGTATAACTATCAACCCAGATGCAGAATTTGCCCTTGCAAGCGAAGAAGAGTACGAGATGCTGGCGAAAATAATGGAGGTGTTTATTGACGATGTAAGCCTTGTTTCTCATGGCACAATAGATATAAGTGCCATTAGGCAGGCGGTGACAGAAGAACTGTGGGCGCAATTTGAGGTAGTTGGCCGTACTGTCAGGCAAAATGCAGCAGTGCAGGGGTTGCGTGAAAGGGAGCAGGCAGTGCTGGCTTTTATTGAGTAGAGCGTTAATTCTGTGCTGGCATGATTCTTATAGAAAAGATGATGTGCCAATAACAATGTAAAAAGCCCGTCATTCCGCGCTTGGCGCGAGATCCCATCCGGATTGATAAGCTAAAGAAACTTTAGTTAATCAAATGATAATGGGATCCCGGCTCAAGGCCGGGATGACGGGCTTTTGTATTGCGTTATTATCGTTTCATGGTTTTATCTTTGCAATTATTACCCTCGGGCAACAGTAGGATAAATAGGCAGGTCATCATCATCAGAATCATCGTACCCAGGTGCGCATCCCACTTTGATGCTGCGGTACACTGGCATACCAGTCCCGGCAGGTATTGGCTGCCCAATGATAACATTTTCTTTAAGGCCGATTGCCTGTCTTCCTTGCCCCGGATTGAGGCTTCGGTAAGCACACGGGTGGTGTCTTGGAATTAATGTAAAAAGCCCGTCATCCCGCGCTTGACGCGGGATCCCATCCGGATTGATAAGCTAAAAAACTTTAGCTAATCAAAGGATAATGGGATCCCGGCTCAAGGCCGGGATGACGGGCTTTTGTATTGCGTTGTTATCGTTTTCGTTTCGTGGTTTTATCTTTGCAATTATTACCCTCGGGCAACAGTAGGATAAATCGGCAGGTCATCATCAGAATCGTTGTACCCAGGAGCGCATCCGACTTCGATGCTGCGGTACACTGGCATACCAGTCCCGGCAGGTATTAGCTGCCCGATGATAACATTCTCTTTAAGGCCGATTAGCCTGTCTTCCTTGCCCCGGATGGAGGCTTCGGTAAGCACACGAGTGGTGTCTTGAAACAATGTAAAAAGCCCGTCATCCCGCGCTTGACGCGGGATCCCATCCGGATTGATAAGCTAAAGAAACTTTAGTTAATCAAAGGATAATGGGATCCTGGCTCAAGGCCAGGATGGCGGGCTTTTGTATTGCGTTGCTATCGTATCATGGTTTTATCTTTGCAATTATTACCCTCTGGCAACAGTAGGATAAATCGGCAGGTCATCATCATCAGAATCATCGTACCCAGGTGCGCATCCCACTTCTATGCTGCGGTACACTGGCATACCAGTCCCGGCAGGTATTAGCTGCCCAATGATAACATTTTCTTTAAGGCCGATTAGCCTGTCTTCCTTGCCCCGGATTGAGGCTTCGGTAAGCACACGGGTGGTTTCTTGGAAGGATGCGGCGCTTAGGAATGAGTCCGTTGCCAGTGATGCCTTGGTAATGCCCAGCAGCACACGTGACCCGGTGGCTGGTTGCAGCCCTTCTGCCATGGTGTCTTTGTTTATCTGTTCAAACTCTAGCCAGTCTACCATGGAGCCGGGGAGGAGGCCGGTGTCGCCGTTTTCTTCTACTTTTACCCGCTTCAGCATCTGGCGTACAATTACTTCAATGTGCTTGTCGTTTATATCTACGCCTTGAAGGTTGTATACGCGCTGTACTTCCCTAATCATATAGTCTTGTACGCCGCGCAGGCCTTTGATTTTTAGCAGGTCGTGGGGGTAGATGCTTCCTTCGGTAAGCTCGTCGCCGGGTTCCAGAATAGCCCCTTCTTTTACTTTAATTCTGGAGCCGAAGGGGATCATGTAGGCTTTGCCTTCCCCTACTTCTGGGTTTGTGATTATTACTTCACGCTTTTTCTTGTTGTCGCCAATGGTCACCACGCCGCCAAACTCTGCAATAATTGCAAGGCCTTTTGGTTTGCGGGCTTCGAAGATTTCCTCTACACGGGGTAGACCTTTGGTGATGTCATCGCTTACCGCAACACCGCCAACCTGGAAGGTACGCATTGTAAGCTGTGTGCCGGGTTCGCCGATGGATTGGGCCGCGATTATACCTACAGATTCACCTATGCGCACTATCCGGCCAGAGGCCATGTTGGCCCCATAACACTTGCTGCACAGCCCTATGCGGCTGCGGCAGGTAAGAACTGTGCGTATATGCACTTCTGTAATGCCGGCGGCTTCTATTTCGTCTGCTTGGTCTGGGGTTATTAGGGTGTCGCCTTTTACTATTAGCGCGCCGGTTTCGGGGTGGGTTATATCGTCAAGGGCCCAGCGGCCGCGTACACGGTTTACCAGGGACTCTATAACCTCTATGCCATCTGTAAAAGAAGATACCCACATGCCGGGTTTTTCATCGTCTTTGGCACAGTCTTCTTCCCTTATAATAATATCCTGGCTTACGTCTACCATACGGCGGGTAAGGTAACCAGAGTCTGCTGTACGCAGGGCTGTATCTGAAAGGCCTTTACGGGCACTGTGGCCAGATATAAAGTACTCTAGCACCGACAGGCCTTCCCGGTAGTTGGAGCGTACGGGGATTTCTAGTATTTTACCAGATGGGTTTGCAAGGAGACCGCGCATACCGGCCATTTGCTTCATCTGCACTTTGGAGCCCCTTGCGCCAGAGTCTAGCATCATAAATACGCTATTGTCCGGGCTTAGGCCCTTCATAAGGTCGTCGGTTACTTTTTCAGCGGCTTCGTACCAGATTTGTAGTACTCTGTCGCGGCGCTCGTCGTCGGTCATAAGGCCGCGGCGGTACATGCGTTCCATGGAGGCTACAGAATCGTCAGCTTCTTTTAGGATTGCTTCCTTGGTTTGGGGCACTTCCATGTCTGTTACGGACACTGAAAGGGCGCTTTTTGTTGCGTATTCAAAACCTAAGTCCTTTATCCTGTCCAGGGTTTCTGATGTTTGGACGCTGCCATACTTATTTATACAGCGGGTTACAATCTTACTTAGGAATTTATTGTTGACCAGGCAGTCAATTTCGTAGCTATATGCATCTACTGACCTATCCACAAAGCCTAAATCTTGTGGGATTGCTTGGTTAAAAATTACCCTGCCGGGTGTGGTTTCTACTATTTTTGAAAGGCCGGTTGCAGGGTCTTCTTTGCGCACTTTTATCCTGGCGTGTAGGCTTACTTCCTCGTTGGCATAGGCAACAACGGCTTCGTCTTCAGAGCCAAAGCCCTTACCTTCGCCTTTTGCGCCGTCGCGCTGGAGGGTAAGGTAATAGATACCTAAAACCATGTCCTTTGTGGGCACAGTAATTGGTGCGCCGTCGGAAGGCTTAAGCAGGTTGTTTGGTGCCAGCAGCAGGAAGCGGCATTCTGCCTGGGCTTCTACTGACAGGGGTACGTGTACAGCCATTTGGTCACCGTCGAAGTCGGCATTGTAGGCAGCGCAAACCAAGGGGTGCAGCATTAGGGCGCGGCCTTCTACCAGCACCGGCTCAAAGGCTTGGATGCCTAGGCGGTGAAGGGTTGGGGCGCGGTTTAGCATTATGGGGTGTTCTTTTATTACATCTTCCAGGGCATCCCACACTTTTGGCTCAAGCTTCTCTACCATGCGCTTTGCGGATTTTATATTGTGAGATTCGTTGTTTTCTACAAGTTTCTTCATTACGAAGGGCTTAAACAGCTCTATCGCCATCTCCCGGGGGAGGCCGCACTGGTAAATCTTAAGCTTTGGCCCTACAACTATTACCGAACGGCCAGAGTAGTCTACCCTTTTGCCCAGCAGGTTTTGACGGAAACGGCCTTGCTTACCGGTTAATAAATCCGAGAGGGATTTAAGAGGGCGGTTGCCTGGGCCGGTAACAGGGCGGCCGCGGCGGCCATTGTTGATTAGAGCGTCTACGGCTTCTTGAAGCATGCGTTTCTCGTTGCGGACGATTATGTCTGGGGCGCCTAGGTCCAGAAGGCGCTTTAGGCGGTTGTTGCGGTTTATTACACGGCGGTATAGGTCGTTTAGGTCAGAAGTTGCGAAGCGGCCGCCGTCCAGCTGCACCATTGGGCGCAGGTCTGGGGGGATTACTGGTATGGCATCTAGTATCATCCACTCTGGCCTGTTGCCAGATAGGCGGAAGGATTCTATTACCTCAAGCTTCTTTATATAACGCAGGCGTTTTTGGCCGCTTGCGTCTTTTAGCAGGATTTTTAGTTCTTCAGATTCGCCTTCCAGGTCTATGGCCATAAGCAGTTCTTTTACCGCTTCCGCGCCCATGCCTACCCTAAAGGCAGGTAAACGCTGGCCATTAGGGCCTGTGCGGTAATGGCCGTATTTGTCAAGGGCTTCCCGGTATTCCTTTTCTGTAAGGAGGGTTTTGGCTGGCATACCAGTGTCACCTGGGTCTAGCACTACATATGAAGCAAAGTAGAGGATTTTCTCCAAAGCCCTTGGTGACATGGCAAGGATAAGCCCCATGCGGGATGGGATACCACGGAAATACCAAATGTGTGAAACAGGGGCGGCAAGTTCTACATGCCCCATGCGCTCCCGTCTTACTTTGCTTTTGGTAACTTCTACGCCGCAGCGGTCGCACACTACGCCTTTGTAGCGGATGCGCTTGTACTTACCGCAGTGACATTCCCAGTCTTTGTTGGGGCCAAAGATACGCTCGCAAAAGAGGCCGTCCCGCTCTGGCTTTAGGGTGCGGTAGTTGATTGTTTCGGGTTTCTTAACCTCGCCACGGGACCATTCGCGGATTTTTTCCGGTGAGGCAAGGCCTATCTTTATTGAAGAGAATGCCATAGCTGGCTTTTGAATTTGAACCGGTTGCGTATTATTCATCCTCATCCTCCTCTTCGGCATATAGCCCATATTCTTTTTCCATTAGCTTAAAGTTGTCGGGGTCGTCTAGGTTTTCCAGGTCTATTTCTTCCTCAATTAGTTCTTCGTCTGTTGGGTCGATATCGTCATCGGTAATGTCTACGGAAAGGTCTGGGTCGTCTGCCATTTCTGGCGGGATGACTGCTGTATCTTCGGTGGTATCGTTATCCCCTGCTTCGTCCATTGGGTTTATATCATCGGGGTCGTTTAGCATTGCGGTCAGGCCTTGTATGCCTTTCATTACATCCATTGCGTCAACTTCCCCAGGTACTATGTCTGAAGCTTTGCGGATAAAGCTGTGGTCGCTTTTTGTTGATTCCGCGCCTTCCATGTTTACGTTAAGGTCTTCCCCTTCTTCCACGGATTCCTTGATTTCCATTTCTTCATCGTCGGCGCTTAGTACTTTCATGTCCAGGCAAAGGGCCTGAAGCTCTTTTAGCAGTACTTTAAAGGACTCTGGAACCCCTGGCTCTGGGATGTTTTCCCCTTTTACAATGGCTTCGTAGGTTTTTACGCGGCCTACAATGTCGTCGGATTTTACAGTCAGGATTTCTTGCAGGGTATAGCTTGCGCCGTAAGCTTCCAGCGCCCACACTTCCATCTCACCAAAGCGCTGGCCGCCAAACTGGGCTTTACCGCCAAGTGGCTGCTGGGTAACAAGGGAGTATGGCCCTGTGGAACGGGCGTGGATTTTATCGTCTACCAGATGGTGAAGTTTTAGGTAATGCATATAACCTACGGTTATTGGGTTGTCGAAATATTCGCCGCTGCGGCCGTCTCTTACCCGGATTTTGCCGTCCCGGGTGATTGGCATACCTTTCCATTCCAGCCTATTGCTGCGGTTGGCTTCAAGGTCTTCGAAGATTGATTTCTCCAGCACATCCATCCACTTGGTGGAGAAGTCGTGCCAGTTCATGTTGGCGTAGTCGTTGGCAAGGTCTAGGGTGTCCATGATATCTATCTCGCTGGCCCCGTCGAATACAGGGGTTGCTGCTTTCCAGCCCAGGACTTTGGCAGCCAGGCCAAGGTGGACTTCAAGTACCTGGCCGATGTTCATACGGCTGGGTACGCCCAGTGGGTTAAGCACTATGTCTAGGGGGCGGCCGTTTGGCAGGAATGGCATGTCTTCCACTGGCAGTACTTTGGCGATTACGCCCTTATTGCCGTGGCGGCCTGCCATCTTATCCCCTACGGAGATTTTACGCTTTTGGGCTATATACACACGTACAAGCTGGTTTACACCTGGGGGCAGTTCATCTTTTTTAGCACCTGGGCTAAGGTCGCGGCTGTCACGGGCAAAAACTTTTACGTCTACTACTATGCCGCTTTCACCATGGGGTACGCGCAGGCTTGTATCCCGGACTTCGCGGGCTTTTTCACCAAATATGGCGCGTAGCAAGCGCTCTTCCGCGGTTAGCTCCGTCTCCCCCTTTGGGGTCACCTTGCCTACTAATATATCGTTTGGGCCTACTTCCGCACCTATGCGGATTATGCCTTGTTCGTCCAGGTCTTTCATTGCGTCTTCCCCTACATTGGGGATGTCCCGGGTTATTTCTTCCGGGCCTAGCTTTGTGTCCCGGGCTTCGGCTTCGTACTCTTCTATATGGATAGAGGTGTAAACATCGTCACGGACCAGGGATTCGCTAAGGAGGATAGCATCCTCATAGTTATAGCCATCCCAGGCCATGAAGCCTATTAGGGGGTTTTTGCCTAGAGCCAGCTCACCACAGTCAGTGGATGGGCCGTCTGCTATTACGTCCCCGGCTTCTATTATCTGGCCTTTTTTGACTATTGGGCGGTGGTTGATGCAGGTGCCCTGGTTGGAGCGCATAAATTTAGTAAGTTTAAAGTTCTTCTTAGCGCCGGTTTCCGCGTCCCTTACGGATATATTGCTTGCGGTAACTTCTTCAACTTTGCCGCCAACTGTGGACAGCAGCATGACGCCGGAGTCTATTGCGGTTTTGTATTCCATGCCGGTGCCTACAACGGGTGCTTCTGTTGTAATAAGCGGCACGGCTTGGCGTTGCATGTTGGAGCCCATTAGTGCGCGGGATACGTCGTCGTTTTCCAAGAAAGGTATAAGGGCTGTGGCCACAGATACAATCTGCTTGGGGGAAACGTCCATCATGTCTATACGGGTGGGGTCGAACTCTTGGATATCTTCCCTAAAGCGGCCGGCAACCCTGCGGTTTGCGAAGCGGCCGTCTGGGGTTAGGGGCTCGTTGGCTTGGGCTATGATGTAGTTTTCCTCTTCGTCTGCGGTAACATAGCGGAACTGGTTGGTAACCACAGGCTCGCTGCCGGAGCGGTCTACAATCCTATATGGTGCTTCTATAAAGCCGTACTCGTTGATACGGGCGTATGTTGCAAGAGAGTTTATGAGGCCGATGTTTGGGCCCTCTGGTGTCTCGATAGGGCACATGCGGCCATAGTGGGAGGAGTGAACGTCCCTAACTTCGAACCCTGCCCGGTCGCGGCTTAGACCGCCGGGGCCTAGGGCCGAAAGGCGGCGCTTGTGGCTAAGCTCGTCCAGCGGGTTTACTTGGCCCATGAACTGGGAAAGCTGTGACGAGCCAAAAAATTCCTTAATCGCCGCTGTTACGGGGCGTATATTTATCAGGGCTTGTGGGGTTACTATATCCATGTCTTGTATGGTCATACGCTCTTTTACAACGCGCTCCATACGGGTGAGGCCTATGCGGAATTGGTTTTGCAAAAGCTCCCCAACTGCGCGGATGCGGCGGTTGCCCAAGTGGTCTATATCGTCTTTGTTGCCTATGCCATGGTCTACCGCAAGGGCATAGCTGATGGCCGCCATAATATCTTCAAACTGGACTGTTTTGGGGATAAGCCGGTGGATGTTTAGCCGGATTTGGCGGGACAGCTCGTCCTTGTCTTGGGCTTGGAGAATGGACTCTAGGGCTGGGTAATATACCCTTTCCTTGATGCCGAAATCTTTTGCGCTTAGGCCATGGGGTTCTAGATATTGGTCTATATTTACTGCCATATTGCTTAGTATGCGGATGGTTTGGTTTTCGTCATGAACAATGTCCACATGGGGGCAGCCTGCGTCTTGGATCATATCCGCAAGCTCTGGGGTGATTTCCATACCGGCTTCTGCTATTACTTCCCCTGTCAGGGAGGCAATAGCGTCGCTGGCTAGTACCCGGCCAGCTGCGCGGCCTTTAAGGGCTAGCTTTTTGTTAAATTTATAACGGCCTACTTTGGCCAGGTCGTAACGTTTGGGGTCAAAGAACATGTTTCTTAGCAGGGTTTCCGCGCCTTCTACTGTAGGCGGCTCACCTGGGCGCAGGCGCTTATAGGCCTCGAACAAGCCTTCTTCGAAGCTTTTTGCTATGTCTTTTTCTATTGTGGCCATTACTTTTGGGTCTTCCCCAAATTTGGCCAGGATTTCTTCGTCTGTGCCAATACCTAGGGAGCGGATAAGTACCGTAACCGGCACTTTGCGGGTACGGTCTATACGCACATAAAGCACATCGTTAGAGTCTGACTCAAACTCTAGCCATGCGCCGCGGTTTGGGATTATGCTGGCAGACACCAGCTGTTTGCCCACCTTGTCATAGTCTATACCATAGTATATCCCGGGAGAGCGCATAAGCTGGCTTACTATGACCCTTTCGGCACCATTGATTACGAATGTGCCGTTTTCGGTCATAAGGGGAAAGTCCCCCATAAATATGTCTTGTTCTTTAATTTCGTCTACTTCTTTATTATGCAGGCGGCATTTTACCCTTATGCTTACGGCGTAAGTTGCGTCCCGCTCTTTACATTCTTCTATGGAGTGCTTGGGCTTGTCGTCCATTGTCAGGTCCACAAGGTCTAGCACCAGGTTGTTGTTATAGTCTGTTATTGGAGAAATATCTTGGAAGACTTCCTTCATGCCCTCCCGCAGGAACCAGTTGTAACTGGATTTTTGGATTTCGATAAGGTTTGGGATATCCAAAACCTCGCCGATGCGTGAGTAGCTTGCCCGTTTTGGCCCACGGCCTTTTGAAGGGTGCACTCTGTTTTTTTCCATATGGCAACAACCCCTTTAGTTGTGATGTTTTTGTACATATATCTGCGCAAAGCGCTGCCCTGCTATGAAGCGTAGGCGGGCTTTGTCCACCGTAGTGGCGGGGGGTGGGGGCAGCGCCCCCATTAAAAACAAAAATTTGTTGATTTAATGTATGACATGTGATATCTTGGACAAAATTCTAAGACATGTTCCTCTTGACAAAAATGTGAATCGGTTGTAAAGCCTATCAGGCGGATGATTCTTTGTCAAGCGTATATTTCTATTTTTTGCTTTATTTTTGCCTCTTGGGCCATGTTGGTCAAGAGGTTTTTTAATTTATTCATTACTAAGAGGTTATTATTATGAAGGAATACAAAATTGCAGGGGTTGCACCTGGTAGTATTGCCCAGGAAATGGGGCTTGATGCAGGGGATTGTTTGCTTTCTATTTCCGGGCAAGGGGTCCGCGGTATTTTGGATTACCGGTGGCTTACCGCAGAGGAATACCTGGTGGTGGAAGCCAGAAAGCCCGGCGGGGAAATATGGGAGCTGGAGATTGAAAAAGACAGCGACGAAGATTTAGGGCTTATTTTTGAGCCTGGTACAATGGGTGAAGATAAGCGCTGCAAAAATGCCTGCATATTTTGCTTTGTAGACCAGCAGCCCCCAGGGCTGCGGGAGACTTTGTATGTCAAAGATGATGACCCTTTTCAGTCCTTTGCTGTGGGAAATTATATTACCCTTACCAACCTTGATGAAGATGAAATTGAGCAGATTGTAAAATATAAACTTTCCCCAATGCGGATAAGTGTCCATGCCGGGGATATGGAATTGCGGAAAATGATGATGAAAAACCCTGGTGCCGGTAAGCTGTACGGCGTGCTGGAGAGGTTTAAAGAAGCCGGGATTGAAATGCATTTCCAGGTTGTGCTGTGCAAAGGGATAAATGATGGGGTGCAGCTGGACAATACTATTTCCCGGTTGGTTGGGCTGGGGGATGCGGCTTGCAGCTTGGCTGTTGTGCCGGTGGGGCTTACCGGTTACCGCCAGGGGCTTTATCCGCTTACGGCTTTTGGGCCAGAGGATGCCGCAGCGGTGATTACCCAGCTGGAAACATGGCAGGCGCGGTTATTGGAAGAGCATGGGCGCAGGTTTGTTTATGCTTCAGATGAATGGTATGTATTGGCGGGGTGCAAGCTGCCAACCTATGAAAAATATGATGATTTCCCCCAGTTGGATAATGGGGTTGGTATGATGACGTTGTTTGAAGAAGAATTTTTGGATGCCCTTGGTTGCAGCAAGGACTTTGTGATAAGCGGGCGGCAGGTTGCCGCCCCTACGAACCCCTGCAAACCTGGCATTTCTGCCGTAGGGGCGGCAACCTGCCGCCCGCAGACTCGCAATAATGATAATCCTGCCCCAATAAAAATAGGCATTGTAACCGGCCGTGCTGCTGGTGAATTTATGGGTAAACTGGCAAAGCGCTTTACCCAGTCATACCCAGGGGCAATTGTTGACATATATATTATAGAAAATAAATTTTTTGGCCCTGGGGTTACTGTTAGCGGGCTTATTACAGGGGCGGACATAATTGCGCAGCTGCAGGGGCGCTGCGATGGGGTGGCCGCTTTGTTTATCCCAGAAAATGCTTTCCGCGCTGGTACTGATGATATGCTTTGCGGCGCTACCCTTAAAAGTGTGTCTGCGGCCCTTGGGGTTGAGGCGGTTAAGGGGGCGTCAGATGGCGGGGAGTTTTGTCATCAGTTGCTTGCATGTTTGCGGGCGGGTTAAATAATTTAATGTGTTGTGCTAGTTTTATGGATAATGGGTCACAGAAAAGGCGGAAAAGGCGGATTAACACGGATTAAAGTCATTATGAAAATCTGTGTTAATCTGCCTTTTCCGCTTTTTCTGTGTTCAAGTCCAGGCTATAAGTATACACGGTTGCGCTTTTAAACCAACGTTTACTCTTTATACTAATCTCAGTTAAAAAGTTAAATCCAGTGCGAGGATTTTTGTCACAAGCCAGGGAAGTGCCGACGACGCGGGCCAAGAAGGCCCGCTAGAAGGTGCTGACGCAGGATTGTGGCAAAAAGACCGCAATGGTTTTAACTTTTTAGCTGAGATTAGTATTAATAACTAGCACAACGGGTTAATTTAGATATCATGGCCCCGCAATTATTGCCTCGCCTGTAAATATAAGCCAATATTATGTGTGTTTGACTAAGTATGGGTAGGTTGGTTTACAAAAAAACAGTTACTATTATTGACATCATCCATAGCGCACTATACAATCGACACAATTAGACAGGATATTTAGACCATATTAGAAAAGGAGCCACTATGCCCACCGAAATCAAAATCAACTACGAAGAAGTCTACAGCAAAACAGCAGAGCT
>Ga0131853_10015703_pt1 | contig 13837 bp, 12 predicted proteins | sample TergutLab28metaG_FD_92764 | JGI IMG/M metagenome (GOLD analysis project Ga0131853, IMG submission 92764) | Labiotermes labralis P1 segment gut microbial communities from Petit-Saut dam, French Guiana - Lab288 P1 (version 2) (version 2) | ecosystem: Host-associated > Arthropoda: Insects >... | reverse complement strand
TAATTCATTATTTTGATTATAACAAGATCCTGGCTAAAGAACAATTTGGATTTAGAAGTAATACTTCCACGGAATTAGCTTCTTATCATCTAATTAATAGAATACTTGTGGCATTAAATGATAGACTACTAATGGGGGGTATTTTTTGTGACCTGAAAAAGGCTTTCGATTGCGTAGACCATGAGATCGTGCTGACAAAACTGCACCAACATGGCATAGTAGGAAAAGGGCTTAAATTAATCACTTCCTATCTACAGGAATCAGAGAGTAATTATCTCCAACACGTCTAAATTGTATCGCTCTGAATGGGAATCAATTAAGCAAGGTTTACCACAGGGCTCTGTCCTTGGACCACTGCTTTTTTTGATATATATAAATGATCTGCCGCAAACTGTTAGTACATATGCAGATCCAATTTTATTTGCGGATGATACGAGCATAATTGTGACAGCAACTAAATCTTGCGAGTTCGTACATTCCTTACAAGAAAATATAAACGTCAACAGATGGTTTAAAAGTAATTCCTTGTTGTGAAATATGGATAAAACTCATTATTTACAATTTTTTACTAAAACTGGTCAAATAGGGGACTTGGAGACTCATTATGAAGATAATCAAATTACTGCAGTTAATACTATTAAATTTCTTGGACTAATAATTGATTCGACTTTGTCATGGAAGCAACATATAGATAGCATTATACCCAGGCTCAATAGAGCGTGTTTTGCAATCAGACAAGTTTAACCTTATATGGCCTTAGAGGCCTTGAAAATGATATACTTCTCTTACTTCCATTCGATTATGACTTATGGGATTATATTCTGGGGTAATTCAGTTCATAGTCAGTATATTTTTAAAATACAGAAAAGAGTGATTAGGCTTATTACAAATTTGGGAATAAGGGACTCATGTCGCGGTGCTTTTAAAGAATTGGGGGTTTTACCTTTGTATTCGCAGTATCTATATGCGCTACTTATGTTTGTAGCTAAGAAGAGAGAACTGTTTCATGCAAATACTGATGTTCACACATTTGACACGATATAAAAATGATCTCCACCTGCCAATGGCTAAACTGAAAGTATTTCAACAAGGGGCTTTTATTCAGGAATTAGACCCTATAATCATCTGCCAGTGAATATAAAGGATTCGTCAGGTGATGTGAAGTGTTTCAAACGAGTCCTAAAAGCATTTTTCCAAATGCACTCATTCGACTCTTTGGAAGAGTATTTTAATTTTAATTTACTGTAAGATCGACCTGTATATCACTTCTCAATTATAAATGATGGCACTCTATTGAGCATGTTAGTACTGTTATACACCTGTATAGTGTTCTGGTAATACGCTAACTGAATCAGTACTACTAATAGATCAAGTCTAAGTGTATTATAATCAGAAGACTTCAACAATACATTATACTTATGGTACATAGGTTAGGTATGTTTATTATGGTATTAATTTTTATTATTGATTAGATTACTCATTGTACTTATGACTGTTTCCACATCTTTTGTAAAGATCTATGGAATGTGAATAAATACTCATACTCATACACATTTCCATATTTATGTTATGTCAATGTGATAAATTTTTATGGGTTGGATTCCGATGTGTGTACAAATTTAGCGGTATGACTATGTTCATCATGACTTATTTTGCATAGTTTCACTCCATTATTGAGTATGGCATAATATTCGGAGGTAATTCAGTAAAAAGTAAAAGAGTCTTTCAGTTAAAAAAGAAAATAAACAGAATTATGACTGGATCTCAATCTAGGACTTCTTGGAAACCACTATTTCAGTCACTGGAGATACTGACACCTTCACAATACATACTATCCTTAATACAAGTTTGGTCACATAACTTGGAAATTTATACAATTAACTTTACAGTTCATGGTATTAATATAAGAAATAAACTGTAACTGCATAAACTAACAGTTTATCTTACACTATGCAAGAAGGGAGTATACTATGCGAGTATAAAGATCTTTTAAGAGTTATCTGAATATATTGCAGAATTAGTAGTTTATAAGAAATGTTTTATATAAACTTTGAAAATGTACTTAGTAGACAATCCTTTTATTCACTTGAAGAAGTCATTAGTGATTAAATACTTGTATGGGATGAAACCTTATGTTTTTGTAAGAGTAGTCTCTAGAATGTTGAGAAATGTATTAATCATTCATTGTATTGAATAATAATCTTTTACTGTTGTATAATGTTTAACTATAGTCTATGTAAGTTATTAAGACTGACCATCGATTGTTATACCACACAATGAATGACATCTTCATAGCCAGTGCCCTTTTAGGGTGTTTTTTTATCGATTTATGAAATGTATCTCTTATATATGTATTTACTAGAGCGTTGTAATTACAAAAAATGCCCTTTTATGCTGCATTGCATGACGTGCATAACACGAAGCATGGGTCATCTAGAGAACTGACGATATTTGGTGGCATTTTGTATGCACATTCCGCCATTATTTGCCACCCGACGTTCGTGGAAACGAGAATTTAGCGTATCGAATAGTCAGGCAGCAGCGATAACGGTCGTATAACCTTTTAACCTGCTCGTGGAAAGAGGGCCGAACATTTTAATTTCCTTACGTGTTATTGGGACGTGGTCGTCTATGAAATTTAGAGGTTATGACGAAACTTGGAGGTCTTCGTACTTTAAATTTTTTGCAACAAGTATTTGGAATCCAATATAAAGGAGAGTATTTTGATGAAATATATACTATATTGTTTCACTTGGAAATGATTGTTTTTCAAGTTGTACTGAATGATTTATCACATAAATAATATCCACATTACCCGCCAACTTTCACCAATATTTTGTTGTGTTGGTCATTCGGGGAACTAGCAACTATTTGCGTTACTGTGCATGCCGGTTTCCAACAAGCCAACCAATGGTAAAATAATAAAGGGAAGCCAATAAGCTAGGGATATATGCAGGCCAGTAATGTACTGTGCTTAAGTAATTGAAAATCATTGCTTTTTTACTTTTATTGAAGTTTGTACAAGTACTCAAGTTGAATTTGATTGTGGCTACGTGGTGTAGGATAAGGTAAGGTCAGTTGGAAGTTCACAATTGAACTTCGAAGAGAAGTGCATCTTTCTCGCCGGTTTTGGCCATTCAGTATTCGTGTGCTAAAGAGGTCATGTCTTTGTACTATTAGTATTATTTTCAGAAATGTGAAGACTCCAGTTTTATTAATTTTGTGTTGTGTTGAAAGTTTACACGTAACGACTTAGTTAACGGTCCGTCGGAAGTTCGAAAATGGTAAACAATGAAGATAGTAGGAAACTGTCTAGTGTTTCAGCATTATCAATGTGGAAAGCTGGTAACCACATTATGCCAGTCCACTATGGAGCTTATACCTCTGGTACAAGGTAAGAAAGCGTTCATCTGATAATTGCTGAGAAGAAGAGACCAAAATTCAACTATCAAACTTCGTTCCCGTAAATTTAACATTCGATTCGCAGGGCTCACGGCCGAAGTTTTTGTTATCCAGTATTTTTATATTGTTTTTGTCACATTTTATTAATTCCTAACACTCATCCATCTGTACAGTACTGAGGAATATTACTTAATATGCTATTAATTATGAATGTTTAAAAATATACAGGTTGTTATTCTTATAAAATGGTTATGATTTCAGGCAGTTCTGCAATTCATTATGGATTCTGACAGCTCCTTGGATGGAGATTTTGAGACTAAACATGAGATAGCTGCTCAGTCTAGGAGAGATGATGAATTGGCAGCTGCCATGTCTACTAAGTCAGATATGGGTGATGGGAGTGGAGATGAAAGTGTGGAGTCCGTTGAGCGTGACAGGGACTTTAGTCCCATTCAGTCTCCACTCCCTGTTGACAGAGATTCTAGTCCTGTAATGTCTCCTGCTCCTGTTGATAGGGGCTGTAGCCTTATCCATTCCCCACCTCCCACAGAAAAGGGAGAATTGTCACCGAAGTCCAACAATGAGTTGTCTGATAGTGAAAGTGACAACATTTCTTCAGCTTCCTCAGTTGCATCAAATGGTCACCCATCTTCCCCACTCACAGTTCCCGGTCGAGAAGACGGAGTTTCGAATGTGGAAGAGCAAGTGAAGGAAGTAAATGGACCAAGTTCCCCAGTAGAGAGCAAGAAAGTGTCAGAGAAGTTAGTAAAGAAAGATGAGATTCCAGGGCATGGGGAGGATCTGTCTGATGTGTCGGACTTGGACAGTAATGATGGTCGAGACAGTCTGGATGTAGTTTCAGAAGAAGAGGGAGGGAAGAAGGTGTCCCTGCAGGGTGAGTGGAAAGGGGGTGTGAGTAGTACTTCAGCAGTGGAGGAGATGGAGCAGCTGGACTTTGAGGCAGAAGAGCAAGCAGACAAAGAGGAGAAGGAAGAGGGAGAATGTGAGGGGGGAGGAGACAAGAGTGAGGATGATGGAGAACTTAAAGGTGATGACCTGGAAGAAGGAGAACTGACAGATGAGGATGAGAACCGACCTGAAGAAACTGAGCCCAGGCCTGTGTGTCGGTTCTATAACAGGGGGCAGTGCACGTGGGGCTCCAGCTGTAGGTGAGTTTGGTCCAGAGACAATTATTCACTTTTCTCTCATGTAAATCATCGTGACTGTTAAGTCTTATGTCCTTGATTTATGTGACCCACACTGTTGGTCACTTGTTTTCATCATTCCAGTTTGCCTATAGCCTTAGTCCATGTGCTTAGTATGTTGCAGTGTATAGAGTTTTTACACATCGTAATAAAAGAGGTGTTGGGAAGTTTTATGGTAATGTATTGTAGTTAATATTAGGTTTTGACTTGGCCATTTTAAAGAAGGGGCTAGCGTTTGGCTGCTGTTGGCCCATGAACAGGCAACACACATAATGAACATGTTTATTGTGCATCCAGTTTCTGCTTGTGAAATTGAAGTTTTTCAGTCTTGACTGCCTTTTTGGTGCATTTGCAAAACTGCAAAAGGGAACTTTTAGCTATGTCATATCAGTTCATCTGTGTAGCTGTCTTCTGGGTGTGTTGAACAACTTGGCTTCCACTGGATGGATCTTAATTAAATTTGATGTTTGAGGATTTTTAAAAATCTGTCAAAGTTTAGGTTTGGTTAAAATCTCACAAGAATAACAGGTACCTAATATGAAGACCTGTGTATATTTCTGATGATATAGCACTGAATTTTTCTCAGAATGAAGAGTTTTTCATGCAGAGTTGTCAGGAAAATCAAAACATGTGCTTAGAGTGAATAATTTTTTTTCCAAAAATCATGTTGTTTGTGATATAATGTGTGAAAATATGGTCGAGAGAGATGTTCCTAGATGACTATATATTTTGATACAGGAAAGATGCATTTGGCATTCCCAATAACTGAGGCAAGAATACAGACACTCATACTGTGTAATACTTCTTGCCTTTCCACAGCAGCATTGGTTATGAATGTGTACAGTACCTCTCTTATTTGAGATTACATTTGTTATGGTGGTTATTAATATACGTTTTATTCTTTAACATACAATGTAAGTTAAAACTGCGTGGTTTAAGAGCTGGTCAATGTGAAGGCCATAATCCCCTGCTTATTTTTCTGTCAGCAAAGCATTCTGTAAAGAATGAATAGAATTGTTTGTTGTGTGAACTGTTGCACTGTCTTCCTGGAAAAACGTGTAAGCTCTTTGTGGTAATTGAACAGGTGCTCAAAAATGCTGTCTGAATGTGTATTAACATATTGATCTGAGGTTATGGTCTCGGTAGAAAGGTGGGCCCAGTAGTCCTAGTTGCACTTGTGGCACTCTACACACCAATCTTAATATTATGCAGTGGCATTTTTTGGATTAATGTGGGTTTTTTTGTAGACCAGCACCAGATATTTTGAGACTTCTCTTGTCCAGTGAGATGAAGTGTTGCATATTCACTGAGCAGAATGAATGTGTGGTCTGTTCTCCAATCATACGTCCCATTAAGGTACTTTACTTCATGGTAACACATGTTGGAGCAATGTGTGGGCTACATTTTGTGCAGTGTGCACACTGACTTGAAGAGCCCACTAGTATGGGTCAGAAAAATATGAATATTGCACAGTTACCACCTTAAAAATAAGCCTGATGTGTTTGTAAATGAATGTCACTAATATGTAATATAATTTAATTAAGATCCTGCTTCATAGAATTCAGTTTGTCTTTGCATAGTAGCGGTGGTGATAAGGAATTGTACAGTTTGTACAGTGATGTAGTGATTTATGTTTCATTATAATAGTGGCGATAGTGGTGTATTTCACCATACAGTGACCAGTGCATGTATGTCATTTACTTCCAAGGGGTTTTTCTCTATTTAACTAGGAAGCAAGAAATGTCTACCAGTGAACCTTAAATAAAATGTAATGTAGTCACAGTATTTACAAAGAGAAGTCCTTAATATTCTAAATAATTTTTTTTTTTTTAAATATCTACACTCTGTGCAGTGTGATTTTTGTAGTGCGTGCAACAAATCATTGAGTCACTTGGGCTGAAGAGTCCCCATTTCAGCCCAGCTTGTCTGCAGAGATTCAGTGTATAGTGAATCTAACAAATCTGAAGCTATGCAGGAACTTATCCAGATTATAGTAGATACTGAAAATGTACTCATTTGTTTCACACACACGTCTAGTTCCTCTGTTGTAAGTACTTATTCATGTGAAATTCTTTCTGAGAAATTTGGAAGTATTGGTTTCCATTCCATTTTACTTCTGCTGAGTGCAGAAATAAATATAATCAGAACAAGGCATCAAAAATGACAGGAAATTTACAATTGGAGGTAAGATTCACATTGTTTATGTATAAAATGTTATACATACTGTATATGTCAAAATACAAGTTCACTCTGATCTACAGCGCCCCAAAAATCAAGTACGTCTGCCAAGGGAAAAGGCACATATCTAATCATCATTGTTCATAGACTTTCCATCTTTCCAATTAGTGCCTTCATCTTCAGCACACATACTCTTAACATTTCCCAACCACTTCACTGTCATTCCATAATATCAGTCCTATTAGTTGCACTGGTGATACAGCAGTTTTTTTATTTCTGGTGTTAAATGTACCTTAAATGCACCTAACACCATTATCCCCTGTTTTTTAAGGAGAACCTCTGGCCTTCTGTTCCATACCACTGCCACACGATTCTTTATAAGTTCATTGGCCATCCAGCTGTCAGTTGGTATCTGTCAGTAATTCCTTCAGATGGTTGTTAAGCTTTGTTTTGCAATTTAGAATCATGTATGGTGGCAGTTTGCTAGCATCTGCTAATGCCACTGGTACGATGGTTGCTCACATTCTGGCATTACCTGAAGTTGTCATCACTGCAGATTTTGCCCATCACCGACAGTATAATTTTACAGCATATCAAAGTACACTGGCATTTTATCGGCATTTCTTATTTGGCGTAGGTTGTAGTTGTTCATGCTTTTGAAGTTACATCATGCTGAAGAGAGGCAGACTTCTCCTCAAAGTGGTGGCAGTTTCTGACAAAGCAGAGTTCTATGAAGAGAGAACCTGTTGCCCTGCATCATATATATACATCAAACTGTGATGGCCTTGAACAGATGATACAGGAAGTTGTGTGATTTGGCAAGTTCCTGTGCCGTATATTTTATTATTTTATATGTAATTGGTACTCCAGTTTTTCTGTTCAAGTGCACAACTTCACTAATTTCCTGTTTTAATTCCTGGAAACTTCTGTGCTTGGGGGCCACTGAAAGATTTTTGGGTGGAGTTCATATCTATCAGCTTCTATTTTTGTTTCCTCCATTTCCATGTTCTTGCTTCCCACAATTCCAAACTTTCTTTCTGCATTGCAGTTCATTTTTTTCATCTTATTCAATCACCATTAGTTTGAATTTGCATCATGACTTTGCCTGAACCCATTTTGAGCACACCACACCCTTGTAGCTCTCTTCTATGCGTGGCCTGCCATTTTACCAGGATAATGGATTATTTAAAATGCTTACAGATCAGAACAAACAATGCTGCATTATGTTCTGTACTGTCTTTTGACTACATATGACATTTTGGCAATACAGGCATTGGTTTGGAGCAGGATATTTTGTTTTGGTGCTTCATATGCAAATTGAAAACAGCCTTATATACTTAAACTCCGAATTTGTGGAAGAAACCTTGTCGTGTATTTGGTTGCGTATGATGTATATGATTTGCATTATACTTAATAATAATGGGTTTGCTTACCAAACTTTGGAGACACCAACTTTCATAATGTGTTTTCATTCAGAAATGAAAGTGCTACTCTAGAAACGACAGTGCGCTGAGTTTATTATTACATATCATGTGTGAGCATGATGAAGAGGTTCAGTTGTATGGTCACTGTATTGTTGTGCAGTGGTTGAATCAGTAGAAACAGATACTACTGTGTCTTGTTTGTAAGACTTGTTGAAGTTTGGTTGAGGTCTGCAGTTTGTATTGTGCCACAAACAAGGAAGGTAAGTTTGTACTTCAAGATAAAGGCACAGTTTTTTAAAATAGAGAAGGATGGTTATGTTGTGAAACCACAACAGAAATGTACAGTGCAAGGATGTTTACAGTGAATGATGTAAAGAAATTATTCCAGCATTGTAACCATGTGGTAATGAGAGTTCAGGTAAGTGAATAGGAGCATCATATGCTCACACAAAAAGAAGGGGAGGGTGGGAGGTGCACATATTCTTCTAAAGTGTACTGTAATGTATCTGAATTATGTTCTGTTGGAGAAATATGATAGTCAACATTTAAAAAAAACTACAAGATATTGATTAAAACACAGGTATTTTTTAATGTAAAATATTCTTGTTCATTTGATTACATTTTTCTTGTCAGTTGTCTAATATATGATTAGATAAAGGTTTATGAGTGCTTATTCCAACTAGTAGATTGTATTATTCTTATGCTGTGCCATGGTTTTAGGCACATTTGCAGAATTCTGAAAAGTGACTTATCTTCATTCTGTCTGTCTCTGTTTGCATGCAACAATGCAGCTCCCATGATGCATATTTCAGGAAAGTTGATATTTGAGCATTTTTCAAATGCCTATCAAGAAAATTCTAGTTTGAAGTAAGAAAGTCTAACAAGAACAACATGTACTTAGGTGAAGATTTGTGTAAATTTATGATAATATCTTGCTGACTTCTACTTAGAATGTGAAGTGTTTCAGACAGAGTTGTGGAGAAAATCAAAATAACCTTACTTGTTGGGAAAATTTTTTTCCAAAAATCCTGCCATTTAGGAAATAATGTGGAAAAATATGTTAGAGCCACAGGTGGCTCAGATAAGATGTGACGTGCATGCCAGATAACTAAGGCAGGAATGCAGATGCACACTTGTATTGTATAATACTTCTTGTTTTTACACAACAGTGGTTACACGAATGTGCCTGATTGTTATGTTGTATGTGCATTACCTGTCTTGTTTAATGCTGTTAGTTGAAGTACAGTAGACAAAATATTTATTTCCTATATCCATTTTATACTTTTCTACAGAATAAATAAAAAATTAATGAATGTTCAACAGTTTGGTAATTTAAACACCCAATACAAGCTGTAGATTTGAAAATCTATACTTTTTTTTTAACATAAGGTGTCTATGCACATTGCCATGCTGCTATAGTATCTAATGTTGTAGGTTTGTGCATCCTGGAGTCACAGATAAGGGCAACTATACAATGTTTGACATGGTGAGACCCCTTGTTCCAGTCAATGGACCTCCAGTGTATCCACCAGTAGACTACCGCTCCCCTTATGAGAAACCTCTTCCTGTAAGTATATGTCAAGTGTGTATTTCTGTGTGCTCTGTTACTAGGCAAAGACATAATGGACAACCACTTCTGGTTTACACATAGGTTATTGGATAGGCGACCGCCTCTGTGGTCTAGTGGTCAGAGTTTCTGGCTACAGATACAGAGGTCCTGGGTTCGATCCCCGGCGCTACCAGATTTTCTGAGTAGTAGTGGGTCTGGAAAGGGGTCCACTCAGCCTCGTGAGGTCAATTGAGGAGCTACTTGAATGAAAATAGTAGCGGCTCCAGGTCTAGAAAACAGAGATTAACGGCTGTGGGGACCCGTTGCGCCGACCACGTGACACCCCTCTATTTGCAAAAGTTGGCACTAACTTCGCCGATCGGCGGTAGCCGCTCTGTCAGTATAGTTCGCGTGCGGACTAAGGCCACGGAGTTTAGTTTTAGTTTTTAGTTTTATTGGATAGGCATTCTGGAGCAGACGGGCTGTAGCCATATTGTCTGCAACATGGTGTCCATCCATGAATTGGGGTTGATCCATTTTAAAGTGGATAGTAGTGGAATAGAGCAGACAGAACAACTGTATTTTGTGTGTATTTTGGAAGGCCACAAGGGGAAACCTGTTACATTGTGAGCAGTAATTAAATGCTGTAAAGTTGAAGCCATTGATAAAGGAAACTTGGTAACACTTTTTGATAATGGGTGAATTTGCATCACCTTTTTATACAATAAATGCATTTATATTACAGTTGATTATGGAAAAAATGGATATGGAAAATCTGATCCTGTTCAGCAGAATTAGCAGAGGACAGAAAAGTAATCTAAGCTGTTTGTAGATTAAAAAACAATACATCCCCAGATGCAGATATTATACTTGCAAAGGTGTTTAAATTTGGTAGACTTAAGTTGGTGAAACTCATACATGGTATTATGTCCTGGGTGTGGATTGATGAGGTAGTCCCAAAAGTATAGAGTGTGGGTACCATGCATGTGATTGGTGATAATGGGGACTGCTGAAACCATTTGGGATTGAGCCTAATAAATAGAACATAAAAAATGGTGTCTAATGTATTATGTCATGGCTGATACCATTACAGAGAAGGAGATAGGATATTACAAATGTGGATTTAGAGTGTTGGAGGGGGGAGAACCACTGTTGCAGATGTGTTCGTTCTGTGGTAAAGACCATTTAGCTTGGAATAGGTTTACCAAAGTTATTTGTTGATTTTAAATTAATAATGAGTGTACCCAATAAATTTATTAAACCAATAAAACTTGATGTGGAGGGTGTAACACACTGAAAGCCCTATACAAATATGTTTGGGGTCTCTGCCATTCACTACCTTTAGTGGTCTGAAGTGAGGGGATGCACTGGCCTGTCTTCCCTTCAGCTTACATTCATTAAAAAAAAAAGGTAATTAGAGATTATCAGATGCTGACTAATGGCACAGTATTCTATAAATCAGGACCAAACTCTGCATGTGCTGATGGTATTGACATAGGTATGTCACAGTTGGAATAAAATGCCCATTTCTAGCATTAGAACAGGTGGAAAGAAATCATGGATCTGATGATGGAGGCAAAAGAAAATACACTGCCCTTCCTCAATGAAATATTAAATATTTCATTAAATGAAATAGCTGTTGGGAGCTGTACATGTTAAACAGTTCACACCCTTGGATACTTAAGCTGCCCAGTAAACTTATCTGATGTGAGGTGCTTATAATAGTAGCCAGTAAATGTTTTATGGCATAATGCAAACAAATTAAATCCTTTTTTTTTTTTTGTCCAAAACTACAGTAATAATTTGTAAATCAGAAAACCCTGTCCAAGAGGTACTGGTATCTACCATACTGAAAACTGTTTCAAATAATAATTTTACATCTTAATTATATAAGCATTCTAACATTTTTTTTTTGTATGATTAAATCAGAAAGGCTTTTTTTTTTTTTAATTTCTATGAAGAGGGGACTATATTGGTCCATTACCAACCAACATTAGCCTTTCTTGATATTAGTTTATGTAGACCCATGACCTTCAAAGTAAATGACATTTAATCTTAAGTGGGTTTAATGATGTGATAGAGCAACTTCTCTGTAATGTTTTTTTTTTTTTTTATATATGGAATACATAAAATGGTGGAAAGATTGTGTTTTATAATACCTGTAACAGGACAATTGGGCGTGATACTTAGATGGTGTGTGCTTTTCTTACAGATGGGGCTGCCATACCAGGGACCAAGAAAAGAAGAGGCACCCGTATTTGAATCAGCATGGGAAAGGGGACTGAGGCAAGCCAAGGAGGCAAGTATCTTTCTTGCTGTATATTGAACAGTCATAAGCAACAGCATATATTACCAGCACTTGTTGTTGCAGATGATGCGGAAATCCACCAAGCGGAAGGAAACGGACATGGACTTTGAGGAGAAGAAAATGAACCTGAGTCTTGGGCAGGAGGAGCTGGACAAAGAGAATGATTATTACACACGGCCTGCAAGCCCAGTTTTGAAAGATGAGCCTGATAGGTGGGGGTAAGTTCACTATGATAAACTGACGGTATGTTGGGAATTTTCAGTGTGAATGGAGATATTTTACACATGCATATTGCTGTCATGTACATAAAGTATAACCAGAGGTCTGTAGTTTAATCTGTGCCAGTCTGCAATTGGCATTATCTTTCCCTACCCAGGAAAAGTACTTTTTTTGTTTTTTAATGATTAAATGGCATGTGTTAAACATTACATCTACTTTATCCTTTCCTTTCCTGTTGTGGTATGTAACATTTTGGGTGCTGCTCACATTTCTTAAAGTATCAACACTGAAGTGCCACCAGTGCTATATGTCTCTGTTCAAACACTGGCCCATGGCTTGCACTGGTTTGTTTCTTATGTGACATTGTTGTCTCTATTTGATTATACTACTGACATACCCCTTGAACTGTGTGTAGGGAGAGAGTTGTGGGAACCTTTTAGTGACTCATTTGAGTCTATCTGGCTGACAGAAGAATAATCTTTTATAAGCTAGCAGTAAAGAAACTCAGTACAAGAGAGGTCATTTTAAATCCAGAACTCAAAGTATTTGTTTTAATGTTGCTTGATATGAGGGATACAGGACACAGATTTGACAGTGGATGCTGCATACTTCCGAAATTTGGAGGCAAATCCATGTTACAAACCTCATATCCCATGCAGACAGACATACTTTTTGAAAGCATCAATATAAATTGTGCATGTTTGGTGTGTGTGGGAGGGTGGGGGGCTTAAGACATCTTGTATGGACCATATGATGCAAATAGAGAAGCATTCTCAGAAGGCTGGTTTACTGGTACATGACGCAGATAAGGCTGCTAGCCACTAATACAAGAACGACAGCTGTAGAAAATTGAATTCCCAGAGTTTATCACAAATTTGGGAAGGTACTCCTACTGGAGCAATCCTGGCATTTTTGTTCTCTTATTAATTTTAAAATCCCACTCCTTTAACTATGTCAGAACTTAACAGTGAAAGTATGCTGGACAAACAATGCATGTGTTGTTTCCTTTACAGTGTTGGTTTAAAATGGTTCTTGTTGTGATAATATTTAGTGACTTATATTTAAGGTCTGTGTAGAATCATGCATAGTTCTTCTGGTAGTCTCCATTATTGTCTGGTGGAATCGAAACTGGAATGTCTCAGCAGATTTTTATGGACTCCCCATGTCACATTGTATGAAAATCCATTCAGCAGTTTTGGGCTCATTGCTCCAGGCTAACTTACATACATTAGCCAAACCCATTCTTTCCGGTATCGCATCCCTCTGTCTTGTTTTCCTGTTGCCTAATCACCAGTACAGCTAGAAGGCTCAGTTTTTTTTTTTTTCCTGGTATGTGGTAAAGTGATGAGAGGGAATATATCAACACAACTGAAACAAGTATGCGTTTATGCAGATGATATTGTGCTGGTGACAAGAACTAAACCAGCCATAATTAATACATTCCAGAAGTTAAAGCAGGAAGCAATAAAATATGGATTAGTAATAAACCAAAATAAAACAAAATATATGAGGCATTCAAGAGTACAAACCAACGTGAAGAATAAGGAAATAG
>Ga0131853_10015702_pt1 | contig 13838 bp, 11 predicted proteins | sample TergutLab28metaG_FD_92764 | JGI IMG/M metagenome (GOLD analysis project Ga0131853, IMG submission 92764) | Labiotermes labralis P1 segment gut microbial communities from Petit-Saut dam, French Guiana - Lab288 P1 (version 2) (version 2) | ecosystem: Host-associated > Arthropoda: Insects >... | reverse complement strand
ATTCCCCCCCTCCCCCCCCCCCCCCCACCCCCCCTCCTCCTCCTATTTTTTAAAACCCCTGTTCAAGAGAGCACCGTGAAATTTGAAAACAAGGGTGGGGGGGGGGGGGGGGTGGTTAAGGCACACACAAAATCACTTAGTCAAAAAGTTCGTCATTCCACAATATTTAAAAACGAAACGACGTGCTCAAAACAACACAATAACTCTTAAAAGGATTCTGGACGGCAGTTTTAAAACCGTCTGTGTTTTCAACACACAAAAACAACAAGGTTAACCACTTTACTACACGCAGCGTTCTCAAAATCTTTTATAAGAAGTTTTATGGACCCCGCCCGACACTTTAAAATCAACGCCCTGTCCGACCCACTCACCATATCCATGTGGACACAAATCCAGTGTCCGTTCAGACGCCAATATTAACCCTTCCAAGGCTGAAGGAGAGAGAACAGAGAACTGGAGGACGTAAATGAGATACTACGTTTATTATGCGAGAAAAATGACATAAAATTGCTGGCTCTAAGCCTTAAGTTCGTCTAAATTATATTTAAAAATTAATTCCCCACTTAACAGAGAACACAGACGTCTCCATTACAAAGAACAAACGGTCAATGCTGTTCAAGGAAATAATCGCAGTTTAAAGCGACGTAAATAAACTGTGTAGGAAAGTACACACACACACACACACACATATATATATATATATATATATATATATATATATATTACCGTTAAGGAGGCGGTACATATAGTTACTACTGCACTTTAAAAAGTTAAAAACTAATAAACACGGCAGTAATTCAAAAAGAAGTCAGGTTCAAATTATGTACAAACGGCCGGTGTGCGTTAAGCTACACGGAGTTTTGTTGCTAACCTTGTCAGCCCACTCGCGAAACGAAAACATCGCAGTTGCAGATACGTCCTTCGGACGGACTGGAAGTCGAAACGTCACGGTAAGCCGAATATCCGTCCAACCTTAGCTTAGTACCGCCAACAGCCAAAATACGTTAGAATTTAACAGTGTGCACAACGGGACAAACTGTCCACATTCCCGCAAAAGTGCCCAATTTGTGAGTGGCACCTAGCTACAAATAAACATTTACTATCCACATGCACGCCCAACAACTTCACTGTATGGAATGCAGTTACAAACAGGCACCGGTGTTAGTATCGTCCCTAAGGCCTAACAGCCTGTGTTCAAATCTTGTGGTTGTGTTGTGAATTAACATTTAAACATTTCAACTCCTATCGGTTGCTGAGGATAATATTTGGAGCTTCAACATATGAACTCCCCACCAACTACAACCCAGGTAATAAACCCACTGATTATGAGATGCCATGGACATGTAGCACGCATGAGATATGAGAATTACTCATAAGTATTTAGTCGCAAAACATCAAGCGAATGAGAGCACATGGGGGAAGAATAAAGGAGAGTGGCCAACAAGACGCCTGACAATTTAACCCTCGAACAGAGAGACCCCGAAATCCACGGCAGAGACGGATGGGCACTCAGTGCCGATATGGACTGTTTATCAGGCAGTACACATACTTACCATTGTGCTTTGAAGGGTTCACATACATCTCCAATAGAGAGTATCAACAGTCCCAATACATTTCTCTGCTGAGTCATCTGACTAACGAAAAGCAATGGCTCTTCCAACAACAGTGATTAAAAATAAAGTATTACAAACACAACACTTCAAACCTTTTAAAGCCTAGCGGTTTCTTTAGGTACCACCAGGTTTAACATTCAACAATTCTACGTTCTGTCCCCACAGTGTATTTACGTGTTTCGTACGGATCTCAGAAAGACAGGGACTTTTGCTCTAAACAGCACCAACTGATTGGTTTTTATAGCCGTGGTGGGAAGTGTTTACTGCGCGGTACGGGCTGGATTCCTTCTATAAAGCAGATTGCGTTTAGGCTTTAAAAGGTTAATGTTTGTCATCCAATGTGACATGTTTCAGTTCAACGAACCATAATCAGGCATTACTGCACAAAGTTGAAACAACAAAAAAAATACAAATTTCTGAACAGTAATGCCTGATTGATGGTTCGTTGAACTGAAACAAATATTAAAGTGTTGTGTTTAGCTGCAACACTTCATTTGTATTCAGTGAAACACAACGGTATGAATCTGACTAAAACAGTAATGAGGTATCTTGCGGGGGCTGCACCATCTTCCGTCACTTGTCCTTACCAGACTGCCGTGTGCCATTATGTATGGACGGTGGTAAATGGGGAACATCCTGCACGTGCACCTCAACACAAGTCATAATCATGGAGCAGCAGCAGAGGGTGGAGTACACTCACGTGACTGACCATATGGTCATGCACTGCGTGCGTCTGCTTGCCACACTGGGGAAGTTCAAGGTACATCAGCAACACGACACGAAGAGAAACGCCTTATTTTTACGTTGTAAGGCTGCGCTGTGTCCTGGCTACTGTGATCCTCTTGTGTTCACAAAATGTTTATACCGCAGTAGATCTCACTGCTTGCCAGAATACGCAAACAGAAGAATTTAACCTGCTGTGTACAATCCTTACCGCGAACGTCACTGATGTTCGGAAATGAAAGGCACATTACCAGAGTCAGCTGTGTGCCAAGCGAAAGAGTGGTTACGGTTCACCCTGATTGTAAGCGCGCTGCCTCAGATCCTCAGGCAGATGACTCAAATTTGCTGTCGTCTAGGGTGCGACACCATGCAGTTTGGTAGCCTTATTAACGTTGCGGAAGCCAGCACGAAAGAAGCTGATCCCTCCAATACGTTGGTTCCTATACCCCAGAAGTCTGTATTTTCAAAGGAAATTTTTTGTCAATCTCCGAAGGGATGTTGTCAGCACTGAAAGAAAAGACGCACGTTACACAAACAGTATTAACCTTCCTACATTTGCACCGGTTAATTTTCATTATAGTTTGCAAAAAATGCAAAAGTTAAAACAAGGCCCTCAGGGATCCTGAAGGTTGAGGGTCTCATATTTCCAGACAATCGGCACATGAAGGTAGTAAGGCTGTTAGCCCTACGCACCGGCCGCCTTTACCGCCCCCCAGAAAATATTCCTGGCACTCATTCCTGTTCGAGGCTGAGTCGACCCCAGGGCCATAGTGCGGTCGATGGATAAAGTCAATGAAAAATTCCACTGACACCATCGTGAATCGAATCCACGACCTTCCGGCTTGTAGCACTGTACCTCAACTGACTGCGTCACTTCGTGCCCCCATTATTGTTTGAGCAGTGATAAAACTATGCACGTTTAAGATGGCTTTTACACTGACAGACTGCTCCAGTGCTACAGCGAAGTGTTCCGATTCCTAGGGTCAGGCGGTGAGAAATCGGGTGACATTTATGGCACAAAGATAGTTATTAAGAGTCTGAAAATGAAAGGAGTGGAAATTTAGGCTACATAACGGGGAACAGCCCTGGTTTTTGAGTAGTGAATTCGAGCAGGCTACAATGGAGGAAATATGGCAAGCTGAAGGAATTTAATGGAAAAATCTTTTTACAAACGATTACGTCGAAGAAAGGACGCTGGGAGCATAACTGCAATGCACATAGTGAATGGAACTGATTCAGCATCGTGTTGCAACTGACGTAGCTGAGCTACCACGATACCAGTAAAGACGCCCGAGAACAAACATCATCAGTCGACGTATTTCATACATGATTTGTTTAACGAAGCTGCCAGCAAATCAGAATGGGGCACGCGGTGGCGCAGTTGGTTGACGCACAGCCAGAAGGTCGCGTTTTCGATAACCGATGGTGTCACTGGAATTTTTCATTGACATAATCCTTCCGGCCGCATTATGGCCCTCGGTTTGACACAGCCTCTAACAGAAATGAGTACCAGGAATACTTCCTGGGGGTAAAGGAGGCCGGTGCGTAGGGCTGACAATCTTACCATCTTCATGTGCCGTCTATCTTGAAATCTGGGAGCCTCAGCCTCGTTGAACCCTCAGGGCCTCTCCAGGCCTCTAATGGGATTTTTTTGCCTTCCCCCCAGCAAATCAGATTAGCAGGACTGAAATTTTCAAGCCTTCAGCGTCGATAGACTCCAATTGAAATGTGATGGCACACGGTGGCGCACGGGAGGGGAAGTGAAGGGAAAACTGGTAAATGGAGTGGGTAGCCAGTACCCTTCACACTACCTCGGAACATGGTGTATCCAGCATTACCATCTCTGATGCGCACAATTCGGCTGCCAGCAGTCGACTGAACTGCCGCCCCCGCCGATTTGAATGGACTCATCCGTTTCGCCGAAAGACGAAATCCGGTTTCTGCGCGTGCCATCACATTTCAACTTGCCTCTACCTGACGACACAGCGACACAGCACTTGAAACGTCAGCCACAAATCTCGCATCGCACGTGCAGAAATGCGTCACTGATTCGCGGTGCATTATGAATAGGAAATAATGCGGAAGGGAAATCCAGTGAATTAATTTCAAGTATTACTTCAGAATCTACTTGGAGTGATTGAGGAAAATAACGAATTATCCTGTGGCCAGTCGACATTCGGACTGGCCACCTTACGAATTCATGCCAGAAGCACCGCCGCTTCAGCCATGTCAGTTGAACGCCACAAACAACAGAAGTAAACTGCGGTGGAACTGAACAACATATTTCTATACGATAAAAATGTCGCAGGAAATAATAAATTACTCGTTACGATGCGAAAAAACGCGCTACTGCTGTACGGATCGGCGCAACGTCCGTCCGTCCGTCCGTCTAGATACAGTACGTGTCGCAACTGAGAAGTGGCTCAATCCTGTCAGTCGGTATTGCGGCCGATACTGTCGCATGTCAGCAGCAGTCAGCATCGTGTCAACCAGACAGGCGGTACAGTAACTGTCGGAAAGAAAGACACACAGAACTCAAAGGTGACGCCGCTGGAGATATCAAATGCTTGGGAAACATCAAATACAAATCGAAACTGAGGTCCATCATTCATGATAAATTTACAACCCCACCCCCCACTCCCTCCTCCCGCCACACACGAAACTGAAACATCATCGTATCAGGTCTATGGTGTATTTGTCTTAACACTTCGCAAGACGGTGGTTTATATATGCCACTGCACGCTTCTTTTTACCATGGCCCAATAGCCCCTAATGGCCCACGGCCTCCTCATTATCGAGGACTCATGATCACACTCAAACACACCACATTCGGTAGGACTCCTCTGGACAAGTGATCTGCCCGTCGCAGAGACCTCTACCTGACACAACACTCGAAAAAGACAGACATCCATGCTCCCCGCGGGATTCGAACTCACAATCCCAGCAAGCCAGCGGCCACAGACCCACGTCTCAGAACGTGCGGCCACTGAGATAGGCCCACTGCACCCTTAAACATTCAAAATCTCTCCATCCCCCCCCCCCAATGTATTTATGTGTTTGGCGCAATTCACACAATAAATGTCGATTACTTCCTTATACAGAATAAACCGGTTCGTTTTGTATCTGCAAGGGATATGTTTTCTGAAAGGTAGGAAATGAATGTTTGAATATTATTTCTATTCATTTCAAGCTTCAAAGTAGTTAAAAGACAGAATTCACACACCACTACGGTGAATGTTTTAGAGTTCCAGAAGAACCAGAGTGCCTTGAACAGCACCCTTCGCTTCTGTAAAGAAATCAGATATTTTTACACCCACAATTTTCAGTTAGTTCTGAAACGCTGCACTCGGCCTGCTGGCTCTCTCCTTACATTAATTGACCACACGTGTTAACTCCTCTCTCTCCGGACTGTGCTCAGGATGCTGCAGTCAGGCAACTCCATCTCACAAAGAAAAAAGCAACCTCGTCCACTGAAATTACATTTCTTACACAGAGAGGCCTTCTATCATAGCTACACGACTTCCATTTTACTGACTCGTTTATTTGTATTGCTAGTCGTATTGGTTCCTGTTTGTTTATTTTTGTAAATCTTTACGGGCAATTTTCATGATTTCACAGCCGCATGCTGTTGCAAGTCCAGAAATCTCTCACTGTCACTGCTTTCTGCATTCGCTACGGTCATGGTCTGGGTTTGGAACAGTTTAATGCAGTACTGAACAATCAGCAGGTACACATTAATCCCAATAAACACGAAGTTCGTCTACAATGCACTTTACTTACTGACTTACTTACTTACTTACGCCATACAGCTGAGTTCTTCTTGAGAAGCTAACCGGTTTTCTGCTATTCCCCGCATTTTATGGAACCCGAAGGTTCATTATCGCTTTCACAAGTGCCCGCCATCTGTCCCTATCCTTAGCCACCTCAATCCAGTCCATGCCCTCACATCTCATTTGCTGAAGATCCATCATATTATCAATCCTCCCATCTAAGCTTGGGTCTTCCAAGTGGTCTCTTTCCCTCAGTTTCCCCACCAAAACCCTGTATATGCCTCTCCTCTCCCCCATAGGCGCTACATGTCCCGCCCATCTCATTCTTCTCGATTTTATCACCCGGACAATATTGGGTGAGGAATACAGATCATTCAGCTCATCATTATGTAGTTTTCTCCACTCCCCTGTTACCTCGTCCCTCTTAGGCCCAAATAATCTCCTCAGCACCCTATTCTCAGGCACCCTCAGTCTATAATGCACACTGTACAAAAAATTCAGCTTTGGCGTCACAAAGAACACACTCTCCGCGACAAATACCCTACAAATACAGAAATAATCAGTGTTTATTGTTACACTCAAACACACTGTCTGGGGTCTGATGAAAACAACCAGTATGTTCATGTTCAGAGAGGCGGTTTACGTTGTAGCCGCTATGGTATTAGAATATTTCATGTATGTTCTTGCATTATTTTAAATACAGATATTGTCTGCCCCTACTAAACATCCTACAGCCGAGCCCATGGCCGAGCGGTCTAATGCGTGGGTCAGTGGCCGCTCGCCTGCTGGGATTGTGGGTTCGATTACCGCCGGGGGTACATACGTCTGTCTCTTCTGTGTGTTCCCGTGTGTCCTCAGGTAGAGCTCTGCGGCGAGCCGATCACTCGTCCAGAGAAGTCCTATCGAGTGTGGTGTGTCTTAAGTCCGATTTCGAAACCTCACCAATGAGAGGCCTAGGCCAACTAGGCGCCGTCGAGGTACAATAACAAAAAAATATCCTCCAAATACAGTCACTGGAGTAATGAAAGATGTACTTGGGCTGCGGTTGTGATGCAGCGAGCCATGAACCACAGTCCGCTAACCTGCTCTGATTATTAGTGCTAGGTGCATCTATACCAGTCGATGTTTTTATTACGCCATCATGACCAGAATTGCAGTTTTGGTCACACTGTGCTTGTAACTTCAAGGTAAAAAGAGGCAGTTTATATACTGCGAATCCATTATTAAAGTGTTCTGCTGTTGACTTTATCAGAAAGCATGACAGGCAAGGGTGTTGTGGAAAATTACGCATTAATGAGTTATGGCGTACAAGTTCACCAAGGGCAAACGTGCATGGAGGGGCAACAAGAGGGAAAGTTCAGTAACAGAATCAGTGTGTGCTAGAATGTGTAATATACAATCCAGTGAGATAAGTTATCCCTTTCCATCTTCACACCTTGAAATAACTGGCGGTATGAGTCGATTTAAGGAGAGGGTTTACTAGACAATTCCTGCATACTTAAGGCAATTACTAACCGTATCTATTGCTGTTCTAATCTCGAAAGAACACTGTCGTCGTAATCAGCGGCAAGTCTGCTGCTCCTGTAGGGCGACCCGCAACATCTGCGGTGAGTACCAGACCGTACGGCGTTACGACATTGGTGCCTAGCAGGGTTAAAGACCAGCTCACGGCACCACAGGAGTATTACCTACTGTAGACCTAAAAATATTACTCCTCTGTTCATGAAAAAGTCACAGTACAGCCAACTCCTTGTTTTGTGCCCGTTTTTACACCTTTTTTGCCCTAACGCCCCTTGTCAATTTACACCACATCTTAATTTGCGCTCTCTCCTTCATGGGTTCATGCCCTTTGACTGCCTGCGTTCTGTTACAGTAATTCCTTATTTCTGATGGGAATATAAGTTTATTTACGCCTTTTTCTTACGCCCACCTTCTGAGGGACGCAAGTATAGCGTACATCAAGGGCTGTGTGAACGAGCAGTTCAAACAAGACTTTGGCATGTGAAAGGTCTTTATTTCTTCATGATGTACTTGTAGCTCACCTGGCTCCGACGATGACCTGATCTCTGGATACGTCAAACAGAAGTTGTGAGAATGACGAAACTCCAGGGTCGACGAAGACGTCCGCTGTAGGCTGAAGGTCTGTAACAAACACAACGCCACCAAATTAGCACTAATCTCCTGTTCTGCAACAAACACAGCACCGACACATTAAAATCCATCTTTCAGTCTGTAAGAAAGTGAACACAATCAGATTAATACTAATCTTCAGACCTGTAACAAATACAACCCTGTCACTGAACAGTAAACATCTGGCATGTAACAAACGAAATATCGTCACTAATTAACGCCAATATTTTTATCTGCAGCGAACACACCAGTGTCAGTGATTGACACTAACTGCTGGTCTCCAATAAACTGTGCGCCATCAGATTAACACTCAACTCTTGAGCCGTGACAGCCGTAACTCTCTGTAATTAGCACTATTCTTGTGGCCTAGAAGAAACAGAAAGCCGCCACTAATTAACATCAAAGTTTGGGTCTTTGTGCCAATTCTGTAGCAATCGCAACGAAAAATTGCATAAATATACCCATTATCTTTGTCATTTATCTCTGTGAGTTAGTCGTCACGTAACAACTGCAATTACGAATTGCTCTGCGTATTTGGAGCGTAACTTACAGCAACGGAACGCCACTGCTGGTGAATGATCTTGTCGCGGTAGTGCTTGTCATTTCAAGCGCTGTTCGGCACCATTATACACTGGGTCAGTGGCCTACCGAGGGGGCGGTTCAACCCTCCCCCCCCCGAAATTCCGAAGGCCCCCCAAAATAGTGCCAAACTCAACCCGATTGTGAAAATGTTAAAAATTATTGAATTTAGGACGCCAACACCCCAAGATGTTCGGAAAAAAGGCAGTAAAATTCTAAAACTACTTAGGTACGCAATTGTTTTACATTAGCAATCACAAATTGGTTGTCATCATAAATAGCCTTAAAGTACCAAAAATTAAGGAAATTTTAATATATGAAATGAAATTTCTTGTACCAAATTACAGCTGCTTTCAGAACCCCTGACTAGGGGGCTACCGCCTCCAGATCCCCGTTCTCTCTGTCCTCAACTGAATTTGTTGAACTCCCACCCGAACAAAATTCCTGGGTACGCCACTGCACTGGGTTAAAGAAGTGACGGTATGTTTGAGGTGGGTTGGTCGAGTCCGGCCCGTAGGGCATAAGATCCTCCTAAGGTCTGAATGTACAACTGCGTTATGCCAACAGAAAACACCATTCACGGTTCACGAACCAGTCAAACCGGAACATCGGTAGATTTGGTTGCACATATAATTACCGTCTGTAGTATTTGGCCTAAATAATGATTATCACTTGCATGCGAACAAAGTGCACAGGCCGTGCAAATAATCACTTACAGGGATAACCCTGATAACGTAGCATGAAGTGCTAAGCACTTCACAAAGCGACAGCTACGTGCGCACACACAAACACACCCATTTCTACAGTGTTTCTTCTAATTGAACTCTGACTGGCGGTAAGAAAAACGTATATATAGCTACTCGTATATGTGTGCACTATACGTGTAAGATTCTGTTTGCTAACTCATGAAACTACCTTGCAACTACAATCACTTCATTAAATTTTAGTGGCAAATTTCTCTAAATTAAAAATGAAATCCCCCAGCAAGGAAGATTTGCGTCTGGTCTGTCCAACAATGAAACTACGACAAACTTAGCGCCATAATGCCAGCTGTTAGCCTCCTTGTGACAAAGCTTACCTGTTTGTTTAAGAACAATGAGCTCTGATTGGGCGTTCAACAGTGACGTATTCCAATTTCTGATAGAACAATCAGTTTTAAGAAATGTATACAAGATTCGGTCGGAGAACTATATGGGCACTGTGCTGTATAAACTTTGGCATCCCTGGGAGTATGATATTAAAACTGACCTTAAACTGATTTGGGAAGGAGTGGGGGAGTGGACTGGCTTCATCTGGCTCCGTCAAGATCTAGTGGTAGGATCCTCTGAACACGAAAAGCGATCTTTGTGGATTCCAGTAGATACTCAGGAAATGTAACATACCAGTATGCAGGTAGTTAAGCGTATTCACATAAGTACATTTTTTTCTGCTCCGTAATCGACGGGTCTTGAGCTCCATTCCTACCCCAGAAGCTAGCTATACTGAATGTCATGTAGGTCTCCCTCAGTCCTTCGTCTTCCTCAGCCCTTCTACAAAAGAAGGCTGGCACTTCAAAAACCGGAGCACGACCGCCTCTCTTTACCTTTCACACATCATCATTCCAAGCACAACCATTCCGTTCAGCGCTTCAAGAATCTACACAGTTCAGAAACTGTCCCTAATAAAACACAAGCAATTCGTAACATTTCGGCAGTACAACATTACTGCCGTGCACGTAAAATCCTTAAACCTTCGAAGTACTGTAGTTCCTATACACACCAAGTAAATTTACATTTAAAGTCTCTGACGTTTGCCGGCATTGTGTATTTGTGTGCTTCGTATATTTCTCGCACGACACTGCTACTAAGGCCCAACACAATAGCACACGGACATGATAGGTGTAAATGGATCCCTGTAACGACTGCATGCCGCTTCCTCAGGTTGCGGATGGAGGATCGGCTTCCAATATGGACAGTATCTTAGAATATATTAAATAAGCAGTCTCGGACACACGACAAGGGGTGGTCCTCCAGCTTGTGGGCTGGGCGATGTGCTAACAATCCTCACCGTAAAAATCTGCCCTTGTAACGAAACGTATACATATGACTCTGGCCAGACTGAACATAAGCAGTGGAAAGGGACATGAGATTTGGTACATGGAATGTAAGGAGTCTGTATTACTCAGATTCGCTTACAACAACAGCCAGAAAAGTAGCAAGATTTAGTGGGTGTACAGGAAGTTGGGTGGGACAAAGGGGGCACCGTAAGAGCAGGGGGCTTATATTTTTCTATGGAAAAGGAAATAAAAATCATAAACTGGGAACAAGTTTTTTGGTACACCACAGAATAATATCAGCAGTTAAGAGAGTAGAGTTTGTTAGCGATAGGGTGTCATATATAGTTCTGAGAGGTCGCTGGTGTAATATAATTGTTGGGAATGTGCATGCACCAAGTGAGGAGAAAAGTGATGATTCAAAAGGCAGTTTTATGAGGAATTAGAGCAGGTTTTTTTTATCATTTTCCTAAGTACCATACAAAAATTCTGCTAAGGAGATTTTAATGCCAGATTGGGAAGAGAGGTACTTTCATACCGACAACTGTGAATGAGAGTCTGCATCATGACAGAAATGATAATGGAGTTAGAATAGTAAATTTTGCCACATACAAATTCTAGCTGTTGAGATAAAGATGTTCCCACACCGAAACATTCGTAAGTACACATGGACCTCTCCTGATGGGAAGACTCACACGCAAACTGATCACATATCAATATACAGTAGATGGCATTCGAGTATACTAGATGCACGATCTTTCAGGGGAACTGGCCGTGATACTGATCACTATGAGGTGGTTGTAAAAGTTTGGGAAAGACTGGCAGTAAGTAAACAAGCAGCACAGACGTTTGATGTGGACAGATTTAATCTCAGGGTGTTAAGTGAGATGGAGGTTAGGAAACAGTATTAGATTAAGATCTCAAACAGGTTTGCAGCTTTGGATAACTTAAATGATAGCAAGGACATTAATGGGATTTGAAAACATGAGATTATCAAATCTTCACCTAAAGAGAATCTAGGTCTGTACGAATTGAAGCAGCAAAAACCACGGTTTGATGAATAATGGTTACGAATTTTAGATCAAAGGAAGCATGCTATAATGCAGTGGTTACAGGAACCAAACCACAGAACTGCAGATAATCTAAACTATGTATGACGTGAAGCTCTAAGACACTTCAGGAACAAAAAGAAGGAATATTTGAAATCTAAAATTGACGAACTTGAAACTAAGAGTAAAATAAAAAATGTCAGATTTGTATAGAGGAATGAACGACTTTAAGATGGGTTACCAGCCTGGAAATAATATAGCAAAGGATGGGAAGGGCAATTTGTTTAGAGCTTCCCACAGTATTTTGGCTAGGTGGAGGAACCATTTCTCTCAGCTGTTGAATGTACCTGTTACTTAAATGTTAACACTCGGAAAATCGTGACACCAATATTTTTATAAAGTATACTCCTATCAAAATACACCAGACTGTTCAGAAGAACAAAGTAAATCTTTGCGAGGCCGTATCACTTATCTGACACATTCCATCCATCGCTTGACACACAGGCATATGTAACAGCCTCCTAAATGTAATCTAGTGGGCAAGGAGTCAACAGTTTGGAACTACTGCAAACACTATCGGAGCGTGTACACAGGGGACCAGGAATGCTGGTAGGTAAACAACTTTTTGTGCAGTACGTATTCAAAGTCTGGGGTGTTTTCTGTCTCGAATTCTAAAACTGGCGCCACCACTCACCAACACATCTTCTAAACTCTTAGAGGAATCCAATTCATATATACAGTACCCACATCATAGCAAACACACTGCCTCTCCATTACAAAAACCAAATGGATAATATTGTGTAGGGAAATACATACTGTTTATTGAGACTACCAAATGAAACACACCCGTACATTGTCGTAGAATTAGTGAACCCCGTTATACTACATATTTAACTAAAGTATAACAGAAAAAGTGGTCTCAAGTTACAGGTTGCACCGACCACGCCATCCCATTAAATGTCAGCGTCCAAGGCACATCACACAAACTGAGATTCATAAACACACCACAGTGCCTTCCTCATTTTTTAAATATTACGTTTGAATAAAACAACAAGCCACACGCACATGCCATTACTTTAACATTTATGAATGTTTACAACAAGACACAACATATATGGGGTGTGGAATGGTAGTAACTTCTTCTGTAAATTTCACAGCATTTTAATTTTCATTAATCTAATTTGAATTAATTTCAAAGTTAGCCCCTCAAACGTATTTCACAAAAAGCGAAAAACTCAAAGGTTTCCACAAAACTGTGAATTTATATACAGATCTGTTACAAATTGGGCATTTGGAGTTAAGTCTACACTCTTACTTACTCCATGGTGCAGAGTCCTTCTTGAGAAGCTAACTGGTTTGCAGCTAGTCAAGATATTCCCCGCATTTCACGGAACCCGAAGGTTCAATACCGCACGCACAACCGTCCGCCACCTGTCCCTATCGTGAGCCAGCCCAACCCAGTCCATATACCCACATCCCACCTCCAGGAGATCCATCCTAATATTATCCACCCATCTACGCCTAGGTCTCCCCAGTCGTTTCTTTCCCTCCGGTTTCCCCATCAAGATCCTGTACACCCCCCTCTCCTCGCCCATACGCGCCACATGCCCAGCCCATCTCATTCTTCTCGATTCTATCACCCGCACAATATTGGGTGAGGAGTACAAATCACTTAGTTCCTCGTTATGCAGTCCCCTCCATTCCCCCGTTACCTCGTCCCTCCTAGGTCCAAATATTCTCCTCAACACCCTGTTCTCAAACACCCTCGGCTTCCTTTCCTCCCTCAATGTCAGCGACCAAGTTTCACACCCATATAAACCAACAGGCAAAATTATAGTTCTATATATCTTGATCTTTAAATTTTTGGATAGCAACCTGGAAGACAAAAGATTCTGCACCGAATGATAGCAAGCATTTCCTGACTTCAATCTGCTCTTAATTT
>Ga0131853_10015701_pt1 | contig 13838 bp, 9 predicted proteins | sample TergutLab28metaG_FD_92764 | JGI IMG/M metagenome (GOLD analysis project Ga0131853, IMG submission 92764) | Labiotermes labralis P1 segment gut microbial communities from Petit-Saut dam, French Guiana - Lab288 P1 (version 2) (version 2) | ecosystem: Host-associated > Arthropoda: Insects >... | reverse complement strand
TCTAATGTGAGATGACAATAACTCAACAAAATCTCCTCCTCTGTTCGAGTGTAGAGCTTCAGTCTAACACAGCCCAGCTTCAACACAAGCTGGGCTGTTGCACTTGCTATTGTAATTCACCGTTGGCAAGCTTAGTGACCCAGCCGCCACAGCAACCGCAACCACCACAACCACCGGGGCAGCCACAACCTCCTACGCCGCCGGAAGAGCCTACCCCGCCATTCAACGATGTGCCAGACGATCACTGGGCAAGTGAATATGTCCAATTTGTGCGTGAGAATAACATCATGCAAGGCATAGGCGGGAACTACTTCGGGCCGGATGACAGCTTTACTCGTATCATGTTAGTGGCGACACTGTTCCGGATCGTACACGGCGGCACGGCAGTCGAGTTCCCCTATGGGGGTACACGCCTGATCTTTGACGATGTGCGGTATGCCCAGTGGTACACATCGTATATTGCTTGGGCCTACAATAACAATATCGTCGAGGGAGTCGGCGGCGGTCTGTTCGGCACGACGACAGCGCTTACCCGTGAACAGTTTGCTGTAATGATGTTTCGCTTGGCAGAGTTCCTGGGACTTGATACCACTGTAAGGCAGAGCGGACAATGGACGAACTTCGCAGACCGCGGTGAGATCAGTGATTGGGCAGTGAACGCACTCATATGGGCAAACTACCACGGACTCATCACAGGTACAAACGCCACAACGATCGATTCAAGCGGAACTGCGACCCGCGCGCAAGCTGCGGCGATCTTAAGTCGGTTTGTAGCAAGGTTCGGATAAGCGTACAAGTATATATATGGGAGCCCAAGGGCTGGTTAATCCAGTCCTTGGGCTTAAGGTCGTTGGTCGGGGCATATGATCCAGCAGTGATATGCTTGAAATAGGGAGTGGGGTATGCTTTGTGTGAAGCATATCCTTGTTTTGTAAATTTACATTTAAGATCTTCGAAACACGCGAAATCCTGTCAATATGTGCAATAGTTATATGAAGTCTTTGGAAGGTTTGTACATTGACAAACCTAGGAATGCACTGTAAAATCTAGGCGTCACGTGACATTGAAATGTAAATTTACATTTTCGAAGTGTACATTTTGACGAAAAACCCGAATATGAGGAGGAGAAGATATGAAAGTCGGTATGTTCTTATTAGTAGAGCCCATGCAGCCGATCAGCCGTCAGTTAGAGCTAGTGAAGTCCTTTGGATTTGACTGCGCAGACATCACAGACACCCACGCGGGTGGCAGTATGTTCAACTCAGCAGGGTTCCTGCCTGCTGTGAGCTTGGACGCAAATCCCTTTGAAGTTGCCCGCATGTTCAAAAAATACGGCATAACCCCAACAACAGTCTGCGCACATGCGGCGCTGTTTGAGCCAAGCAGTCCTGCTGAGTTCCAAACAGATGAAGTAATGAAAGCCATCCGTTTCGCAGCGGCACTGGGGATCAAAGACGTTGTGACAACAGACTCAGAGCCAAAAAGTGACTGGGCGAAAAACTTGACTTACGACCAACAGATCTTCACAATCTGTGAAAAACTATATGTACCTTGCCAAATGGCGGAAGATTACGGCGTAAACCTGCTAATCGAGCCCCATGGCCCGATCAGCGGCAACTTGCAAGGCATGCGGGACATCTTCAAGTTCCTAGATAATCCGAAAGCCCTTGGCGTGAACATGGATACAGGAAACTCTTGGCTCGGCGGCATCGATCCGGTGGAGATGGCGAGAGAGTTCAAAGATAAAATCCACCACATCCACTGGAAAGATCTCGGCGAAGAGTGGATCCCATATCGCGGCAAGAAATTCGGCTGCGGATTCAGTACCATCGCCCTAGGCGACGGCGTGATTGACGTCAAAGGCGTAATCGAAGTGCTCAAAGACAAAGACATTCCGTATTCTACCCTTGAAATCGTAGGAGATGAAGACATCTTGCGCCGCAGCAAAGCCTACGTTGAGAAATACTGGGTCTAAGCGAAGCACTTGCGTATGATACTTAGCCGTAAAGTGAGATAGTATCACTCATATTATAGGCACATTATTTAAAGGAGGAACAATATTAATGAAAAAGATCTTTGCTATCCTACTAGCCCTACTTCTAGTCGCTGGTCTAGCCGCTTGCGGCACATCAGAACCAGCAGCTACACCAGAACCAGAAGCTACACCTGAGGCGACAGCCGCACCGGAAGCCACACCCGAACCCGAAGTAGAAGAGGGCGATGCCTTCTCAACTTCTGAAATCGTAGTGGTCATGCCGGAAGCAGCACAAGGTTGGATTGCCGCTGTACTATTCTTCGCAGAACAAAGAGGCGAAGAGCTGCGCAACGAAGGCATCGGCAGCTTCCGTGTCGTTACTTCTGCGAACGTGGCAGAACAAGCCGGTCAACTCGATGAGCTGATTACCCAAGATGTTGACGTAATCGTGCTCTTCCCCCACTCTGACGAACTAGACTTTGCCGCACAAGCTGTTGTAGACGCCGGCATCCCTCTTTTCGTATTTAACCGCAACGTAAACGTAGCTTTCGAAAGCCGCCTCCTCGGTTCCAACCGTCTAATGGCGGAAGGTAACTCAGCAATTATTGTGGACGCACTCGGCGGCGAAGGCGTAGTAGCCTATATCTCTATCCCAGCTGTAGGTTCCACCAACGTAGAGCGTATCGAGCCATTCCTTGAAGCGATGAGTGAGCAACCAGGCATCGAGCTGATTACACTTACAGCAACTGTATTCTCTCCAGAAGACGCACTTACCGTCGCAACAGACGCCCTTACAGCGAACCCACACATCGACGCATTCTATGTGTTGGATGACCAACATGCTGTAGGTGTCCTGCAAGCGGTTCGTGAAGCCGGTCGTACGGATATCCGTATCCTGACCAGCATGGGCGGCGCTCAATTCTTCTTGCCAGAAATGATCGCGGAAGAGCATATTGACATTTTCTCCGCTACGTTCTCACCAACCATGATTATTGACACCATTAATCTAGCTGTTGAATACCTAAACGGCCGCAGAGACTTCCCAGATCTAACAATCATTCCACCTGAGTTCATCAACAGAGAGAACGCAAACGAGTTCCTAAACCCAGCGTCTCCTTGGTAAAATAGAAACCATTAACCGCGGGGACTGTTTGGGATTTCTCCAAGCAGTCCCCTTTTATACATAATAGGGGCGGAGGGACGCGTATGGCATTTGCGGTTGAAATGAAAGGCATAAAAAAATCTTTTGGCGCAAACTATGTGCTGAAAGAGGTAGATTTTTCTGTAGAAACAGGCAGTATACACGCACTGTTAGGTGAAAACGGCGCGGGAAAGTCTACTTTGATGAATATTTTGGGTGGTGTCATCCAAAAAGATGAAGGTAATATTTTTATTGAGGGAAAAGAGCTGGAGTCTTCCGGCGGCGCGAAGCTGATCCAAGAAAACGTGGCCTTTATCCACCAAGAGCTTTCTCTAGTAAATGATTTAAATATCTTCGAGAATTTGTATCTGGGCAAGGAGCTGAAAAAGGGCTTATTGTTAGATAAAAAAACAATGTGTCAGGAAACAAAAAAGGTATTAGACCGTATGGGCGTGGACATAGATCCTTACACGTTAGTTTCGGAGCTAAATCCATCTTACAAGCAAATTTCAGAAATTGCGCGGGCGCTCCTTTCTGACGCAAAAGTGATTATTATGGATGAGCCGACTTCCTCCTTAACGGATGTGGAGACGGCGCTCATTTTTGAGGTAATGCAGACTTTACGCAATCAAGGCGTAAGTCTCATTTTTATATCTCACAAGCTGAACGAGGTAATCGAAATCTGCGACAGCTACACGATTTTGCGTAACGGCGACGTGGTTGCGGTGGGTAAAGTTGAGGCAGGCATTACGGAAAAAGACCTGAGTACCCACATGGTGGGTGAAGAGGTGAATACCGAAGGGATCTACCAGCCCCGCGAACTGGGTGAGGTCATTTTAGAACTGCAAGATCTGTCCCGGGAGCGGGAATTCAAATCTGTTAATTTGAACTTGCGTAAGGGTGAAATTTTAGGCGTTACAGGCCTCTTGGGAGATGGACGCACAGAATTGTTTGCCTCTGTATGCGGTGCGAACTTTCCCTATGAGGGTAAGGTGTTAGTAAATGGCGTAGAGAAAAAAATGAAAACTACTTACACCGCCATGAAAAACAAAATTGCCTATGTGCCGAAAGACCGGAAGGAAAACGGCATTATTCGAGACTTAAACATAAAAGAAAACTTGGTTTTGCCGATCATGGATAAAATTTCTACCGCTGGCGTGCTGAGGAATAAAACAGTAGACGATATTACAGCAGACTATGTCAAAAAGCTGGATATCAAAGTAGGGAACGTCCAAAACTTAATCACCTCTCTATCCGGCGGCAATCAGCAAAAGGTAGTAATTTCAAAAGCGCTGTGTACCGACCCGCAGGTGCTGATTTTGGACAATCCCACCCAAGGCGTGGACATCGGCGCTAAAATGGAAATATACCGCCAGCTTGTGGCTTTGGCTGCCCAAGGCTACAGCTTCATTGTGTTATCCAATGAGGTACCGGAACTGCAAAGAACCTGTGACCGTGCTTATGTCATGTTCCAAGGAGAAATCAGACAGGAACTCACGAGAGATGAAATGACAGAGGAAAATATAATGCTGGTAGCCACTGGCGGCAAATTGGGGGATAAATGATGGAAAAAATAGCGAAAAGGGGAAATGCTTCACAGGGTAAAAATTTGAAGCATTTCCTAGTGGAAAACAGTGCCTTGGTTACGCTGGTTCTACTCATTATTGTGGGGACGATCGCCCAAGGAACCACCTTTCTCAACATCAACAATTTTATCAATATCTTGTTCAACAATACTATCGTAGGCATCATTGCACTGGGTATGACGCTGATTATTATTTCCGGCGGCATAGACTTGTCTGTGGGTGCAGCATCGGCGCTAACGGGGCTTCTTACACTTACCGCCATCAATTACACCGGCAGCATTTTACTTGGTGTACTGGTTGCCTTTGCTGTTGGTATTTTGATGGGCTTGTTTAACGGTGTCCTAATCTCGAAATTCCGTGTGCCCGCTTTCATTGTTACTTTGGGTGCCATGCAGATTTTCCGCTCTTTGTCGCTCTACCAGTGGCAGGGCGGCGGCGTACTTTTGGGAAGATCCGGCGGTGTGCTCTTGGAGGGGATAGATGTAGAGGGCTTCCGTAGTTTCTCTAATACCCGCTTCTTTACAGACTTCTTTCAAGCGGGACTTCCCGCACCGGTCATCTACTGGGTTGGCCTGATTGTCATTCTGGCCTTGTTCTGCAAAAAAACAGCCCTTGGACGCCATATATACGCCGTGGGCAGCAACGAACGCGCTGCCAGTCTTTCCGCTGTAAAAGTACAGCGTGTAAAAATATATGTGTATATGATCGCCGGCGCTTTGGTTGCCTTTTCCGCCTTGGTGGAAGCCAGCCGTCTTGGTTCTATGAACTCTGCAACCTCCGGTAATCTCTATGAGCTTCAGGCCATAGCCGCTGTAATCATAGGCGGCACCGCCATGAGCGGCGGTAAGGGAAGCATGGTGGGTACCTTCTTTGGTACGCTTACATTAGGGGTCATCAATAATGTAATGAACTTGATGGGTCTGCCCAGCTTCTTAGTGGGCGCGATCCAAGGGTCTATCGTCATTTTGGCAGTATTGTTACAGCGCAGTGTAACGAAGAAGGACAAGAAATTCTAATATTGACTAAAAACATGCAGGAGGATGATAGTATGGCAAGACCAATCACCTTAGTAACCGGACAGTGGGCAGATTTGCCCTTTGAAGAGGCGTGTAAGCTGGTTGCCTCCATGGGCTACGACGGCGTAGAACTCGCCACATGGGGCGACCATCTGGATGTACATAAAGCGGCAAACGATCCTGCCTATGTGGCGGAACGCAAAGCTATTTTAGACAAATACAATCTAAAATGCTGGGCGATCAGCGGACACTTGGCAGGCCAGTGCGTTGGTGACTTGTGGGACGAGCGGCTGGACGGCTTCGCACCTGCCGCCCTTGCCGGCAAGCCAGAGGAAATCCGCGCTTGGGCGATCGAAGAAATGAAAGTCACTGCCAGAGCAGCGGCTGCCATGGGCTGTAAGATCGTCACTGGTTTTATGGGCAGCCCCATTTGGAAATATTGGTATTCCTTCCCGCAAACCACCGAAGAAATGGTCGAAGGGGGCTTTGATGAAATTGTTCGGCTTTGGTCTCCGATCTTCGATGTGTTTGACTCAGTCGGCGTAAAATTCGCCTTAGAAGTCCATCCGACCGAAATTGCCTTTGATTATTGGACGACGAAAAAGCTCTTTGAAAAATTCAAAGACCGCCCCACACTTGGCCTCAACTATGACCCAAGCCATCTGCTTTGGAACATGGTTGACCCCCTTGTTTTCGCCAGAGACTTTGCTGATAAAATCTATCATGTGCATATCAAAGACGTGAAACTAAACCTTGACGGACGCAATGGCATCTTGGGCTCACACATCACCTTCGGCAATACCCGCAGAGGTTGGGACTTTGTTTCACCGGGGCATGGCGGCGTTGATTTCGACGGCGTAATCCGTGAACTGAATCAAGCCGGCTACGAAGGCCCCTTGTCTGTTGAATGGGAAGATTCCGGCATGGATCGCGTCTTTGGCGCGACGGAAGCGTGTGCATTTGTTCAAAAATTGAATTTCAGCGCATCCACTACGGCTTTTGACAAAGCGCTGGCTACGGAGTAATAGCAAGCCGATCATATGATCGGACTGAATGGAGGTATATAGGATGAACGCAAGAGAACGCTGTATGGCGGTACTGCAAGGCCAAAAGCCTGACCGTACGCCAATTGCCCCACTGATGATGTTCTTCGCCGCAGACCGCGCTGGCATACCCTATCGGCGTTTTGCCCAGGAATCAAGCGCCTTGGTGGAAGCCCAGCTAAATTTATTCGAAAACTACCACCTAGATATGCTCACGGTTTGCAGTGACGCATACCGGATCAGCGCGGATATTGGTGCACAGATGGACTATCCCGAAAACCAGACGCCCCACGCGGTTGTGCCGGTCGTCGAAACAAGGGAAGATTTTCTAGCCATTAAGCGCCCGGATCCCTTCAAAGTGGGCAGCCGCATGCGTGACCGGCTTGACGCTGTGGAAAAGCTAGCAAAATCAGCCGGAGACAAAGCCATGATTATGGGCTGGGTGGAAATGCCCTTCGCTGAAGCTTGTGATTGGTGCGGTCTAACGGGATTTATGGAAATGCTGATGTGTGAACCTGAATTGGCCCACGAAATGTTGACCTTCATAACCGATATTGAGATCGAGTTTGCCTTGGCTCAACTGGACGCAGGTGCACAGATTATCGGATGCGGAGACGCGGTAGCTTCTTTGATATCGGCACCTATGTTCAGAGAATTTGCACTGCCCTACGAACAACGGGTGACAGAGGCCATCAGAAAGGCTGGCGGCATGACAGAGCTGCACATATGCGGCAATACGACCCACATCATGCAGGAAATGGCGTCAAACGGCTCTGAACTTTATACCATTGACCATATGGTAGACTTCGAAAAAGCATGTCAAGTATACGGCGGGGCTGGCAAAGCGTTTAAAGCAAACGTAGACCCTGTTTTGCATTTGATGCAGGCGACCCCGGAGGAAGCGGCAGCCGAAGCCCGCGCCCGAAACCGCATGGCGGAAGGATATCACTACATGTTAAGCGCCGGATGTGAAATCCCTGCCAAAACGCCGGATGAAGTGTATTTTGCCTTTGTCAATACGGTGCTGGATTAGGCATAGGCGTACATCTTGCCTGAACGTGTATGAAATCAAGAGAAAATCGCCCTGTATCTTCGTGATACAGGGCGATTGTTTATATGTTCAGCTTATACATCAAATGCCTTGTAATAGGCAATGATATTTTCAGGTGGCGTGTCCGGTTGGAAGAGATGAGCGGGACAGGAAATATATCTTGGCCCCAAGATCTCGGCGTATCGCCGCACCTCTTTTTGCACTTCTTCCGGAGATCCCTTAGGCAGGAGTTGTTGAATATCGATGCCCCCATGGAAACAGATTTGATCGGAATAAGACTTAAGCGACTCCGGCGACATATCCGAGCCAAGGGGCTGGATCGGGTTTAAAATATCTATGCCAGACGCAATGATGGGAGGAATAAAGGTAGCGATATTGCCGCATGAATGTAGCATGATCTTGGCACCGAACCCATGCACCAAATCTGCCATTTCACGCAGATAAGGCGCGACAAACTCATTAAACATATCCTTTGAGAACAGCGGCCCCCTTTGGGTGCCTAAATCTGAGATAATCAGGAAAATATCGATGTCCCCACCGGAGGCCTCCCAAGCTCTGCGGTATTCTTCCAGATAGAAATCTGTAAATTTACGGCTCAGATAATGGACCCAATCGGGATTGATGATCATGTCCATCAGATGATTTTCCAGTCCGCGGACAAGACCCGGACGCTGCCATATATCGGCAAATCCATAGCGTACCGCGAGGTTTTTATCTCTGGCTGCGCGTATTTCATCCCGCAGTTTGCTGTAATCCATCACATCATTATCCGGCCAAGGAAAAGCCATGATTTCCTCAAGGCTTTCCACGTCATGGAGTGCTCCCGGGATATCCTCCCGCTCGGGACCCCATTCGTCATCATGAAAGGTAAAGCGTTCGCCCCACATATTTTCATAAAATCCATTTTCTAAGTCTTTGAGCGGAGGTTCGCCAGCTTTAAAACCTCTGATATCCACCTGCATGTCGGCCAGAAACTGTTCCAAGTTCCTGTGGCCTAAATAGGAAAACAATCTGTTAAGCGTTGACTCTTCCGCCCAAAAATCAAAGGGTGGTCGATCCACAGGTTTACCATTTAGAGCCGCTAGGGTTCTCTCTCTTCCTGTCATAATGTATCGCTCCTTCACTTTCCCCCAATTTCTGTCACCAGTCCGTTACGTAGTGTGTGCCGTTGTTTGGTGCATTTGCGAAACGGACTTCAAATTTTGAACAGTTTTATTAGACTGCTCAGAACTTGAAGTCCGCTCCAGAGTTGACCCGAACCCCAACATGGGGCAGGGGCGATTCCTTTGTTCATGTGGATTTGTGCCAAGCCCACGAATCGAAAACTATTAAAATCAGTATAACACACAATTTCTCGCAACACAATGCCTTTTTCTGTTGCCGATCTTGTTGTCGAGATAGGCAATTTTTCATTACACAACCAGCGACCTTGTATCCACCCAGAAGCTGCCGTACAGTATTATTTTAGATTTGCAAAACATCTGGATGGATTTAAAGCGATCAAGAAATACAGTGGAGAACTTAGTAAGGCCGTTGTAAGTCGACACACCATCGGAAAAGCTGTTGCACATGAGGAGCCTGACGTTCTGGTGAAAGCAGTCTTGGCGCACGATCAATTTGAAATGATATATAAAATTGTGAAAATTAACAAATTGTTTTCTTTTTGTTCATGTAGAAATATATAATTCGACCAATTTCTGCAATATAATTGTAGCGTAAAACTTGACGAATATATGCACCGATTCCTTTAGGGGACATGTAGAAGGGGGCGGAATACTATGAAAACGAGGATAAAACGAACACTCAGTTTGATATTGGCGGCCTGTATGGTTCTGATGCTGATCCCTTACAGTGCGGCATCGGCAACTACGCTGTCGTCGAACGCGGTGAAGATGGTCTCAGCGGGCGGTAGCCATACGCTGCTGATTCGGAATGACGGTACGCTGTGGGCTTGGGGGCAGGGTCAATACGGCCGGCTTGGTGACGGTAATACATCCGCTCACAGCCTTGCTGTGCCGACCCGGATTGGGACAGCCGCAAACTGGGTCTATGTGTCAGCGGGCGGCCTACACTCCGCCGCCATTGATGCCAATGGCGGCCTCTGGACTTGGGGCGCTGCCGGACAAGGGCAACTCGGCAACAACACGACCACCGACAGCGGAACACCTGCTACGGTGAGCGAACCGGGTCCGTGGCGCAGTGTATCCGCTGGTGCGCGGCACACCGTTGCCATCAAGGAGGACGGTACCCTATGGGTTTGGGGTGAAAACGCACAGGGTGCCATTGGACAAGGTAACGTCAACAGTCCCGGTCAATATAACACACCACAACAGGTTTATGTGGTGCCGGGGACTTCGGATACGTATACTTGGCTTGCCGCATCGGCAGGGGGTTATTACGATGGCGGCGTCTCCTATGGCGGCCACACTGTGGCGATTCGGTCGGATGGTACCCTTTGGGCTTGGGGCTGGAACCAATCCGGCCAGGTCGGCAATGGCACGACTACCTCAGGAAGCCCCTATGGAATCGGCACACCTGCGAATATTACCCCGACAGGCACTACTTGGACAAGCGTGTCCGCAGGCTGTTGGGGTACCATGGCGATTGCCTCTGACGGAACACTTTGGGGCTGGGGCGGCAATGGGCAATACCAACTCGGCCTCGGTGCCACAGGCGATCAAAATACGCCACAGCAAATCAGTACGGCTACAGACTGGCAAAGCGTATCGGCGGGACGGTATCAGACGATGGCCATCCGCACCGGCGGCACACTCTGGGGCTGGGGGCAAAACAATGAGGGCTGGCTGGGAAACGGCACAACTGCCACCAACCAAACTCCGGCTCAGATCGGCACAGATACAAACTGGGTCAGCGTTTCCGCCGCTTGGAATCATACAGCTACCGTCAAGCAAGATGGTAGTCTTTGGCTTGCCGGCAGTAACTATGCGGGACAGCTTGGGAACAATAACCCCGGTGGTTCTGCCGATACATATGATGCTGCATACGATTCCTCCGCCTTTATCCTCATCCAAGCCTCCATCGCAATCGTGACCGATCCGGCAAACGCCTCGGTCATATCGGGACAGAGCGCCAGCGTATCCGTAACAGCCATTGGATCGCTGACTTCCGGTAATTTGGCTTACCAATGGTACAGTACTCCAGATGGCACTGTGACCAGCGGTGCCCCAATCACGGATGGAACAGGAACGAGCGCTTCTTTCACGACCCCTGTCCTGACAGATACAACGGGGCTTGGGACGGTGTATTATTACTACGTGATCGTCAGCGATCCCAATACCGGAGGAGCAACTCCCGTCACCTCCGCCATAGCTACGGTAACGGTGCGGCAAGCGGAAGCTACTGCCTCTCCCATTGACTTATCTACCTTGACCGCCGGAGAATGGGGGTCTGGTTGGAGTTTTGACGGCACCGTCTTAACCATAGATGCCGGTGCCGCCGTCACACTCACAGGCACTGCCTCCGCCGGAACCCGGATCGTGGTACAGGGTACTGCTCCGGCGAACGTCACCTTTGACAATGTGACGATTCCAGACCCCGGAAACGGCAATTCTCCGCTGACATTGGCATCTGGTGCAAGTCTAAGCTTGACTGAGACGGGGACAAACTCCCTCACATCCTATTCCGCCGCACCAGCTATCGCCGTGCCGTCGGACGGAACGCTCAACATCATGGGCGATGGCATCTTGAACGCCAACAATTATGGCACTAGCGGCGGTGTTGGCATCGGCGGCAGTATGCCATCCGGTACACTCACCCTGTCCGGTAGCCCCATTGTCTTTGCCTCCAGCGTGGACATGACATTACCTTTACCATCGTCGTCAAGCGGTATTTTGTTTAACGGCGCCGCCGGTACGGTCTACGGCAGTCCCACTACCACGACGGATTGGACGATTCCAAACGACGCAACGCTAGACATTCCCACCGGTGCGGCCTTGAATGTGGGTGTGGGTACTACTTTGACAAACGATGGGGATATTGAGAACGACGGCACCCTCAATGTCCTCGGCGCACTGGATAACTACAACGCCCTCAACAATAACAGCGACGGGGCGCTGACAGTTGCAGACACCGGCACACTTGTCAACACTAGTACAATTACAAATAGCGGCATCATGGCGATGGCTTCCGGCGGTCAGCTCGATAACTGGGGGACAATCACCAATAACGCTACCGGGACGATAACGGTAGACGCCGGGGGCGAGCTCCAGAATGGCGCTCGCTGTACAATTAACAACAATAACATCCTCAATATAAATGGAAGCTTAGATAACTACGGCACCCTCAACAGCGGTACCGGCAGTTCTGCCGCCATTATGACGATAGGAGACAGGGGAATCCTCACAAACACAAGCTCCGGTACAATCGACAACGGCGCTGACGGTACACTAGCAAATGATGGCACCATAGATAACGAAGGTTTCATCGACACCACCGGCACATTCAGCAATACCGCAATCGGCATCATCATCAACACCCCCGGTAGCGGCGTCATCACCGGCGATACCGCCCCTGCCTTTGGCATTACACTGAGTGATGGCACAACACCCCTTGATAACACGACCTACACATTCAGCGGGGTAGCGGAGTACTACACCTCTATCACGCCCCTCACTGTCACAATCACCAACACCGGCAATCAAGTGACCAGTGATTTAACTGTAACACTCTCAGGCGGGGTAAACTCCAACTTTACTGTAAGTCCGGCGGCGATCTCCAGCATTCCGGCGGATGACGGGACGAGTACCGGAAACAACACCGCCATCTTCACGGTCGCGCCGAACACCGGCCTTGCGGCGGGTGCCTATACAGAGACAATCACGGTTGCGGGCAACAACGGTGTCACAGCTTCTTTTGACGTGAGTTTCACAGTCACGGCGGCGAGTTACAGCATTTCACTGAGCGAGACGGGAACCTATACATTCACCGGGGCTGTGGAGAATTACACGACTGCACCGTCTCTCTCTGTCACGGTCACGAATACGGGCAATGAGCCCACTGGGGCACTGACAGTTACGCTTAGTGGCGCAAATCCAACAGCTTTTACCCTATCTCCAAGCTCTTTTACTGACATTGCAGTGGGAAGCAATAACACTTTCAGTATCACGCCGAATACCGGGTTTGCGGCTGGTGTCTACACGGCTACTGTCACGGTATCAGGTGACAATGGGATCACCGCCTCCTTCGATGTAAGCTTCACCGTGGCGGCGGCAACTTACGGGATTTCCCTATCTGACGAAAGTACAACGCCCGCAACTGCCCTAGACGGCACAACGTATACATTCCCTATGCAGACAGCCGGCTATACTGCCGCTCCGCTTACAGTTACTGTTAATAACACGGGCAACCAGCCTACGGGGGCGCTAACTGTATCACTTTCCGGGGGAGCGGCTTCCAATTTCACCGTGACCCAGATTACGTCCTCTACCAGCCTCGCAGTGGGCGGTACAGGTACCTTCACAGTTGTACCAAATGCCAGTCTCCCAGCGGGTGCATACACGGAGACTGTCACGACCACGGATGGCAATTACAGCACGTCCACTTTTGATGTGACTTTCACCGTGGTGGACTATGGGATTTCGCTCAGCCAGACCGGGACTTATACATTCACCTCGCTTGCGGAGAACTACGCGCCAATTACCCCGCTTACAGTTACGGTCACGAATACGGGTACGCAGTCCACAGGGACGCTCACCGTAGCACTTACCTCGGGGGCGAGTTTCACATTGGATCAAAGCGCCATCTCCACCATCGCAGTGAGTGGTAGCGACACATTTACCATCGTGCCAAACACCGGCCTTGCCGCAGGTGTCTACACAGACACCGTCACGGTATCGGGCAGCAACGGGATTACGGCCACTTTCGGCGTAAGCTTCACCGTGACAGCGGCAACTTACGGCATTGCACTCTCTCCCGACACCACACAAGATTTCGGGACGCTAACCGTTGGCTACACGACAGCGCCAACGGCAAGCACGATCACCGTCAGCAACACCGGCAACCAGCCC
>Ga0131853_10015700_pt1 | contig 13838 bp, 10 predicted proteins | sample TergutLab28metaG_FD_92764 | JGI IMG/M metagenome (GOLD analysis project Ga0131853, IMG submission 92764) | Labiotermes labralis P1 segment gut microbial communities from Petit-Saut dam, French Guiana - Lab288 P1 (version 2) (version 2) | ecosystem: Host-associated > Arthropoda: Insects >... | reverse complement strand
GTCAGTGTCATATTCCGTGACGATGCACCAGGACAAGGAAATATAATTCCAAACTTTGGGCAAGGATTTACTCTTTACTACAACAGTTTGGTTGGTGATTCAATTAACGATCCACTTCCAACTCCACACAAAGATGGTCACACATTCGTGGGTTGGTACACCGCACCGACGGGCGCACTTGCACCAATTCAACCGGGTGAAGTATTGCCATCACGTGTATTACCTACAACATTGATTGCACAACAAACACCGATAACATTGCATGCAAGGTTTATTGAAAATAACTTCCGTTTTAATTTTGCTGTAAACAATCCTAACGCAACAATTGACACCGCACATCCACAAAGACCATTGGGAAGCGGGGAACATACAGACAACCTAATCAGACATAATGGATTTGTCTACGACCGTTTTGTGAGAGACCTCTTACCTCTTAACGAATTCGGTACACCACATTACATGAATGACCCTGCGCTTCGATTCTTGGGTTGGGCATTATCACCATACGAGCGTACATTCATTATGGACCCTGAAGTCGCAACACGTGTGCTTCTTGGTAACACAAATGCGTTTGTGCCTGCTGGTGGTGGTAACCTTGCTCATTATACAATTGATGTAGCATCTCTTACACAAAACGCGGTTGGTGTGTCAAATGCTAACTATTCACGTACATTTGACATTACACTTTACGCAATTTGGGCGGTTGACGAAGTAAATGTCACATACCGTTTAGCTCAATCAGACATTGATGATGGTGTTTCAACGACGGGTACCCCTGTTGAAAGAACTGTGTACATGTTTGAAAACAACCAAACAGTAATTGTTGGTGGTGATAATTCTGTAACAGTTGGTTATGGACAAAACGGATTCCGCACATTCGGACACATGGTATTAGATGACACAGGCTTTGCAAGGGCAGGACATAACTTCGCAGGATGGTTGCCGGTTAACATTGAAACTGGGTTGCCGTTCACTGGTACACATCCGCTTAACAGATTATTTTGGCCAGGTGAATTCCTGCCAAGTATATCTGACAGTTTCGATATGGTTGCACAATGGATTCCATTTTGTAGTGACATTATAAACGGGACAATTGTGACTCCGGGAATGTTTGTTCATTCTCACCTTAATGGTACTCGCGTATTATCCTTCCCAAGTAGTGGCACTTTGGGTCAATCTCATTTCTTTGTGAATAATACATTGGTAACGAATGCTCAAGTCATTTTGATACCACGTGGTCACATAGTAATTCCAAGAGAATCGATTATTGCAAATAATGCATTCAGAATTCATCTTCCAACATACCTTGACCCAGAAAGCACAACAGAACAAGGTCTACAGTTAGAGGCACGTGCAATTGTTTCAACATCGCTTCAATGGATTTATGTGAACGATGCGCTTGTCGGTGTTGATTTATCAGAATCACGTCCGATTGCCGAATATAACCCAACAAGAACAATCTTCAACATCATCGCTGGTCAAATTAACCAAGTTGGCAATGCACATCATTCGGTTTCATCGTTCAGAGAATACCGCGTCCGCCAAGGTCAATTGGTTCTTGAAATGTATGAAACCGCACAAGGCCAAACAACAACCACGATTGATTCTACAAGTTTTGAAGGTCAATCAGAAAAATACAGATACATCGAAGATGCAGCAGTTTGGGGTATTCTTTACACACGCACACATGATGGTTACAGAAACCCAATAAGTGGAGCAGAAAGAAAGTTAATTGCCGTTCCAAGTGCAAGAACAGGCGACATCGCAGGAACAGTGATGAGCGGCGTTACAACAGTAAGAAGTTACTCAATCATGAACATGGTAAATGAACAGCAAATCTTGATGCGTCAATCAGACACAAGCGCAACGATGGGTTCAATTGAAAGACATGCGATTTATCACACACGTGTAACAACGCTAAGATTGCCGAATAACACTGACCTTACGCTTGATAACGCATTTATTAGCGGTTTCAATCCAAATTTAGCAACAGTTACATTTGGTAATGGAAATGCGGCAACTTCGCCACATGCACATATGGGTACTGGTGCTAATGCGGGACGTTTATTTGTCGGACCTTCAAGTGCAACTAACCAATTAACTTATACAACTACCGCAGCATCGGCAGCAACAACAATTGCAAACACTGCCGCAGCATTCAATGCTAACAGATATTCCCTATACAATTGGGCAAGAGGTCTTGCGTCAACTGCTGCACCAACATTTGATGCTGCTTTCTATCTGAATGGTGTTCCTGGATTATCTTTTGCACATTTCATGACACAGATGCCACAAGTACAAGGCATAACATTGACTCAAAGATTACCAAGTGTTCAATGGACAATATTTGAAAACCAGATGTTGCCAAGTGGAATGACAATTACGGGTTCTAACCTTATTAACATTCAAGGTGCGACCACAAATCCTGTGGGACAAGTGAACTCATTCCCAATATTTGTAGATAGCCAAGTAATAGCACAGAGTTATCAAACTGCATCTGGTATGCCAAGACATCTGAACACTGGTGCGGTATCGTCAAACAATACTGGTAACAGCCGTTTTGTAACGCGCGATGTTCAAATTATTTACAACCGTGGAACAACTAATAACTCTGCACTTGGACCAACTGGGTCACAAACTACCCAAAATGCAACATGGGGCGCATCGTCAACTATCGCCGCACTTCCAGAAGCATTCCAATTTGAAAATTACACATTCACAGGTTGGTTGGTAGAAGGTACAGACATAGTTATCCAAGCCGGCAGCACACGTACAATTGGGCAAGTAACAGATGCAACACATTTATATGCCCAAGGTACTGTAAGGCTTGTAGCTCAATGGGCACCGGTACTTGTTCAATTCATGGGTGGTGCTACCGGAACTGTTAACTTGACAAACAACGATCTTCGTTTCTTCCTTGCAAATGACAATGGAACATTGGGTGCAGAAATTGCGATTACCGATGTTCGCATGTCGACTCCTGGAACACGTATCTTCTTGCCGGGTTCTGTACATACAATCGGAACCGGTAATACGATGACGGCTTTCGTAGGTTGGAGACAAGGTGCGCACACAACAACAGATTGGAATGCGGCACCATATAACCAAAGATTCTTGCCAACAGGAACAAATGAAAGCATTCATGGTTCAGGATTACCAATATTCACATTGGGAAGTTCACTCACAACGTTTACCGCGCTTTATGCACCAACTATGACTGGATTAACCTTTACTGGGAATGCTAATATCTTCAATACTGGTGGCGTTCAAGGAATGACTGTAACAAGAACCGGAACTGCGTTATTTGATGGTGGCGATATACGTATCCCAGTAGCATCAAGACAAGCAAATGGTTTCATGCGTCCAGTAACAGAAATTGCAAACCGTGCATTCTGGTATTCAACGGCGACTGCTACTGCAAGAAACCTTGTTATTCCTGAAACCGTGCGTAATGTAGGAAGCCAAGCATTCGAACGTGCAAATATTGGTACAGTAACATTCTCACAATTCCAAGTAGCAAATATTGCAAACATGAATATGAGTAACCTTGTAATTGGACAAAATTCATTTGCATACAACTACAGATTAGCAACTGTAGAAATTCCTGCAAACACAACGGTTATTGGTACTCGTGCCTTCCTCGAAAACTTTGCATTGACAACTGTGACACTTGCTGGAACAACTGCGAACCAACGTCTTACAACGATTGGGACAAGTGCATTCGAAGGTTCAAGAAATTTGGCAACCTTCTTCACAATTCCATCAACCGTTCAAGAAATCGGTGCGTTCGCATTCGCGCTAACAAACATTAATAACTTTGCAACACAAAACACAATGGCCATGACCGCTGCGCAATTAACGCCAGCATGGAGAGGTACTGGTGCAAATAGATTTATGTTCGTTGTAAACCAAGGTCACTTGATGATGCGATTTGAATCAAACCCACAACTATTGACATTGCTTGTATACGCACCAGGTAGAACGAATGCTATATTCAATGCAGATTCACTCCGTGGTGGTACGAATGCACAAAATTCATGGATTGTAAACCACATCGGAAACTTCGCATTTGCACATCACAGACATTTACGAGATGTAGCTATTAGACACCAACTAACACAAGCTCATGTAAGTGGTGGCGCACAAGTTGCAGTAACATTAGGTGATTCTGTATTTGCATACGCACGAAACCTAGAAAACGTATTCGTAACGCATGCTGCACCTGCTAACATACGTACTGGAGCAAATAACCCATTCCGTGACATGCCAAACGCAAGAATCAGACTAGTTAACTTTGGCGCACTTGGTACAAATGCTATAGCACTTCCGGCAGGCATGACGAATGGTACGCAAAACATAGCAACATGGCAAGCATCATTCCCAGCACAATCATTGCTATTCACAAACTCCGCGGCAATCTAAAACCTTATTAAAAGAGGGTGGAAACACTCTCTTTTAATTATTTGTATATTATTTTTGCTCTGTCATAATTGAATCCACACATTAAATCACATGCCGTTGTGTTACATAATTTTGTGATTTCCATAATCTTAATTGGCGATTTGTCTGCGATTATTAAAATTTCCTGGTTTAACGGGTTGGTAATATCACTAACATCAATCATAAATGTGTCCATACAAACGCGTCCCAATATTTTGCATTGGTTATTATCGACTAAAACAAAACCACGATTTGACATGTTAAAATGTGTGAAATCTGCGTAACCACAATTGACGACACCAATTTTCATATTATTTGTGGCAATGAAGGTCCCATTATAACCGACCGTTTCTTCTTTGCGAATATTTTGAATGGCAACAATTTTTGCTTTGATCGTTAATGCTGTTTTGTATCCGTGATATCCACCGTAAAAACATTTTCCAACACGAACCATGTCGAATTGTGCTGGTGGATAATGTGCGGTACCTGCCGCCGCCGCATGTATTATGCCTTTTGGAAAATATTTTTTGTAAAGCTTTCTGAACGGTTTAAACTTTTCTAATTGTTTATCGACTGGGGTCAAGTTATCTTCTTCGTGTGAAAAGTGTGTGTATAATCCTTCGACTACAATTCCATTTTCTATACTTAGTTCAATTATTTTTCTAAGTTGCCATAAGCTGGTGATACCATAACGATTTAATCCTGTATTGACCTTTATATGGCATATTTTTTTATTGCCTTTTGCTTTTATGAATGCACGGATTTCTGCGATTGAATTAATACTTACTTTTAAATCATATTTGATTGCTTCTTCATAATTTGAACATATACCAAAAAGCAAGATGTCTTTTGAAATCCCCGCATCACGCAAACGTTTGCCTTCGACAACATTTGCGACACCAAACATATCAACATCTTTTTCAATGGCCGTTGATATTTTTTTGTCACCAAAAGAATAAGCATTTGCCTTCACAACCGCACAAATTTTAACACCACTGTGCATACGTTTCTTAAGAGTACGAATATTTTCGCGAATGGTTTTAATACTAATTTCCGCAATGAGCATGATATACTTATCTATGCAAATTATCAGTGGCAAGTTCAAGGGTAAAAAATTGGCCGAATTCGTGACCGAAACGACAAGACCAACAACAAACAGGGTCAGGGAGAATATTTTTAATCTCGTAGGTGATAGGGTACGTGGTGTAGTCGTGTTAGACCTGTTCTCAGGTGGTGGCGCGATGAGTGCCGAATGCGAAAGTAGAGGTGCAAAAAGAGTCATAGCAAACGACATAAACACAAGAGCGGTTGAGTTCATAAAGAAAAACACCAACAATACTACAGAGATATATAATTTAGATTATAGAGATTTACTAATCAAATTAAAGCCACAAAAATTTGATCTTGTATTTTTAGACCCACCATATGACAGTGACTATGGTGAGATAGCTTTGGAAATGTTGACGGAATTTGACATGTTGAATGACATCGCAACAATTGTTCTAGAATGCGAACACGAACCAACAATAGATTTAACAAAATTTGATGTGAAACAAAAAAAATACGGACGAGCAAAGATTTATATATTGACCCTTAAATGAATAAGATGATGATCAAGGCTACGCAGGCACTAAGAAGTGTGTGTGTTGTTTTGTACAATAAATAAAACCACAAGGGCATTGAAAACCTTTTGAAAAATAAAAATCCTTGCATAGCAATACAAAATCCGCCGATGGTTAAAATAATTGTACCGATAACAATATGAAATAAAATAGTAGTATCTGTAATTGTCGACAATAAAAATATCCCACGTGTCATTTCAAGTAAAGACGACAAAATAATGTCATATCGCATTGACAAATTAAAGAGCGTGTCAATTTGACCAGCAATAATAAAAAAAATTACAATTAACCCACCAACCATCAAAATAGATTGGATAGAACTTTGTAGAGACGACATTATTGCATCGCTTGTACTTCGCCGTGATATATGCTCACTTTTGTCCTCGACTTTATGAGGTGTACTGTTTTGCACTTTTTCATTTTTGAAACTTACTTTTCTATAAATAATGCCATTTAATATTGCTCCAATAACCATTGCGATGAAAATAACAATACCCATTCGCATATTTCCATACAAAGCCGCACCGACGGTTGCTATTACGAAAATTGGGCTGGTGATACTTGTAAATGTTGAAGCACGAATGGCATCCGATCTTGAAATTTCCCCTTTATCATATAATTCGGCAAGCATTCTTGCACTCGTAGGATATCCCGATAATATGCTTAAACCAAAGATACCCGCAACCTTACCATCTACATTAAAAACACTTTTCATGATTTTAGACAAAAATCGTGGGGTAGTATCGAACATGCCGCTTTCAATCATTAAACTTGTAATAAAGAAAAATGGGAACAATACCGGCAAAACATTAGACGAGAATAAAGCAAATCCTGCTCGCCCCGAATCAATGAAAGATGTAAGATTCAAAAAAATCAACCCGATAAACAGTAGACAAATTAAGAACAGAAAAATTGAGGTCGACTTTTTTTGTTTCATATCTCTATTAACAACTTATTGCTTGTATTGAATAAAAATGATATATTAGTTGAATTGCTTAAATTTAAAAGGAAAAAACAAATGGTAAAAAAAGAAGAATTCCCAATTTTGGAATATGATCCAATATCAAAACCAATTGTCGAGCCTAAACAATATGATATGTTTTTCGACAAGCCCCGTGTTGTAACCCGTGCTGTGTTCACATATTTTTCGGATGTTGTAGACACTTTAGAACGCGATATAAAAGTAAACCAAGTATTCAGATTAAGAACAGAAGGTTACCGTTCGCGTGTATACGAAATGAAAACAGAAAGCGGTGAATTCATCTATGTTATGATTATGCCGGTAGGCGCCCCTCAGGCCGCACGTATGTTGGAAATATTGTCGGCACAAGGTGTTACAAAATTCATGGTCTGCGGTGGAGCGGGAACACTTGACGATGATAAGACAAAGGATTACGTCCTAGTCCCAACAGAAGCAGTACGTGATGAGGGTACAAGTTACCATTACCTACCACCGGCACGTGAAGTAAAAATGAAACCACAAGTACTCAATACGATAATAAAAACTTTGGTTGACGAAAAGGTTGATTATACTAAAGTCAAAACATGGACAACAGATGCAATCTTCCGTGAAACACATGACAAATTGGATTTAAGAAAAGAAGAAGGATGTCACGTTGTTGAAATGGAATGTAGTGCATTTCTAGCGGTAGGTGAACACAAGGGGCTTGACGTAGGGCAACTATTGTACGCGGCCGATCACGTCAAAAAAGACGGATGGGATTACCGTGATTGGCACAATAGAACGGAAAAGAGAAAGAAATTATTTGACCTAGCGGTTAAATGTTTAATGAGTCTATAATAAAGCATAAACAATTGACATTTTCATAAAGTTTCGCTATAATATTACTATATTTAAAGAGGTAAAACATATGCAACAATTAGAAGAATTTTTCAAAAAGCGCGTTAAGATCATGGATACGGGAGATGGGCGTTATGCAATCGGTTTCCCAATGTACAAAATTGAAGGTGGCATGTACCAAATTTACATGGTACCAACACCAAATGGTGGATTTGCCCTAAGTGACGAAGGTGCAACATTAGAAGAACTAGACAAAATTTTTGAATTGGGTGAGGCAGACGTAATAAAAAATCTAGTAGCAATCCTGCGTCAATACGGTTGCAAAAAGGTAGGAAACGCATTCCAAATAGATTGCACCCCAAATGACGTCCACATTAAATACAGCCACTTGATACAAGCAATTTCATTCATGCTTAACATGAAAATCTTCTATGTTTAATATAGTTGATACCAATATTAAAAGGAGCATCCGTTGATGCTCCTTTTAATTGTATTCTATGTATTTACGACTGCTATTGTTATGCGGTTTTCCGGGATGTAATCATTTAATGCAGCCCTCAAAATCTTGAGAATGTTTTCGGCCTGTTCAAATGACAGGTTTTCGTAATATCGGATAAGTACATTAAAATTCTCACCATTTTTAACAACAATAACATCTTGGTAATATCCCGTTGCAAAAATCAATGCTTCGGCAATCATTTCGAATTCCATTGCGTGCAACATTGCCAACATTTCTTGTTCGGCTTGGTGTCTTATGTATTCTTGAAAATGTTCGTTTATTATTATGTTTTCTAATGCTTGTAATCTTATTATCCTGTCTTGTTGTCTGGTTTGTCTGAATACTTGGAATATTGTGGGTGTCGGGGTGTGGTGGTCGCAATTGCAAGGGTTGCCGCCAATATTTCCTAAGTTTACACATCCGCCCAAAAAAATAGCAAAGGGCAGAACAAAAGCGATTACCGAAAGTGTAGCCAATATTTTGATTGATTTTTTCATAACAATTCTCCTTACAAAGATTTATGTGCATTGCATTAACAAGATACCTATGATATAATGGGTACGATGACGTATTTTGACTATTTGGGGCAATTTTTGCAATTTAATCGCAAACCAGGTCTTGAAGGCATGAATTTTTTCATGTCTAATCTGGACAACCCACATAAGAAATTTAAAAGCATTCATGTGGCCGGAACAAATGGCAAGGGAAGTGTAGTCGAAAGCGTCGCAAGTGTTTTAGACGCAGCGGGATATAAAGTAGGTAAATTCATAAGTCCATACCTCACAAAGTTTAATGAATATATTTCAATCAATGGGAATCTTGTTACTGATGATGAAATCGAAGGATATCTTTCAATTTTAAAACCACTTGTAGAAAAAAGAAAGATGTTGGGTCAAGAAACAACTTACTTTGAATTGGTGACATCAATGGCATATATGCATTTTGCCAAAAACAAAGTTGACATAGCAGTGGTTGAGGTCGGTATGGGTGGGACTTTAGATTGTACAAATGTTATAACACCAATCGTTTCTCTAATAACCCGTGTAGATTTCGATCACAAAGAAGTTTTGGGTATGACTATAGAAGAAATCGCAGGAAATAAGGCAGGTATAATAAAGCCAGGAATTCCCGTTGCAACAACTAATTTTGGGTCTGCCCTTAGTGTTATCAAGGCGAAAGCAAAAAAAGAAAATGCGAATCTTACACGTGTTATGGCAAAGGATGTTGAAGTTTCAAATATGCGATATGGACAACAAATGCGTGTCACCTATAAGGGGAAAAATTATTACACTAATTTAAAGGGTCGTCACCAGGGAACCAACACGGCATTGGCTTTAGAATGTTTTGATATATTAAATTGCCACGGTTTCACATTGACAAATGCACACATCGACAAAGGATTGAAAACAGTAAATCACCCAGCCAGATTTGAAACAATGAATGAACGACCATTGATAATCTTTGATGGGGCACACAATCCAAATTCTTTCCGTGTGTTCATGCAAAATATTGAAGATTATTACAACGACAAACCTAAACACAAGGTTTTTATAGTATCAATACTTACGAGAAAAGATAAAGACGAAAATATGAGCGTTCTTGCCAAATATCTACCACGGAATTCAACCATATTTTTTTGCGATGTTGCGGGTAGCACCGATTTCCATAGCGGTATAATTTTGCAAGATGCATATACCGCCCAAGACAAAAAACAAAAGCCACAAGCCGGCGGAATTACGGTGAGGCCTAATCATTCTAAAACCATGGTAGCCGATTTCGTAGAAACATTACAAGGCATAGCCAATTCCAATTCAACAGATACAGTTACTTTTATTGTTGGTACTTTCAAAACATATAAATTAACAAAGGAGGTTTTAGATGCAAGATAATTTGACAGATATACTTTCGATTACAAAGAAAATATCTTCTCTTGAAGTACAAAAATCTAATAAGGAACGATTGAACGTATATGTAAATAACGAATTTTTTTGTGGGATAAGTTTGGATGATGTTATAAAGTACAATATAGTTGTAGGTCGTGAATTGACAGATGAAGAAATGGGGACATTGCTTGCCGCGACTGGGGAAAATGATCTATATATTAAAGCACTCGGTTACATAGTGAAAAGTCCACGAACCGAACGTGAAATTACCCAATACTTATACAAAAAAGACGCTAGCCCAGAGACGGTGGGACGTGTTATAGCACGGTTAAAGGTCATGAACTACATAAATGATGAAGCATACGCCAAGATGTTTACAGAACAAAAGAGCGGCAAATTAGGCACAGGTGCAATCAGAAATAAACTTTATACCCGCGGAATTAACAAGGAATTAATTGAACAATCTATTGAAGATTTGGTCGAGGAAGAAGACCAAGAAGAATTATGCAAACGTGTAGCCGAAAAATATATGAGAAACAAAAGCAGAGATGTTAAAACAACACAAAAATTATACAGACATCTTGCAAGTAAAGGTTTCGATTTTGAATTATGCCAAAGCACGGTAGACGAATTTAAAAAACAACAAGAAATGGATATAGACAAATTAGACAGATATCAAACAAAATGGCAAGAATTACGAAAAGCAAAAGAAGAAGCAAAGGCAAGGAAAAAAGAATTAAAAAGTGAACTTAAAAAATTGCGAGATGAAATATTAGGGGAGTAGTAATGAAAATTGGAATAGACATCCAAGATATACCACGTGTTAAAAACATTAAACCCCATCATATGGAACGAATTTTTGCATCATCCGAATTAGAATACATAACACGTAAAAATAGCGCACCACAAACGATGGCCGGACTATATGCCGCAAAAGAGGCCTTTTTCAAGGCTCTTGGTACTGGTGTTCAACATTCAAAACTTACATCGGTCGAAATCGACCACGACAAATTTGGTGCACCTTATTACAATTTAAAAAACACAGAATGGGTAGAATTGAAAACAGTATTGAGTATCAGTCATTCAAAAAATACCGCGGTCGCAGTATGCTTAATCCAAAATTAAAAGCCACAAATCAAGTGGCTTTTAATTTGTAGTTATCAAATTAGATTATGGCGTTGGTGTGGTTAAAGGTCCCCATCCGACTATTGTTAAATATCCGCCAATTTGGTTTGTTGCATTTTCCCAAAAATTAATATCTCCATTGTGAACAGCAAAAGAAATTGTGGAACCCGCTTGAAGAGGATACACAACATCAATTAAAGTAGTACCACCAGCGGTCGGAGAGACTTGGAAAAAGTTTAGGGTTGTTGTTCCGTTAAGCATAATATCTATCGTTGGATTTCCACTTGTAGCGTAGGCATATGCCATAAATGTGATTCTGTAATATCCGGCCGCATCAAGTGTGATTATCTTTCTAGTTGTATCGATAGACATTCCCCGTTGTACAAAGCCGCCATTTGGGAAATATATTAAACCATCCTGTGTAACTGGCCCAGCATTTACAAGTGTCTCATAATTGCCGGCAATTGTGGGACCGATTGCATTGACTCCAGTGTCTGTTGTGCCAATCCACCAATTACCGTTTTCGCCGATGTAGGGCGTTTGTCCGTCCACACCATTCGTTCCATCTGCCCCCGGTACACCATCTTCACCAGTAGGTCCGCATGGACCCATTGGCCCTGTTGGGCCTTCTGGTCCTTGTGGACCATTTGGACCCGGCAAACCGGTCAATCCCATTGGTCCTTCTACTCCCTCACATCCTTGTGGCCCTGGTTCACCTTGTGGGCCGCGATCGCCCGTCAATCCTTGTGGTCCTGTTGCACCTGTAAACCCTCTTGGTCCACGCATGCACCCACAACAAAAATTGCCCATAAAAATTACCTCCTATATTCTACATAAGACCCACGATGGGAATCTTATGTAAATAAGGTGGTGTTATTTCATATTATGTATTTTAAAAGTTAAATGTTTTAGTAGATTACTGTGTAACTATTTGATGTAATACAGATAGTCAAATAAGTCTATGAAAAATCGACAACATATGCTATAATGTCGCCATGCAAAAACGTGCACTGTTACCTAATGATTTTATAGAACAGGTCAAAATGGCGAACAACATCGTAAATGTTGCATCGCGTTATATGACACTTAAATCTAAGGGACGAACACATTGGGGTTTGTGTCCATATCATCATGAAAAAACACCGTCATTTGCCATTAATGAATCACAACAATTTTTCAAATGTTTCGGATGTGGTCAAGCGGGAAATGTAATATCCTTGGTTAAACAATACGAAAGCACCGATTATTTGGGGGCAATTGAATTATTGGCAAAATGGGCAAACATGGAAATGCCACAAGTCAAAACCGACCCAAACTACGCGGCAAAGAAAAAAAAGAAAGAAGTTATTTTAGAAATTTTAGAACAGGCGCGACAATTTTATTGTAAGAATCTCTACCTTGATAAGAATAAAGAAAAACTTACATATTTATATAACCGTGGAATCAATGACGAATTAATTGAAATGTTCAATATAGGTGTCAGCACCGATTGGGATTATGTAATTAACCACCTACGTAAAAAGGGTTATAAAGATTCGGATATAATTGATAGTGGTGTAGCCGCAAAAAGTGATAAAAGTGGAAAAATATACGATGCCATGGCGGAAAGGATTACATTTGCAATATTTGATGTGTATGGTTCATGTATCGGGTTTACCGGACGAATTATGTCAAATGATGTAATGCCAAAATACCGTAACACAGCACAAACAATGGTGTTCGACAAATCCAATATAGTTTACGGTGTGGACGTGCTGAAAAAAAACAAGATGTCAAACTTCATTGATAAAATCATAGTTGTTGAGGGTAATGTTGACGTCATATCATTGGTTGGTGCTGGGTTCTATAATACCGTTGCATGTATGGGTACCGCAATGACACCGTTCCATGCACGCATATTCAAAAGATTTTCACCAAATATATATTTATGCTTCGACACGGATGAAGCGGGTAAAAAGGCGGCATTACGTTCGGTAGATATCTTGGATAAAGAAGGTGCATCCGTGCGAGTAATAACTTTACCAGATAATTTTGATCCCGATTCTTTTGTTGTGAAACACGGCGCGGATGAATTTAATAAATTAATTGACGATGCAAAACCTTTGATTGATTATAAATTGGATGTTCTTGAAAATAACTCAAATTTAAAAGACAATCTTGGACGCGGGGAGTATTTGCAAAATGCAATAGAAATTCTAAAACCCCTTGACAAAAGTAGTGAGATTGAACTATATTTACCAAAGGTCGCACGAGTTGCGGGTGTTTCTGTTGATGCGATAAAATCCGATTTGAGAAATGCATCGGCGAAACCACAAACCAACCAAACCGTGCAAACGACCAAAACCACAGAACAACCAACACCGCCAACGTCACGTGCCAACGACAAATACGCGCGTAGCCTGGATGCGGTCATGGCATGTTTGGTTCACGACAAGGTTGATGTGACCCAAATTGAATTGCCCGAAATT
>Ga0131853_10015698_pt1 | contig 13839 bp, 6 predicted proteins | sample TergutLab28metaG_FD_92764 | JGI IMG/M metagenome (GOLD analysis project Ga0131853, IMG submission 92764) | Labiotermes labralis P1 segment gut microbial communities from Petit-Saut dam, French Guiana - Lab288 P1 (version 2) (version 2) | ecosystem: Host-associated > Arthropoda: Insects >... | reverse complement strand
GGCGGACGCTTGTGAGTGCGGTAATGAACCTTCGGGTTCCGTGAAATGCGGGGAATTTCTTGACTAGCTGCAAACCAGTTAGCTTCTCAAGAAGGACTTTGCACCATGGAGTAAGTAAGTATAAGCATGTTAAATATAGAGGTAGACCATCTGAAAATGTGGACTTGACCAAAACAAAATCCGCGTGATTGCCGTAATCGTACTTCCCCCCTCCACTTGCTGACACGGAATGGAGAGCATCTTAGCGAAGGCGGAAGTATCCTATGCTTTCTTACACTGTCTTCCGAATGAGTAAAACATATTTCAGTTACATTCTTAACCGGAAACCCCCGTTATTTTCTAATACAGATATTCTGTTCATTCCACAGTTTGCATTCGAGTGTGTCTGGTCGCATATTACCAGTATGGTGGTTAATACACTGTCTTCATTGTACCGCAGATATGCCGGAACCAGTTACCTTGATGACATTTTTGGGTTTGTTAGGTGGTTTTTTTTTGCGACGATATATTATTTACTGAAGTCATGTATCGGTTAATAATACTGAGCAGGTTGATCGTTGTGATCGGCTAAACGTGAAGGATGGCCTGCTGTTTGTAGCCCATTGTAGGGTGTGATCGCTACGTCTGTGTTTGAGGACATGAAAACTTTTTTTTTATCAGGCTGGAAGGTTCCCGGCCTGCATTCGAATGAGAGTTAGTTGCGTTACTGCTATATCAGCCGTCTTGGTGGTTTTCTTTTGCTTTACCCTGATGTTCTTGTCCATACCACAAGTGTTTCGGCAAAATAAGTTGAAACCATTCTTATGTATACCGATGAAGTCTGATCTACCGATAATCAACACTGCTGTGATTGGCACACAAGTGGCTGCAGTGAAGTGTGACGTGTGTAGCAAAGGTAAAAATAAAGTCATCTTCTTGCTTATGTATGCACCACGCATGATGACTCAAGGTGGAGTGAAAGTATAGCTTCTAGCATTCGTAATCTTGGCCCTTGATGGAGGTTAGCCTCATGCCCTGATCACATAGTTCCCGTGGAAGTAGCTCCGGGTAAAAGGTAACAGGTGAAGTTCACCCTATAACGTGCAATGAAGGCACAAAGGACGAGTAGGGGTGTAGCTCTAATCGTTCTTTAACCTCGGCGCTAGGTGGGGATGGGTGGTTAACGCCACGCCCCGGCCGCTTTACTCTCGGGAATGACCCTTTGCGTGTTGTATGGGAGTCTGGGTGGGCCCTAGGGCCGGTCTGGGCCGGTGCGGAGAACGTTGCCCCTACTGGAATTCGATCCCCGTACCGTCCAGTCAGGAGCGAGTCGCTGTAGCGTCTACGCTGTCATGGCCCACGGCACTCCGGGTACCGTGGAATAGGAGGCTGGGTGGATTCCGGAGCCGGTTCGGATATAATGGTGAAAGAATATGAAATTCTGTGCGACTTTCGAAATTACTGATCTCAGAGGCATGTACGGGGTAGGATGCGTGCCCTGTATAAATGTCAGTGTCATTTGACAACGGAAGGTCATTCGTCGCAACGTGGTCGTCTCCAGCTGCTTATGCACGTGACCAGACTGTAGTGTCTTCATCTCGGCGTTCTCACTGCTCTTTAGGGTGGGTATTAAGCCAGCCTTACCCTTGAGTGGTTTAAACCGTTCGTTATATCCAGAACTCTGAGTCCGAATGAACATAATTCGTAGTGTGATAGTCTGGAAACACCAGTTATATTATCTGGTTTGCCTCGGCGGTCATCATCCTTTGTTTAAGTGCCGTTAGAAAAGTATAAACGCCCGAAATGTCTATTTCTTGCAGTATGCATTTTTTAAAGTTCATTGTGGAGGAAAGTAACAAGAAAAATATGTTGATGTACATTATCACAGATACAGGGCGGGTTTACCAGGTGAGTGCATTACAGAGTGTAAGAGGCATACGTGCATTGCGTCGTTAGGGCTCGAACCCATAATGTATTCTGACCATTACAGAGTGTATGTCTTTGGGAAGAAATGTTATAGGAATTGGCAGACCACTGCATGTAGAATGAAGGAAATGTCATCAGCGATATTTATATTAAGAGAGGTTAATTTTCAAGTGGTATTTTGACGTATTTAATAACCAGTGCTGTTGACTTCTTGTTAAACTCATAAACCTACGGATCTCGAAAACAGGTGGACCTATATGAGCTTCCGAATATCAAACATTTTTTTGCGCTCAGACCGCCCGTTGCTTTCTGATCGGCAAAGGAGCGTCAATCCAGTGAATGACTGGTTTGCCACATGCGCGGAATTCTTGCCCTCAGTTACTTGTTCATTTACAACACGTCTGAGCAAGTTTTGGTATTCACTGTATGCATGTGTGCTGTGCACTTTTTTGTAAACGTAACGTTGTCCCTGTGCACAACATGAAGATATGTGGAGGGGGGAGGGGTATAGCTCCACTCATTCTTTAACTTGGCACTAGATGGAGTGTGAATGGTCAACATTGCCCTTTGGCCACATTGTTCCCGGGGAAATAGTCCTCAGTGCACACTGGAAGAAAACTGCATTGTAGGCTACGCGTGCGTGTGAAGTGGGAACAGCACTAACGCAGAACATGATGGGTTCTTAAAATGCTGCGTAGTGCTAGATATTTTATAAGGTACGCAGCATGTATTTTGTAGCTGAAAATACTATAATAGGATCACTGCGTGAGATATATTGTGGTGATATCGTTTAAAGTTGATGTGCAAGAAATAAGCCCTTGTACTGTTATACCGTGCGTTCGGAAAGTCGCTGTGCACTTAGGCACAAGCAGATCTGCAGAAAATGTTTGCGAATAAAATTAAACGAGTTCAGGCCTGTATAGACACTCGTGGACATCACTTCAAACACCTTTTATAAGTGCACAGCGACTTCCGAACTCACCCTCTCGTGCGCCATCACATTTCATCTGGACTCTGCCGTAGCCTAAGTGCACAGCAACTTTCCGAACGTACTGTAGTATTCAGACGCATAAACTTGAATAATTACAACAGCGATTGTAATTTTTATGATTATGGAAGAAAATGTTCATTGTGCATCAGCATCATGCCATGTAGGCTCCGTGGAGGCAACTCAACTCATGCTGGGGTCGAGGTGAGAGGTATTACTGTGCGAGGTTTTAGGTTTCCGCTGCGGGGTAGTTGAAGCATTCGCTCTTCTGGGATGTTACGCGGCATAGGTTGGTAGTTGGTTACAGACGTTTCGGAACAACATACTTGCCCCATATGATCCTTGAAGATGGGACCGATAGGTTACCCCGCAACGCCGCGTAACATCCCAAAAGAGCGAAGGCCTCGAGAGGTATTACTGTTTGCAAAACTGTCTTCCATTTCATCTGCCCCTGGCTTTTTCATACACCGATCTTGGAGATGAACGAACCCACTTCACTTAATGAAGTTTTTCGTTGTTACATTTATGTTTAATTGGTCGTGAGTCTTGTATAATCAGAGAAGTTTAGTACGATATTCAAGCACGTTGTAGAATTCAAAGTTTTCGTTGCACATCTAGCGAGCTATTTTCATGGGCTTTTTTTTTTTAAAGAGGAAAATGCCATGTTTGATGACAATAGGTGGTCTGTGAGGATGTGTGGAGTGTACAGATGCACCGAGTCTCATGATGGCACGACTGAGGATTGTGGTGGGCGGGAAGGAGACGAGAAGAGAAGAGAAGAGAGGGACATACATACATCATCTGTATCCATAACCCTCAGTTCCCACATGATCTGGCCGCTAGTGGGTGTCTAGGGGATTCCCCTGCTATCCTGTCTCTTTCTTTCTCATCGGCACGTCTTCTGGGACCTCAACATTAACGAGCCTGATTGAATTAAGTCCAATCCCTCTGCACAAACATCAGCTGACAACCGAATAATGCCACGGTGGCTGAGGCTCCCTTCTCGTGCTCTTCAGTATGTTTTATTTAAGAGGATTGAATCGCGCGCGGCTTGTGTTGGTTGGGGGGGGGGGCCTCCATTCTGCTCCTGCTTGCACTTGCCGCTGAGATGATGTAAGGGGGGACCAATCCGGTCCTTGTAATGCTGAAAGCTAAATGCCATTCTTGATTATGTCTTTCTGTATTGTGACACGAATGTATTTATTTGCTTCCCTAACGGTGAGATGCGGTCCAAGTTAGGTCATTTTATTAGTTATGCAGGCACGTTTCTGTTTAGTCTAATGTAAACAAACAAACTTGGGCTAATGATTCTCAGAAGATCTCTGACAGTCCTTGATTTCTTACACTGCGGTCATATTAGGTTTTTTTTTTTATTGAAGTCTATTCGGTATGCACAATGCTGACGGGGATTGGATATGCGCTGAAACTGAGACTTTCTCACCCATGCGCACCTTCAGTGGTTTTGATACGTTTTCGCAGGTTTGGGACGTTTCCGACAGGCGCCGGTAATAATTGAAACAGATACTGGCGTTGTGTCAGGAGAACATCCGTCTTTCAAAAAGCCGTATATGTTACATGTGCCTCAGACAGTGGTCGGTATCTGAAGTAATGACTTGTTTGCGTCGTCCTGCAAAAATGTGACTGACGTGGGAATAATACTTGACCGAGCAACTGTTAGGAAGAAGCTGTAGTAGCCTTATTCATTTTTGTATAACGGTTTGGTGTGATTGTTCCAAAATGTATAAGAAGCTGCATTGTTGGACGCCCGAAAACTTTTATTTGATTTATTCGTAATATGAAAGGAAGAAAGTAGAAACGAATTCTAGGATTGGAATGGTGAATGGTAATCGTTGAAATCAGGTTGTTTGTATCAGTAACTTGTCGCCACTGTGGATTAGCGCTGATTGACTTGTGTCATTGCCATTAACATCGCCCGTCGGCCATATCCATTTATGCCCTTGAGTGTAACGCCGTATGTGGCGGAGCTTCCATTCGTCTATTTATATGCTTATCCATGACTTAGAATCGTTTGTGTTGGCGATGAACGTATTTTTGTGAAATTTGGCGTGTAAAACATACTCAAGTGGGAGAGCGAAAGGCAGTTTCGGCCAGTAATGACTGATTGGACTTGGGGACTCAAAGAGCCCTTATACTGCGCCAAATAGTTATTAAATTTAGTCGGCAAAGGGTTTTGTAGAGTCAAGTGTGGTTAGCCTCACGCCTATTTCGAAGTCTGAAGTCCATGCATCCTTCGTTAGCTGCTAGCAAATGTTTATTCACTTCATACAATAATTGCAAGCTTGCTTGAGAAATTGAAAATATCGCTGTGCATAGAGTTCTGGTCTTCTGGGCGGTTAACGCTGTCAGGTTTATTGACTCCCGACGTACCTTCGAAACGTCCGGAATCAGTAACCCGGCTATTCAGCCTACCATTCCAGAAGACTAGAATACTAACTTTAACGCTGTGGAAACCTGAAATCTCGTGTTCTGCATAGATGTTATTAAAACTACGAAGTAAAACGTACGCAGGGGTAGTTCACACACACACACACACATACATACACATACACTTGTATGGGTGTGTCGGTGTGTGTATATATATATATATATATAGGGTGTGTATGTGTGTGTGTGTGTGTGTGTGTGAACTACCTCTGCGTACGTTTTACTTCGTAGTTTTAATTACATCTATGCAGAACACGAGATTTCAGGTTTCCACAGAGTTATATATATATATATATATATGCTAATTTTTTTGGTGGAAAAAGGGATTGTTTGGTGGCCAGTGTATGGCCGCCCAGGTCACCTGAATTAATCCTGCGATGTCCTCTGTAGCAATGGAACCGCGAACGTTTGAATCATTTTTTAGACGAAGGACCTCTCCGTACATGTATTTAAGCCTACTTTCCATGACCGAGTGTACCTGAAATGTTTCCCTTCGGTCGCAGCCACGCGTCATATCTAATGAACCATCGTTGCACATCGAAGTTGTATGACTTAAGCGAGCCGACGGGAAGTGACTAGCATCAGCTGTCAGGTAAAGTAATATCTCTGTACTTAAATTGAAGACGTATAAAGTAAGTAGGAGTGGAAGTTACTGTGCATAACAAGGAACAACTGATTTATACATTTCACTTAGCATTATTATTGTTATTATTGTTGTTGTTTTACATTTATTCTGGCCCGTTAGTTATTAGGAGGCGGTCTCCTGGTCAGTCCATATCTCAACAAGAAATCAAAGCGATTTATCCCAGCACTTTACGAATGATGTTTGCGGTGCTCATTAATGTGATCTTCTGCAGCTCTATGACCGACGGATGACCTGGGAGCAATTTAAGGTTCTGATGTAATCCCTTCTTAATTGTTCCTAATGCTCCAATTATAACGGGCACATTTCTTGTCCTCACTTCACATTCTGCTGACCTCGATCTCCAGGTCTTTTTACTAGCTTAGCGTTTTTCAGTGTCTTGTGTGTTGACATTATTATTATTATTATTATTATTAGAGGAGTGTAGTGGAGGAGGTTATGATGGGTTGGGCATGTATTAGATGTATGAAGTTAGAAATGCATAGCTGTACCATCACCCTGTTAAACTGCCCCGGAAGGAGAAGGCGATAGATCGTAATATTCATTTGAATCTTAAGAATGTATGTTGTTGGGATGCGCGTTGATTGAACTTGCTGAGTCGTACCGAATGTGGGAATTTTTTTGGCTGTATTTTTTCCTATAATTTAATGCAGGCGTGCATTTCGAGTGCAGACTGGTTTCAACTGCCGTGCCCTAATCATCCGTAGATAGTTCTGTTCGTTTGATGTCAGAATTATTTCTAAATCAGCCATTCAAATATAATTTTAATGGCATCAAATGCCAAGCCGAATGATCTTTTTTTTTGTAGGGAAAAAAATCTTGTAGATTTCAAAGCGGCGTGGGGTTTCTGTTATACAAAGGGTGTCTCCTCACCCCTCTGGTTTATGTTTTGACGAGGTGTGTATAAGGGTCATGGGGACACATGCAGCATGAGGGCGGGAGGCACTGCAGGGGTGACAGTTGGGTTAAGGGGGTGTTCTGTACTATGGTAGAGCACTTATGTCACAAGAGGGTGCCAGTGACAGTCTAGATAAGAGATTCTGCCGGTGTCGAATAGCCAGCGTATGATTGAGAATGAGACTGTTGTGCGTACATGAAAGCCATCTGTAGTCACAAAAATGTGACTCAGGAGAACGCAGTTTGAGGATTTTCAACATTGTTTAAATAAAAGAGCGTCGTATCCCTTTTCCTTCCTGACTCATACTTAAAAGAATGCGGATTTCTGAAGGCCAACACAGTACCGTCCTTGACACTGGAATATTGTCGCGTGGTGATTAACCCTTTTCCTTCATATTCTGGGTATTCCGTATTCAAATATGGTCCCAGAGGCTAGTTGTTCTCACTGAGGAAGTTGTAATTGTCAACCTCTGCGACGTTATTTCAAAATGGGCTACAATCGCTTCTCTCTCCATCGTCTGCAGTTCATTATTCACGGTCGTCTTGCCATTCGACGTCATTGTTCGGGTGCGTGAATGTACTCGTGTACATGACAGTGGCGGCTGCACAAGAGGCGTTATTTTTAATCCCTAGGCATTAAAAAGTATACACGTGAAACTGTCGCTATGAGCTGGACGATCCGGGGATAGAATTACGATGGGGGCGAGAATTTCCGCACCCGTCCAGACCGGCCCTGGGGCCCAACCAACCTCCTTTAAAAATGGTACCAGGTTCTTGCCCGGGGGAAAAGCGGCCGGGCCATGGCGTTAACCACCAACCTCCGTCTATCGCCGAGGTTAAAGAAAGAATATACCTATAATTCTACTCCCTTTCTGGGCCTTCATGACTTGTTATGGGTTGAAGTTTACCTATGTTTTTACTCACGAAGCTGATATTCTTGCTTGTCAGTCTCATTATGTGTTCTTTTAAAATGCAATATAAGTGCCAGTTCTGTATTAGGCCGTAGGGATCGTACGCATTTTCGAGCTGGTTTACCTTGTGGTTGTGTATCTGTCACGTGTGGAACATAACTGTCGCTTCGAATCCTGGATGGGATATTTTATGTCCAATAAAGAAGCCACGACTGCTTTTTCCTTCCGACGCCAAATATGGCCTGAAGTTTGTAGGATGTCATTGAGTAATATGCGAATCTACATATCGTCTTAGGTGGTGTATTTTCTTCCTTTGATCGTATGTAAACCCGCAAATGTGCAGCTTATGTGCCGCGAACTTGCTCTTGTTGCGTTGTTAGGTCATGCTGAAACACTGCCGTTGTCAAGCTGTGAATCCTATTACTGCGGTCACTTGTCTGGCTTATTAGCTGCTCGTATTTGCTTTGCTGACAGGGTATGCACCACCTCTGTTTGCAGTAGGATAGCTTACTGATTTGTGGTGTCCGTATGATCTGATTCGATCGACATATGGTACGTGCTGTGCCGATTGTACGTAAGGGATACACATACAGCAGAAACATATGGAACAAGTTAGGCAGAAGACCTGAACGCATAAGACCACTTGGGAAACCTAGACGTAGATGGGACGTTTATATTAAAATAAAGCGTCGGTAAATGCGCGGAAGTGTGAACTGGATTGGACTGGTTGACTGTAGGGTCTAGTACTGACCTTGCCTGAGCACGATGATGGGTTTCTGGTGTCTGACGCGGGAACAAATGTTTAGTGAAGAAAAGCGTTCTTAGTTAAGTGCATCGCAAAATTTCCCGTGTTAAAAGTCTCGCGTGAAAACCTAGTTATGTCACTGAAACACATTCATTTGCATTCAGTAGTGTAATGAAATAGTGAGTGGAATACATTGTCGCTGAAACGTACAGTTGAAGAGTCAGATCTTGTGGGATGTTACGCCGTATCGGCTGGTTAAGAATTATGGACGGTTCGAACGATCGTAATCCCTTCATATTGAGAGTCAAATTATCGTCATGTAGAATTGCTAGTCCATGGCTGCGTGACCCTTAAGATGAAGGCACTACGATCGTTTGCGAAGACGGTAACTGTTTATCAATCGACACGGCCCATGATTGAATGATGAGCAACAGCGCTCAGACAACCTCATCTCGTACCTCTGAGGTTGTTTCTTGTTACCTTGTAATTTGGTGGTTATCACCTTAATCCTCTTTCCACTGACATAAGAGGCAGGATTTTTTTTAATCTGGCTGAGCGACTGTGAGCTTGTCAAGCGGGACCGTGTTTCCTTGTGATGGTCGCTGTTACTGGTGCATTGTAAAAGGACTCTTGCAGGAGCATATCATAGCGAATGTTTGTGTATGGATTCTATGTTCCGTCATGACATGAAGATCCCGCTGACAGTTCTGCAAACTCTTCTTGTACCGCCTCTTTAGTCCTTTGAACCTAATGTGAAAGTAATTTTCTGTACAGTGCTCCCAGATATCCGAAAGAGCTTTGCTTTGTTTGAAGGTTTCCAAGCTTCTTCCGCCTGTCATCCTCATAGGAGTACTATTAAGGTGAAGTTGAGTATGGAACATTGGTGGAAACGATGCTAAGAAGGGAAACCCGATGAACCGAATTGAGTGTAATTAAATACTTAAATACTGGGTACCTGCCGCCTTCTTCTCCCTTGCAAACACCTGTTGTTTAGGGGGGAAAATAACTCGTCGCTTATTCTGCGAACCATACATAAGACATAAATACATTCGGTGGCGAAAATGTGGATTATTTTAATGTTAATGCCGGAGGTGAATGCCGGACCAGTTGCAATTTAAGGGGTTAATTTTCACGCTCGTAGGTCTCAGAGCACACGAGCGGAACCCCTGAACGAGGACAAGCGGTCATTCTGTTTTCTTTTAAGAAATGCCCTCAACACGACCCTCTCCCGACCTATAAAATTCTTCCGCGACTAGACCTACCTTTGTACGTCATATGTTTATAATGGCCTCGCGTTGGGCGCTATTTGCATGGTAGTCAGGTTCACCCATGTCGGAAGGTGAACCAAAATTTACGTTGTGCAAGTACGGCCTCTCAGCGCCTACAAACGCAGTGGGAAACTCATATTACCGTCTGTTAGGACTAAAATGTTGAGACCCGAATGGGGACGGAACCTTTCTCCGTTAAATGGAATTACGAGGTCGCGGTTTGTTCTTCATCGGATATTCATGGAACTGCATTTTCTTCGCACAGTTTTACAGCGCTCGTGGCCGTAGATTTCCTCATTTTGAGGTTTCGAAGTCACACTCGGATACATCACACTCGGTAGGACTCCTCTGGATTAGTGATTGGAATTGCATACAGGTACAATAAGTTCCGACCGAGGTTGTTACGTCATAACGTGCCTTGTATCTACAGACAGGGACCACTTGTTAGACGGCTTATGCAAAATGAATAAGGAACGCATTATGTTTTCATGTGTGTCCCTCTGTGATTTAACATCACCTAGCCGCCGGACAATATTTTTTTTATAGGTTGAAGGAATCCAACAAGAGCAACTATATGCAGATATTTATTTACTGCTAAATTACTCTACATGTTTCTGGCGTCCATCGCGCCCGTCATCGGGAGTACATAAAACTAGTTGCAGCCTCTGGTACAGATCATACTATCTAGGAAGCTTCCCAGATAGTATGATCTGTACCAGAGGCTGCAACTACAGTCGTATGTGCTCCTGATGATGGGCGCGATGGACGCCCGAAACACATAGAGTAATTTAGCAGTAAATAAATATCTGCATACAGTTACATCTTGTTGGATTCCTTCAACCTAGAATTACGATGCACGATTTCGTCATTCGGACCTTTCTCTAGACATTGTCATACATTTCAGATTTTCGTCATATTTATCGTAATAAAGTCTGCGGTACGTGACGTCTTGCGATCGCACGTGAACTTTTCGTTCAGGCTTTATCGTAAACCGCTAATAAGATTTCCGTGACATTCAGAACGAGCGCCGAATGCATGACTTTTTTCAGCCATTTTAAAGGTGTGCTGTATGTAAGGTCGATAAATGAACTAAGATTCAAGTCTTCTGGGATGTTACGCCGTGCATCGCTGCGTTAAATACCTCATCTGTCGTTGTCGTAATTGAACTGCATTATGTTAATCAGATTTGTGTTAATTTCAGTATGTGAAATCTCCGCGTGTTAATATTACTTATTTTCATATGTAGCCATATTGGCCGATGACAGAGCTTAATGTACATAAGGACATTAATTAATTTTTCCGGGTATGTGATGGAACGTTATTTACATTTTGGTGAAATTCTGTGTTCTGCATTATTATGCTGCTGAAATGTAAATTTTGCTTATTTCATCTTATAAATTTTGTGTTTTTTCTGAAATGTTTATGAACACGCCACATTTAACCTTAATAATCTCCAGTGATGCTGTATGTGCTATACCTCTTCAGTCTTGCTGCATAATTACTGCATGTCGAACGTTTGATTTGTCTTGCTGTATGACAGCTCATGTGTTTAGCTTCGGTTCAAGCTTGTAACATGACCCGAGATGCCGTCGATGAAGTGACAGGCTACAAGATGGTTAGCTGGGAATGCATTCCCGCAGAAGCAGGAACTTCCTTATCTACACCACGTGTAGGCCGGCTCTTGAACTGCACTCAGCCTTTTATATAATCTTTCCCAAAGTGTAAAGTGGCCGGGGCGTGAGGCTGGATACTCACATCCCTCCACTACCTGAGTCTAGTTTTGTGTTTTAGATATTTTTGCGTTATGCTGTGTTTTACAATCAAGTGTCAAAGTATCCGAGTTTCTTCCCTCATCTCATCCACCTCACACACGCTAAGTATTTCGGCAGTGTTCAGCCCTCAGGCGTAGTTTGCACACGTTATTGATTGTTATGCACTTGTTTCATTATTATAAAATACAGTTTCAATCTTGAAGTTGCCTATCGAATTAATGTCTGTTAGATACATCGGATTTATATAGGCTTAATTATATTAATTGAACGACCAACATTTATCCGAGTGGAAATTTAATATTTTAATCGTACGTTATGGAATTTTGTAATTTAGAAAGAAATACATTGCAAAAAGTCATGTGTAAACTACGCCTGATGAGGACAGCAAACTGCCGAAACATGTAGCGGAGTTGAGTGAGTATTCTCGTGAATACATACAAGCAGAGTTTCTTTGCAATGAGAGAATAAACTCAGACATGTCTCAACTACATTAACGCCTTACTTGCGTACTGCTTAGGCATTTGGACAAGTTTACTTTTACGTTAGAGACATACTGTTATTTAAATTGATTCCTCTCCTCCGTATGCAGTTGACAAATTGATGAGTTTGTTTTCCGTTTTGTGTAAATTATACAATCCTTTGGCGCGTGATTGCGCACTACTTTAGGAGTGCTCTATTGTACAGACGATTACACGCCAGCGACTTCGCATTTTGCACATCCCTTGGCTGCATCGTAGAGAGCAGAAGCATGAAGAGGCCCTAATGATGGCAATCCTGACCAACCGCAATATCGATAATGTGCAGGATGATGGATATCACTTCGTGTGCAAGGGGAAGCTTATCCTATTCTGTTGTAACCCTGTCGTGGAACTGTAGCTTTTATTAGTATGTCATTCATTCGTATAATCTCATAGGGATGTTGGTCGCGGTCTGCAAGTTATGTTTGCAGAATTTTTCTTTGTTGTTTTGTATAGATTGGTTTTGCTGACGTATTCGGCTGTACATGAAAAGTTGCTGGTAAGGGGAACGAGGACGATACGGATATTTAAATTTTCTGGCTCAAAAGTTTGGGCATAGATTGTTATGTACATCATGTGTCGAAAGTGGAATATGGAGACATCAGCATTACAACAGTAGTAAGGTCAGTGTGTAGAAGCATTAGCTGAGATAGTGAGATTTATTTAGTTTTCAGTTATTGAGTGACACGGTATTAGTTCAAGAGTTTGGGTCAGCATAGCGTTTGTTAATGAATGTGCACAGAGAAAATAGACGTTATTCAAGGAGATGGCCGTTCCTCTTTGAAGGTAGGGGAACCACATTAAGCCTTAGAAAGGATCGCGGATGACTGGGCCTGCATTCAAAGCAAGCACCTCGCGAATGCAAGTGTAGAGTTTTATATCTGCAGATTTTTCTAGTTAGCAGTTACTTCTTCGCCGTACTAAATAAACTTTATTATAAGATTTTGTTATAATGGAACTAAAAATGGTCGAGGTTTAATAGTCTTTGTGTTTTGGAAATGACAGATCTGGCATCTGGCCAGCACTGACTTGGCTGCACAATGAATTGGACTTCCCTCAGAGTTCACAGAAGTAGGTGATCGACAAAATCCCGCATCCCTTCAGCATTCAGCAGACTGCCAGGTTAGCTCTGCCGCCAAACTCCACGAGTAAACATTAAGGAAATTGCATTAAGAATGAGTTTGCGGTAGCTAGTTTTTTTTTTTTTATTATTATTTATACATAGAACTTTCCATTCGGCTTCTGCTTTAATGCAAAGATTGTATGAATAACATTCCCATCAGCCCCACTTGGAATATATATTGCTTCAGATCCGGATGCGCATGCTGCACGTCGCGGGAAATTGCGTCATATGTAGTGACTGAATAAATTCTTTTGTGAAGAGAATTTGTGAATTGATTAGATGATCACGTTCCGCGTTTTTAATAGATTTGCTTTACTTGTTTTTCCAAAACAATAGCCTTTCGGAAGAATGTGGTCGTTAGAGGGAAATATTAGAAAACGAATATTGTGCTCGATACTTTCCAAATGGAAATTTTCAAGTTTTACATACTTTCTTTAGTTTTCATACTCGTTTTTTTTTTTTTTACGGATGTAAATCTGTTGTTACGAAACTTCACACCGTTGCTTTTACACGTGTTGGTAAAGAGTGCCTTTCCTTTGTCTTTTGTTACGTACGTTCTGCACGTACATACTCATAGAGAACTGTTTGAAATAAAAACTGTAGACCGTAAAGAGATGTTTGTGT
>Ga0131853_10015697_pt1 | contig 13839 bp, 6 predicted proteins | sample TergutLab28metaG_FD_92764 | JGI IMG/M metagenome (GOLD analysis project Ga0131853, IMG submission 92764) | Labiotermes labralis P1 segment gut microbial communities from Petit-Saut dam, French Guiana - Lab288 P1 (version 2) (version 2) | ecosystem: Host-associated > Arthropoda: Insects >... | reverse complement strand
TATGTATGTATGTATGTAAGTATGGACTATGTATGTATGTATGTATGTGTGTGTGTGTGTGTGTACGTATATATGTATGTATATATATATGTGTGTGTGTACATATGTGTATGTTTATGTATATGTGTGTGTATATGTATGTATGTATGTATGTGTGTATGTATGTATGTGTGTATGTATGTATGTATGTAAGTATGGACTATGTATGTATGTATATATGTATTATGTATGTGTGTATGTATGTATGTATGTAAGTATGGACTATGTATGTATGTATGTATGTATGTATGTATGTATGTATGTATGTATGTATGTATGTATGTGTGTGTGTGTACGTATATATATATATGTGTGTGTACATATGTGTATGTTTATGTATATGTGTGTGTATATGTATGTATGTATGTATATATGTGTGTATATGTATGTATGCATGTGTGTATGTGTATGTATTTATGTATGTGTGTGTGTGTATGTATGTATGTATGTATGTGTGTATGTATGTATGTGTGTGTATGTATGTATTATGTATGTGTGTGTATACATATGTGTATGTATATATGTGTGTGTGTGTGTGTGTGTATACATGTATATATATATATATAGTACAACCTCGATAATCACGTTTAATTGGGACTGATGAAGCCATACGGAACATCAGAATCACGAACATCGAAACCCATTTCAACTTAAAATGTCTATTTATTTAAAAGAACCGCTACAACACCAGTAATACAGTCATGACGTAATATGAAGCACCACAAAAGGCAGACTATATAACTTGTCATAAAATATAAACACTTTTGACAGCGTAATGTGCGTTAAATAATCGAAGGACATTACCACTCCATCAATCATTAGGGAAATCGACCTCCCTTAATGAAAGGCAGAACTCGACTGCGCCGAGAGTGATCTGCGAGACAGCAGCACAGTGAGGGGCAGCTGATTCGCCAGACACGTCGTCTCAACCCGATTTCATCGAAATCAAGAAAGGCAGAAATCCCGAAGACATAAGTTTAAAAATACTGATGTTCCACAGCATATGGTCACACAGCACGCGCGGTACTCGCGAGTAATTTCTTTTGCCCATTTCAATAAATCAGACCATCAGAATTAGTTAGATCCAATCAACGAAACTCCACGCGAAAGGGTCAGGAAACGGTCCAATCGCCGACACTATGTCACAGACGGACGGACATGCTCCACATGTAAAGCTTGGCTTGCGTCGTAAAGATTTATAGACTATAGGTCTGTTGTACATAATTCAGCTGCTCCTTTCCGAATGCAGGAAAGTTAACACACTGGCACGCAACCACACTGGTGGTTCTGAGGGAAGACCATTTGCATTATATTTTATAGAGATAATAAATGTCACTTTACCAGCACAACCTCCCCCCTCCCCCAACCTTCCCCGGCCTTTAAACTCTGTTGCTGTGATTTCTAGAACAGGTTCGAGGAGGCGTTCAATTTGCATATCATACAGGGGTGGTCCAGTGAGCAGGTGGCTTGCATCATTAACCCACAGTATAAAATGCTCGCCCCTTCATCTTGTTCGCACCTGAACCAAAACTTTCAGGTACTCAGATTTTGTCCAGTGGCGTACTGAAAGGCAACGGGTGATCAGTGGTGTATCAAGCAAGTTCAGTTTTATACACTAGAAATCGGTGTTCTGACCACATTAGATTGCCTATACGGACTGCATGCTGCAGTGATTCTGGGAATGTGAAAATCTGTACGTATTTATGTTTCTTTGGGGATACTACAGGACAAAATATCCACTTTAACACTTTTAAAGACAAAGACTTATCTGAATTACATTTAAAGACCAGTCCGTACCGCGCAGTAAACACACTCCGTCTCGGTTATACAAGGCAATCAGTTAATGCTGTATAGGGAAATAATCGCTGGCTTTTCTGAGAAGGATTACAAATGTATGAAGATACAGGAGGGATAGAAGTGATGGGAAGAAGAGGAAGAAGACATAAGCAGCTATGGGATGACGGTAAGGAAAAGTGAGGATATTGCAAATTGAAGGAGGAAGCACCAGATGGCACTGTGTGAGGAACTGGCTGTGGACCTGTCGTAAGGCAGACTACAAAATTAATAGAACCTCAAGGTACTTAAACAACTGGGCTTTAAAGGGTTGCGGAAATTTGGCAACACTGTTACTCCTGAACCGCCAATGAATGAATACAAACCTTTGAAACGCTAACAGCCGCTAAATGAATCACTAAGTCGCCACACTTAAGGTATCATGTCTACGACACCAACTGCGTTCAATGGAGAATGTTATGGGGACCAGGTCTAAGGCAGACGACAGACGTCGACAACGTCCGAGCCTGTAGTTTTAGGATACAGTCTATAATTCCAGATATACACAAAGTTCTCTGTTCACCATTACCGCTACTAATTTGTACATATTTCTCATTAGCAAATGCTAAGACGGTTCCCAATATTCCAAGTTGCCACTACATGCTTCTCATGGAGCCCTCCGGACTTAAATTTAGTAGTAACCAATTTCATGTTTTGTTTACATGTAAAATAGCCACTGACACCGGGTAACAACCCAATTGCAGTAAATAAATATATTATTATTATTATTATTATTATTTACTGACCAGCTCAGGAAAAACCACCTGCTTGAGAAAATCTCTGCTCCATGAAGTCAATCCAGTCCACGATTTCCACTTATCTTGGCAACAGATTTAATGACGACATCATCGAAATACATGACAATAGATTTAATGACATCATTGAAATACATTATGTGGGAAGATTTACAACCGATATGTCTTAAACGCTGATAACCGACGTTTAAAATCGACTGTACTCGATGCTCAACTGTTTCTTCAACCTCAACTCTTCCCTCGCAGAGACCACAGTGTTTCTCTGTGACGAAACTGTTCCTCCGGCCTCCGTCCTTACCTCACAGAGAACACAGTCCGTCTCAGTACGAAGACCCATCATACAGAGAGACAATAAACCTCCGTAGGTGTTTATCCAAAGCCTCTGTTACGTTCGTCCGACTTTAACGAAAATCGGGAGTCCACAAATTTAGTATAAATCTCACACGGGACCCCCTAAAAATCTGGTGTCAGTCGGTCTGTTACATGCGGATGAACATCAACGGAATACATGACAACAGCACTCACGGCCGTTCATCGGAACTGTCTTGCGGAAGTTTCTAATAATGGAGAAAAATACTTAAATTTCTAAAGGAAACACACAATTCCGCTAACAGCAGCAGTGTTAATGAAAACAGCTTGAATATCTGCCGTCTGGTAGCTGTCTCTTATACTTCGCTTCTTAGTAGTTTTACAATATCGATTGTAAAAGCAGCCGTCAGTTTAAGTTGTGGACGTGAAAGATAAAAGAAAAATTTAACATTCATAGGTCCGTGCATCGCTAACATATTCGCAGAGTACAACCAACAAGATGCAACATTTCACAGTTTCTTTATTTCTGTAAGACGCTCTACATGTTTCAGACGGGTTTTCCGTCCATCATCAGGAGCTCAAAACTGCACATACAGCGTCAGACCAATAATGCTACCTGCTGCTAGTCTGGCTAGCAGCAGGTAGCAGTATTGGTCTGACAAATGCCTGACGCTGTATGTGCAGTTTTGAGCTCCCGATGATGGACGGAAAAACCGTCTGAAACATGTAGAACGTCTTACAGAAATAAATAAATTAAGAAAAGTCGCATCTTGTTGGTTGTACTTTGAGAATATAAAAGAGAAAATTAATATATAAAGCTAGTATTTCCCAGTCTCATATAACGCCAATTTCATTACCCAAGACACACTACCAATTTTTTAAACTCATGGTTCCGTGCATCACAATTCAATGTTAATAAAAATCCAACCAGATGCAACAGTTTTTAAATATTTATTCACTGCAAAGTCACTCTACATGTTTCGGGTGCTGTGACACCCGAAACATGTAGAGTGACTTTGCAGTAAATAAATATCTGCATACTGTTGCATCAGGTTGGATTTTTATTAACACGCTACCAAATCCGGCACAAAACATTTCACTAATCAGGCGGTGCTTTAGTTACTGCTTGTTGCCTATATTCTGCCCTCGAGTAAGGATTTCATGATAACGTTCTTCTGGCAGTCAAGTTGTTTGTCTTAAGGCGCTTGACCTATCTTCATCTACATAATTAGTTGTCAGCCTTTTCGTGTTGACGGCAAAATATGGATGTCTGCCTTCTTTCGAGGCACGGTATTGTTGACAGAGAGAGGCAAAATTTGGAATAGGCGTACATCTGCACTTAAATGATGCCATTTATTGTCTATACAAAGCAACGTAAAGGACAAACACGATGGAGCTTTCATAGAAAAATCGGTTTAAAAACCCCGGTAAATGTCTTGGTTTCCGACTTCTCTACAGGGCGTCCATTTCGCTTAGAAAAGTCTTATCGAACCCTCACCACGTCTCTTTAAATTCGTGCCCGTTTATAAGGAAAACCTTAACCAGTTCTTCATCTTTGAAATTTTAATTCGCACACAGAATTGCGTATAATCATTCCTCGTTACGGGCTGGAAGGTCCGGGGATCGAATCCCGGTGGGAGGCGAGAATTTGCACACCCGTCCAGACCGGCCCTGGGGCCCACGCCCCAGGGCCGGTCTGGACAATAGCCTCCTGCACAATAGACACCGGGTCAATGCAGGAGGTACAGCGGCCGGGGCATGGCGTGGATCGCCCACCATCTGGCGCCGAGGTTAAGGAAAGAGTACAGCAATACTTCTAATTCCTGTCTGTGCCTTCATGGCAGGGTAGTTAACTTTTTCCTTTATAGTGATTCCTCAGCTCAAAGTCTCGTAGCACAGAGTTGGATAACCCGTACAAATAACAGAGGGAGAGCAGACCAAAGCACACGGCGTCATCTTCCAGACGAATGCAATCGTGACCCTCACGGCTACGAGACACTCAGATCTGACAGAACAATATAAAGCTTTGCAATCTACAGGAAAAGCCGGCAGTCTTCGGAATTGCATATGGGTCGAGCATATGGACTGAGTTTACAGACGCTTTGTGCATTTTGTAAGGTCTGGCGGCGGCGGGCTGTTACCCCCTCACTGATCCAGCAGATTTATAACAAGCGCCACAATACGCCAGATGAAGCACTGCGCTCTGGAAGCTGCTCCAACACACAGCGTGCAGTCTATAAAATATCTGCATACCAAATTCGCTAAATAATTTGCAGTCCACGAAATTGGATGTTTCCCTGTGGACGATGCTACGGCTCCGGGCTTGATCCAGATAGAAATTATGGGCAGGTGCGTGGAACGTAATCAACTTTCACGTGCGCGGGCAGGGAAATTAGAACTCTGCATCTAAACACGTGGAATTAAGTTTTACTGTAACTGAAATAGCCCAAGTGAGAGCAACTCATTTCTGTCTTGGTGTCTCTTAGTGGATGAAGTTAAAAAAAAAATAACTATGTTTCTTGAAACTCTGATAAAATTATGTTGTCAAAAAGAAATTGCGCAGGCAATAATAGACATTTATTTTCTTTCCTCGACACCTCCCTTTAAGGTGAAAATGTGTGAATCAAAATGCATTCATCGCCACTTCCCAAAAGACAAATTTTAACTGATTACAGAAGTCAAAATCTTCAAACAAAACAAAAGAAAATTAACATTAATGCAAACACAAAGGTACTTACGCGCTTTACGACAAAAATAAGACTAAATTACTATTTTAAAATAACATTACTGGCCACTGACCTATAAATAAACAATATTTACATTATCAAATTTGTTTACAATCCCCATAAATACGATAAAAAATTAATTAAGATTTAATCGATGTAAGAAAATTGACACCGAAAAAGGAAAATCGCAACGAAGATACGAGAGCAATGAGAAAAGCTGTGATGCTATTGCCTCTGCGCAGACCGACCAGGATTACAGACATTCTGCGCAGCCAAGAAGAGGCGTCAGACGCAACGATGGGTTTACGAAGGGAAAGAGCTCGCTGAAGCAAAAAATTGGTCCGCAAATGGAAAAGTAGTGCGTCTCGTAACATAGAGAAGTCGTACATTCAATTAACGTTACACAGTATTATGTCAGCACAATCGTTTTTATTCTTAAGCAAGGCTACATGTTTCGACTAAAAGTTTGTCATCTTCAGGCCCTTACAACATTTTCCGTTACCAGATGCTTTGCCCACTTTGGGATACCATAGTGTTTACAGTTGTGGAATACAACTAGTTAAAACAATCATTGCCGAATACTGAGGGATTACTGTACAGTACACTGCAAAATGAGTGTCCGCTATTGTTATTGTTATTAGTATTACTTAACTTCTTATTTCGTTGCGATATTAACAGTTATGACATATGCATATTCCTCGCCAAATCTTCCAGTCACTTTACACCCATTTCAGTTCAAGGGAACGAGGCTAGATGGTGGCACGTTACAGTACAGACGCCATTCCGGGTTACGAAACCCTGTCGTCTATCCAATGCCAAGTTACTGTACTGGTACAGTTCACCCCGACAGTTACAGCAACTTACGAGGATTAACAACTATGAAGCTTCTCGGTACGTGAGTTTTTTTTGGGTTTTATTTACTCCCGCTTTTACGTGACGTACACCGTACCTATTGACGTGATCAGGGGCACACAAATTTTACAAAAATCCAGGAGCCATCTCTACATTCTAGGCGCCAGCATGATGATACGAACCAAGTTCCCTATCCAGAACCGAAAAAAGGAAACATTCTGTGACACTGTAAAAAATTTATTCGCCACGGCGACTGGCGTCAGGGGATCTGTACACCCCTGGACATGATACTGGTCAGCAGTGCAAAAATTGCGAACTGTTTTTCCCTGAAGATGAAGGCACTAAAACACCTCGACACGTCGGGAGCTGCTTACCCGACACCACGTCACAAGTCAGAACACTACATTCTTCAAAGTCTGAGTAAAACTGCTATTCTATACATTTTAATAGAGACTTAATGTATTTCATCACAAGATAGGTAATGTATAAACCAGAGAATATTACTTACTTACTCCACGGTGCAGAGTCCTTCTTGAGAAGCTAACTGGTTTGCAGCTAGTCAAGAAATTCCCCGCATTTCACGGAACCCGAAGGTTTATTACCGCACTCACGAGCGTCCGCCACCTATCTCGATCCTGGGCCAGCCCAATCCAGTCCATATACCCACATCCGAACTCCTGGAGATACATCCTAATATTATCCACCCATCTACGCCTAGGCCTCCCCAGTGGTCTCTTTCCCTCCGGCTTCCCCACCAAGACCCTATTCACCCCCCTCTCCTCACCCATACGCGCCACGTGCCCAATCCATCTCATTCTTCTCGATTTTATCACCCGCACAATATTGGGTGAGGATTGCAAATCATTTAGCTCCTCGTTATGCAATCTTCTCCATTCCCCCGTTACCTCGTCCCTCCTAGGTCCAAATATTCTCCTCAACACCATGTTCTCAAACACCCTACAACAATAATATTACGCCAGCGACCTCTCAGCACTATATATGACAACCTATCGCTAACAAACTCTACTCTCTTCACTGCTGATACTACTCTACGGTGTACAAAAAAAACCGTTCCCAATTGATGATTTTCATTTCCTTTCCCGTAGAAAAAATCATAATTCCCTGCTCTTACTGTGCCCCCTTTGTCCCACCTGACCTGTGCACCCACTACATCTAATTTATACCTCACTAATTCCCTCGCTGCTGCCTTCAGTGACCCTGCCCTATACAAACTCCTAACATTCCAAGTCCCTATTTTCATCCCTCTTTGCTCCCTGCGCGATGCTTCCCCTGGAAACACTCCCCCCCGGAGATCCGAGTGGGGGAGTAGTTTACCTCCGGATTGTTTTGTCTCCAGAGCAAGCATCCCACCTGTGAATCTTTCTTAACATAAGTGTTTTACAGGGAAGGGTTGTTAGCACCTCGTCCAACCCCCAAGCTGGAGGATCATCCCTCGTCGGCTGTCCGCGACTGCCTATTCAATTTATTCGCAGCTACCCTCCTTATCGGAGGCCGTTCCTCTATCCGCAACCTGAGGACGCGCCATGCCGTGGTGACAGGAACCCACTACATGGAAACCAGAGAATATTACGTTTAATAACCCTTTAAAGACTATGGTTAACCTGAATTACATCTAAAGAGGCAGTCCGTACCGCGCAGTAAATACACTCCATCTCGGCCATAACACCAATCAGTTAATGTTGTATAGCGAACAAATCACATTCCACAACACAAATAAACCGCATGGGCAGAACGTAGAACTTTTGAATGTTAAAACTGGTGATACACAGACTAACCACTAAGCTTTAAAGGTTAGTCTAACACAAAGGGGCGGAACTGTGCCGAAATGAGCGTGGTGTACAGCGATGACCCCCGTGCGGTCACATCTGATTATGCGTTCTAGTACAAATAACACATACGACTAAATCCAAGAATTCTCTTGGGGCTTCTGAGTAAAATCAGGCGCATCCCACTGTGTTCGAGGGATTACTGCCCTCATGCGACGATAGTACCACACTCGGTCCACCAGGACAAAGCATCCCAATGGTAATGGTGCGAGTCCCACTAATTCGAGGTATTGTTCTACTGAAGGTTTGTCTATCTCACAATATGAACGGTGTCAGCGCCCCGATGGGGTGGGGATTAAAGGGGATCGAAGTCCCAGAACGCTGGTAAGCATTACGAATCACAGGGATTCTGCCATTTTGAGAGACAACGAAGAGGTGAAGTCCACAGTTGCGTGGATCAGTAAATAAACTGCATCCACGTGGTCTATTCCCTCTGCAAGTAGGTCACACTCCGCGAACATTCGACGATGTACTTTCTAAGCTCACAATCTACCCTTAGGACTCAGATTAAACGTTTAAGCTGAGAGAAAGTTTGGCCACAAGGACGATAAAGGTAATTAATTTGGGAATTTACATAATGAGAAAGTTCGCAGTTGATTGAGGTCAAGTAATGTTGTTAGAACACTGAAATGTAAACGACGATGGGGTGGGAATGAAGAAGGAACAGACGGCGACTGCATAGAGTGTCGGTCCAATCACCACAAAGAATTTCAAAACACATAATGGATTGTAATGTTAGCAGGGGATAAGGTTAAACTTTCAGGACATAAGATCCAGGGAACCGGTTAAGAACTGTAGCCCACGATTAAGTCTGTAATGTTTCATTTGTACTAAGACCAAATTTAGTTCCAGTATTTGGTGGTTTCTTGTGAGCGTCTGTTCATCTGAGCGTGTACTATAACTTTGCCTGCCACAACAACCGTATCCTGACTACGCTCACCTTCGACAGGTACACTCTCTCCATAAACTCAGCGCCTAAAACATCTCGTTCGTAACGCATCTGGTGCAAACGGTGGCGCAATTGGTTGAGGCACTTCACTAAACGTCGGAAGGTCGCGGGTTCGATTCCCGATGGGGCCAATGAGATTCTTCATTGACTTCATTCTTCCTGTCGCACTGTGGCAGGCTCAGATTCTAACAGAAATGAGTAACAGAATAAAGACGGCCGGGGCGTAGAGCTGACAAACTTGCCGAATGTCTAGAAATCTTGGCAGTCTCAAACTTCTGGAGCACTCATAGCCTGTTCAGGCCTGCACAGGGATGGCTTTACCTATCAACAGCTCACAACATTACGTGAGCTCGGAGTAAAATACTACACCCAATCCATTTGAAAGTCTGCACAGTCCAGCGATTAATGGTTCAGACGAAATTCGGACGATATGTGGACAGCCGAATGGGGAACAAGGAAGGGCAGGACTGTAGGACTGCTGACACACAATATATACGTTGTCCTCGCAGGATAAAGGAACTGACTAAACAAAACGTGTTAAACTACGCGTAAAGAATGAAAATGGCATGTTACTGTCTGACATCCATTTGGGAGGGGGGGAAGAACATGTTAAACTTCGCGTACAAAAGATATTGTAGTTCTTAGAACTGAGTTCAAGTAAACAGGTCTGGAGCGCCACCCAGGGGTGTGCACGACACTGCAGATTATGCAAACACAGCAGCGTATGACAAAGACGTTCTGGGAGGGACATGTGAAGCACATTTGCGACAAATACATATATTTACCAATGAATGAAGCAGACTTAGAAAGTAACGTGCCTGTCTTCAAAGTAACTACTTTACAAACTACCGGGTGCTGATAAGTCCTTAGCCCGACCAGGAAGGAAACAAGTTCGTAAGCGCGCGATTTCAACAACATCGAGACGCAAGCTGTCATCAAGCCCCCCCCCCCCTTGCAAGGCAAGGCGCCGAAGGAAATTCACGCCATTCTGACGGAAACATTAGCTTGTTTCCTTCCTGGTCGTGCTAAGGACTTATCAGCACCCCTGTACATATGGTTAGCAGTAATTAGGTCACTAAGCGGTAAGACTTGGATTAATCCTTTAAAGCCCAGAGGTTACTACATATGCCTCTGCATGCACAAAGGGGCTAACTGCCACTTTTAGCTAAACTGAGTTATGTGTAGCGAAGTGTTCAGCTAATGGCCCTCTACGGTATGTACAAAAAGATGACAAATGCATCTTCCAGAATCACCAAGATAGGCGGGGGATATTCTGCTTCTCAGAGCATCTGTCATTTGCTTCTCTTGTAAAACTGGTATTCTGTGGGTTGTCCCCTTTATCGAAATAGGGGCGGTACGTACCACCAGGTTTAACATTCTGCCTACAAAGAGCGTTCATGTGTTTCGCAACGATCTCAGAACAAACAAACAATTATTTCCCTAGGCACCTATAACTGACTGAATTTTATAACCGAGACCGAGTGTGTTTACTTCCCAATTCAGATTAACCTTAGTGTTTCAATATCACTACCGTGTCTGCTGTACCTTCCATAGCTCTTACCTTTTCTCCAGCCTAGCTTTATCACAATGACAGACAGAACAAACCGACACCATCCCAAAAAAATATATTTTCTGCCCCTCACGACCAGTAATAACAAGCGCAGTGCCTTCCCCTTCACTACACACACAGCTTCTTAATTCCACTCATTAGTTCTTAAAAGGTTAAGGAACTGGGGACCGATTGCAGGTAAAGTAACCAATATTTTGCCACGCGCCGTTACCCGAAATATCGCCCTGGGCCCCCCAGCCTTCACTTCGGGGAAAGGGGGGAGGGAGGGGAAGAGCCTGAGCAACAAGAAATGGCCAGCCCTGTGTCCTCCGAGGCAGTGGTCTGCCTCCAATATTCAAGTTGCAGCCATTTCATAAAATACGGCACAGTCATAAACTGGGAAAGCGTCATAAAACTCTGGAGTGGGACACACACACACACATACACACGCACGCACGCACGCACGCACGCAAAAAAAATGTGGAAGATAATTATTATACTGAGATTGAAGATTAATCGAAATGTGGTTCCTTGCGCCTACTCAATTTCCCTTCAGATCTACAAATAAAGAAGTTTACGCCAATAAAAACAGAAATTGGGGGCCAGGGAATATAAGCCAGTAATAAAACCATATACTGTATACTGCCACCCTCCCAAGTCATATTTCACAAAACTTTCACGTAGTACTTTAACAATAGTTAAAGGAACAGGAAGTCGAGAGCTATCGTAGAACGAAGTGGCACTACACCTTCAGCAGAAATGATTACTTTATTTTATTATTACTATTTCTTTTGTTAATACCCCTTAGCATTAGGACTTTATATTTACCCTGAATGTTTCCTTTTTTCTGTTTTTTAAAGTGTAATTCTTTTCTTTTCTTTTTTTTAGGTTTTACTTTTATTGGTCGCACAGGTCAATGATAAACAGTCAATGTACCTGTCATAAGTAAAATAAAATGTTTGACTCACTGGACATAACAAGGTGTAGTGTTAGCATCTGAAAACGTTATTGAACGTTGTATTGATTTACTGAGGAGTTCAGATAGACTCCGAATAAATATGAATTTCTAACCACACACAGAACTAATCAGCTCTAACAACAATATACACTCACTAACAAATTACTAATAAGATTCTCTCAAGCAAAGAATATTTTCTCTGGCGACAATGGAAGAAGTAATTTTCTTTACAAATCATGTTTTGTGCGGATTTAAAAACAAACAGAGAATATCCCCCTACACAATAAGAACTTTAGGTTTTTCTAACCGAGACGGAGCGTGTTTACTGCGCGGTACGGACTGGGTCCCTAAATACAGTTCAGGTTACGTTTAGTCTTTAAGGGGCGCATAAAGTTAACTTTCTATGCTCTGTACATTACTTACCTTCTCACGTAATACCGAAGTCCCATAAACTAAAATATATGCAGTTATAGTTCTTGGACGAATATTATCTACATGTAGACATACACGTGTTTCTACCACATAAATTTTGGAGCAATTTTAATAACACCCGGGTTTGCATATGACATCAAGTAACTATAAAGCAGTGGTATCTACTTATTATAAACCTAACCACATTCATGTAAAACCTCAGGGTTATTCTCCGTATCTCGCAATGATCTTTTCGATGACGGCCGGTTACTACCGCAACGTGTAGCAACTGACTTACAGACACAAATGTCTTCTGCGATGGTTATTTACTGAATGATATAGGAACGCTCATACCTGTACAGTTTAAAGGAACAACAGTCTCTAACTATGAACATATTAATACGCTTTTTCTGTCTCAGACAGACGGTATGATAACAGATTTGCAAACCGAAGGGCAACTCGCGTGTCCCCACAATAACTTTTCCCATCTCGATCATTAAGCTTGAACGGGTAACTCAGTTCCTATGTATCTGAGCTGCATCACATTTTCAAAGTTCTGCAGGCAATAATTAAGCACTTTTCTGCTTTTTTTTAATGTTTTGCTGACCGTGCATCTCAGTATATCTATCTCAGTATTTAAACAACTTGATGCACAAAATTTTTGTTTTACAATAAGTTTCTTTCATGCCTCTACATGTTTCGAGCAAATGTGCTCATCATCAGGAGGTCAAAATTGCATTACGCAGCCTCTGGTATCATCACACTGAAACAAGTGAGTGATCTAAAATTACTAAAATACAATTCTATAAATATAAGCAAATCGTAGTGAAATGTAAATAGACATAGTACCTTTCTAATAAGTTTAATAACTGGATAAACATAACCTCTACATGACATACCATGTTTACAGTAAGTAATACACAGTAATCACACCCGAAAAATTCACACATAAATTTTACTACTATTTGCTTATATTTATGGAATTGTATTTTAGTAATTTTAGACCACTCACTTGTTTCAGTGTGTTGATACCAGAGGCTGTGTAATGCAATTTTGACCTCCTGATGATGAGCACATGTGCTCGAAACATGTAGAGGCATGGAATAAACTTATTGTAAAACAAAGTTTGTACATCAAGTTGGTTAAATACTGAGATAAATATACTTTTCTGCTGTTTCCAGGAAATAAACATCCAGCGCTCTGTACTAACACTTTCGGTGCCTCTGCAATTTTATTTATCCTCCCTTCTAACAGAATACATACATACATACATGTATACAACATACGTCTTTACAGCTGAGACAAGTACATTACACTTCGAGATAGCAATATTACAAAGAGACACAGGCAGGTTGGCGGATTGTCTTTGAACATGCGAGTTTTTCCAGCTTGCGATCAAAAGACACACGGCATTGCTGTTGCATGGCCTCTGAGGAAGGTCGATATTGACACGGATTGATGACACAGCACTCAACTCTACAACTGTACACTTACTCACTCCATGGTGCAGAGTCCTTCTTGAGAAGCTAACTATTTTGCAGCTAGTCAAGAAATTCCCCGCATTTCACGGAACCCGAAGGTTCATTACCGCACTCACAAGCGTCCGCCACC
>Ga0131853_10015695_pt1 | contig 13839 bp, 9 predicted proteins | sample TergutLab28metaG_FD_92764 | JGI IMG/M metagenome (GOLD analysis project Ga0131853, IMG submission 92764) | Labiotermes labralis P1 segment gut microbial communities from Petit-Saut dam, French Guiana - Lab288 P1 (version 2) (version 2) | ecosystem: Host-associated > Arthropoda: Insects >... | reverse complement strand
CCAACGCACACAATTTTAAAATTTTAGGCTACAGCTGTCCCTCGGTGATCACGACCCCGGGTGTTCGGCACAATTTTGGGCCAAGCATAGCCCACCATTTCCCAATGAAATTACTACGTTACATTATTATTATTATTAGCAGCAGCAGCAGCAGCAGCAGCATACTAACTATAATATACTTTTTAAAGCCTATCTGTTCCATTACAGGTGTGGACAGGCCCTTAGGTCTCCAGGAAGTTGAGGCTCCCATAATTTCTAGACAATCGTCATGTGAAGGTGGTAAGGTTGTCAGCCCTAAGCTCCGGCCGCCTTTGCTCCACAGGAGACATGCCTGGTACTCATTTCTGTTAGAGGCTGGGTGGACCCCAAAGTCACAGTGTGGCCGAAAGTTTAAGTGAATGAAAAACCTCAACGACTCAATCGGGAATCAAACACGCGACCTTTCGGCTTGTAGCCCAGTGATTATACACTCGTAGGTACAGAATCTCCGCTTTAAGGAGCTTTACTTTACTACTGCGCGATGATCTTTTGTATGCAACCTATACCACGAAGCTACCTCTAGACGGTCCGGATTCCGGGGTAATACGACCCCCCCCCCCCATAGTCCGATGACCGCGGGACTACTGTAGTGAAGATAAAACAACTGCGCAATTGACATGCATTACGTATGAAGCATACCGAGGAGACGAGCGATATATCGTAATTATGTATGGAACCCCATGCAGGTCCCACAAAATAAAGACAAGCAGTGTGTGTCGTACTGTCTGAAAGTGCGTTGACCAAACAACGGCATTAAAACCCAAGACATTTGTCGCCAATATGAAGCCCAAACCAGTATTTTGAGGTGAAAACAAACGAACAGTGTAACGCAATTTATTTTTTATTTATTTCAGAGACTTCGCAACATAGTTCGGCCAACTTGGACATCTTCAAGTAACACAAGCGTGAACGGAATATGTGAGAGGAAATTAGCAAAATAAATTTTTATAAAAAGAAATAAGATTTCATTTTTTACACAAAATATAGTTAACAACTAGTAAGATTATGTTACACAAATGAATCCTGGGTTGGAGGTACTGCAGCTGTGTAGAGTTGTGTGTAATTTACAGGTTACATTAAGTACGGTGTTCAATTATGGTGTAAAGTTATATTTGTAGGTGTTTTACTGACGATTCAGTTTATTACTGAAACTGTTGCGTCGATGACGCATGAATGAGAACGGAATGATACTGACATGGGAAGACCGGTAAAGTGCTCGGTAACGGTCCTGCACCAGTGCCACTCTGTCCACCACAAATCTCACACGAACTGACCTGGGATCTAAGCCGGGAATCCACTGTCAGAGGGCGGCGATAAACCACCTGAGAAGCGGCACAGTCCCTAGACCAGGTTCATCGAACTTACATCACCTCAGCACATCTAATTTCCAACAATCGAACAACGAACCAGATTCCTGACATTAGAAACTGATTCAGAAGTCTGCAATTATTAAAGTATTCCAATAATCTCTCTACTATAATGTAAGAAGAAGGTTCAACAAAGTTACCACAAAAGTTCGCAATTAAAATTATCTCTACACAAACTTCGGTAAACTTGGATGGTGGTTCCACAAGTGCAGCTGAAAAGAAAATGATGCGCGGGTTGATCATATTCCCTGCGCCAAACAGCGAGGTATGAATGCATATACAGCAACTATGTGAAGCCAGAGTGTATCATAGTTGTGGATACTCGAGGCTTCTATTAATATTCGAGGTTAGCGTCTTAGAAGTTTGATATCTATAAAGATTATCGCAGTGTATTTAGCCAACGGCAATTCTCTGGCTACATGGACGGAACCCGAAAGAAACAAGAGCAGACTGATTTGAATTTGAAAGGAGGGAAAACGATGGAATGCATAAGATATGCTTCCACTCAAAGCCACTTTCAATGTTACTAAAAAGACAGGGAAAATGTATGTTTAACTTAACAATGCGGCGCGTTGGCGTAACCATTGTTGTCATGAAAACGCAACAATGCGTTCCCTTTATTGTTGAGCTACACGTCACTGTTAGCAACACAAAATGCTAAATATGTCAGAATGGAAACGCAACAATGAGTTCCCTTTAGCATTGTTGTCGGGCTACTAAATATTTCGCACCGTTTTAAACTGCTCTCGACTATCGTAAGATCCCAACCACCATTTGGCTAGGAGACAACATCGGGTCGTATTGCCATATTCTGTCGCGGACAACAAGATAAAATATACCTATGTCCTTATGTAAAGTGCCCCACTATTTTGTCCGACCTTAACCTCAAATGGATTTCTCAACAGACATTAATAAAAGTGCGCCGTATCAAATTCCACGAAATCCGTCCATTGGCAACCGAGATAACCGTGGACGGATACACGTGGGGAAGATAACAGACCTTTTCTTTGCGAATATAAGCGTATTGGCTTAAAATTAACACCTACAATCAAGTCAGAGAGTAAAATCACTTTATCTGGTAATGGTGCATTGCACTATTTACGTCACGAAACTGGGCCAAGGTGAATTTTAAGCTCATGGTTCCGTTCATCATAATTCAATGTTAATAAAAATCCAACTTGCTTGTTAACAAGCCAACACACACTGTTAGTTCTTTCCAGTTAATCCTTGTATTTTACAGCATGGCCTGTACCGGAGGCTGCGGCTACAGTTTTTAGTACTCCTGATGATGGGTGCTGTGACACCCGAAACATGTAGAGTGACTTTGCAGTAAATAAATATCTGCATACTGTTGCATCTAGTTGGATTTTTATTAACAATGGGCCAAGGTGGTATACCTCTTCCACCATGAATCTGCTACTAATCTAAAAGCACAAACGTAACGGAAATTACATCTGGTACGGAGGGAATAACACTGCCCTGTACCTCTGTAAAGCTAGATATGAGAATTTCGTAATTTCGTTACACCATCTTTTGAGAGAAACGACACAACAGATCCATTAAACAACGTTTAATTAATTAACTTATAAGTGAAATATGTAACTAGGAACGTCTGATGAAACGGGTTAGTTATACAGAGACGAACAGAAGGTTTTAGGAATGATTAATTGGTAACACACGAAATTAAGTGGTTGCGGCTTATTTAAAAGAGTATGTCGCAGCATCTGCCACAGAGAACGAGCCATTGTCGTCGGTCTCCATGCCGAAGTCGAAGTCGGGACCTTTCGAGTTCGAAACAGCAATTATGTCCACAAAACTCTGAAGTTTTGTTTAACGCAGATTAAGATATTAACAACAGTTACGGAATCGTTAAGTGGCTTTCATCACAGGCCTGAGCAAATAATATTCCGACTTGTTGCAGTCCCAAACCAGGAACACGCCCTGCATCTACACGAACACTACGCTGGGGGAACTTTCGGCCCTAATGACGCGTATCGGTCCTTGTGTACTATCAGGGACGGGGCTTCATCAGCTCCCAAGGGATGTGCTATCAGATTCGCTAGCGGTAGCCTGGCGTTGGGTGTTCACCAAGAAACGCGCTCTCTGTCTCCTCGAGACAATACCCCACCGCGGGGAGGCAATTAATTTATCAAAATCAATTACTTTCCTTTCTTTTCCCTATAAAGTCATTTGTCATTTGAACGGGGCGTGCGGTGAAGACAAACAGAATACTGAAAGGAAGAAACTGAAATTGTAGATACGACATTTCTAGCCGATTGGACACACAATACACTGCCAAGGGGCAGGAACCTTCAAATGTAGATTGCATTATCAGACGTGGATGGAAAGACAGAAATTGAGTTGCTGCTTCTACAACGAATTACAGACACAGTGCTGTGTCACATGCCACCAGAATCAATAAACGTCGAACCAAAAAAAAAGGGGGGGGGGATGGATTCAACGTGAATACAACCTGCCATTTGTCACACGGGCGAAAATATACAACTAATGAGTTCAGTGGCTTGGGGAAATGTACAAACAGTAAGCCAGAGAAGTCGGCGGAATTCAATTCTGTGCACGCAATACGAGCGTTAATACGTGATTATTACGTCAGAACACTCCCCGAAAAGGACAGCCAAGCTTTTGCTGTAATGCTGGACGAGTCCACGTGGCACTCGCTAACAATAACGTTTGAACAAATCGAAGGATTTTCAAGAAAACTGGTAGCTTATGAACACCACACCAACACATGTCAGTCCACTTTGAAATTTCTCATCACTCACATACACCTAGTCATTTTTATTTATTTTTTTTTATTTATTCATCCGTAGCAGGGCACGCTTGGCAACACAACACAACACAACACAACACAACACAACACAACACGGCATGCTGCCACAAAACCAACTGCAATAGTGAAATTAATATGACTTTTAATAGCGTAACTTTAGCAAGGACGATATAGCTCCACGATGATGATCCTAGGACCGAAACATGTAGGAGCGTTTTTAATGTTTTAAGGTTAAATTTTATAAATTTATATACGTGCAGTGGTTGGTGTAACAATTGAGTGACACGTAGTCATTGTTTCACGTCGTTCGCTTTAAGCCTTTTCGCTTTGACGTCCTTTAGCTGGTTTGAGTTCTGTTCCACCAAACCCTTACTTCCGGTTGGAATACCATTTTTTAATTGCATCGTTTTGATTTACGCCCCACTTTTTCAGCAACGCTACTAGGGCGTAAAACAAGGTCTGTGAGTACTTAACACGTCACGTGCTGTCAAGATGACGCCAGCGTCAACGCCAGCATACTAACGTGGAATACTCAAATGCAATGTTGTCAGTATGGTAATTCGTTCTCATAAGTTAAAACAAAAACATGGCGGTAGCGCGAAACATATTCAGCTTCCGGTTTTATGATGACAATCAATCAACCTCTAGAGCTAAGTAGATTTTCAACGCCATAAAAAAGGGCCTGTTCTGAAATACGTCACTCTTTGAAGTTCGACATTTACGAGCACGTAGAAAAAAAATGAGTGCGGAGAGAACTGTTTTACAAACTCCTCACCACACATTATTCAAGGTGATAACATGAAAAGGACGACATGACTGCAGCATCTAACACACATGGGGGATAAAAACATTCACGGTTTTGATGGAGACACCAGTAGGAAAAAAAGCACTTGAAAGGTCTACACGCTGATGGGAAACAAAACTGATCTTGAAAGAAGTATGACGATAAAGGGTGGGCTGGATTCTTCTGGCTCACGACACGGACAGGTGGCCAGCTGCTATGGACATGTGAATGAACCTCCCGTTTCCATAAAATGCAAGGAACCCCTCTACCCTAGGAACCACTCGCTCCTCACAAAGGACTCAAGTTCCACGCAGTCACCTCCCCGTAGTTACTTACGAATATGGCGACTGTGCGACCCGCAGCTTAGAGTAGTTTGCAAAAGCAAATAATCAGTTCACGTGGGCAACTTTCAACCTGGCGTCAGTATAACTTCCTAGGTAGCCCAGGTTGCGAGCATACGGACTCTTGAATCCATGCATATCTGCCTTCTGTCCTACAGTCCTATTGACCCACCGCAGTATCAAATAAAGGATCCAAGCTTAAGTCTTAAGGTCATCCATTCCCATTGTGTTTCATTCAAATGTTACATTAAAAAACGCAGCCTTACATAACACATACACAAGTTTCCCAGGTTACAAGATTTGGCTCTGTTAACAAGACACCAATCAGCAGACGTTTTCTTCAATCCACAGCCGTCCAATGACACTGTACAAGATCGCCCTTCGTAACTTTGTTGTCCCGACGCGCTCAGTCTGGTAGGTGATCCTCTTTCGGGAAACGGGTGTGACTCACCAAATCACATATAGTTTTAATTATTTCTTTTTTACTTGTTGTTTTATTTACTCAATTTATTCTTGACATAAAATAACGAAGCGCTATATCCAGTAAAACAACTAGATCATTTCTAGAAAACTGACACAGTCACTTCTCTGTACTCCTAAGTACACCACACTGGTATGCGACTGATAAGCACTGGATTGCTAGCGTCCCTTGTCCGCTGCTAACGTTTTCTCATTTAAATCTCTCCCCTCCTACCTATCACCAAAGGTCCTGAATGTACGTTGACAGATTAACTCACAACGCATGCCATGAACCGTCCGTAACTAACGCCAGCAATCCTAAGAAACAACTATACTAAAAATGATCGGCTACAACACTTACCCTTGGATATAAGATTGGGGTCAGTTTCAGTGGACGGCTTTTGACAGGAAAAAAAAGTTCTGATGATGCCTTGTTAACAAAGTTTGAACTCTTAACCTGCCTAACTTCTACATGTGTTGTGTAATACTGGGTTCTTTAACGTGACAAAGACACCAGGAATAACTTATGAACAGATACAGTGCCACTGTTCGTTTCCCACAGTCTGGTACAACTACATAATGTATGTTGCGCATGCCCACGTCTGCACACACGCTATACATAAAACAATATTATTGGATTCAAGCTGCTGTACGCTCAGACCCAAAATATTTCGTATGTACCAAACAGACTGTGTGCAGACGGAGCAGCAAGAGTATAGTATATCAAAGATCCCGCAACGAGACGTTATGAAACGGGTTATTTTTATAAACCGCGCCGACTTTCAGCTCGAACTGTTGGTTTGACATCATGACTGACTGACAGGCTTTTAGCGAAACTGAGACCGAAACTAAAATTATGCAGTGACGTCACAACAGTGATCGGACGAAGAACTGGAGGAAGTGTGTGGGGAGGGGCCGGAGAAGAGGAAAAAAGGAGATGCCTGCACTGTCAGATTTTCATAGAAACTCGGTCGCGAATCTGCATCGAGAATCAGTTCCGCACTACGAAAATGTCGGAAGACAGAGCCTGGACAACGTATACCACAACCTGGAGGTAGTAAAACCAATTTCACCGCCTCTTCGAACGCATTCCTGCAACCACCCCACTAATGGAGCAATCAAAATTTACACACACTCCTTAAGAAGCTACAACTGGCTCATCTACTCAACAAATTCCCGCAATCCTCCCCCCCCCCCCCCCCCCCCCCCCCCCCCAACCCCTCTCCTGCCGTCCTAACCCCCCCCCCCCCCCTTCCTCCCCCACCCCCCCCCCCCCCCCCTTCACGGAACCCGGGGTTCATCACCGTGTATACAAGACCCCCCTCCACTTGAATTCAGACCACAGCCTTCTAACCCAAGGTATCTTCCTTTCCCGTCCTATGTTTGCGTTCCTCGCGCATGCGTGCTACATCTTCCGCCCACGTCATCCTTAATTTTATCTTAACACTGCGAACTGCGCTATTCTGGGTACTACCCTCTTCGTAACAACCCAGAAGAGCGCAGTGCTCATCTGCGTCGCGGTGGAAGCCTTACTCTTAACACTGCTTAGTGTACCTCTCTTTGAAGTGGGACAAGATCCGAACGCCTTCAATATAACCGGGCTCATGTCTTGTCTTGCTAACTGCAGAAAAAATAAAGTTATCCTTGTCAACGCCATGAGGGCGTATAGAGGGAGTAGAGGTATAGCGACACTCGTTTTTAAACCTCGCGGCTCGTTGGACGTAAGAGGTCAACTTCAAGCCCCGGCCACTTGACTCCCCGGTACTCTCTATGTGGGCTTCGGAGCCGGTACGTTTAGCGCTACAGGAAATTCACTTGCCCGTGCCGGGTTTCGAACCCCGGACCGTCCGGTCTGTAACCTAACGTGCAGATTAATTAAATTTTGAAAGTATACTGCCTGCTGAAAATACGTGTAGGAAGAAATACAGAACAGCAACTGAGTGATGGAGAAAATGAAGTGATAAAACGTGGGTGGGAGAACGGAGAAAAGAACTAAGAAAAGGTCCGGAGCAGTGGGAATGAGAGAATGAGAAAATGAGAGAATTAGACTGGGACACAAAATGCGTACGATATGAAGGGAAGAGAATCAAGTTCAAATTCGCGAGAGGGTGGGAAGCCGAGATGGAAGGATAAAAGAAAGGGAAATTTCAAGATCAAATGGCCGTGTGTCCGGTCGGGTCCAATTACAGAGAGGAAAGGAGGGAGACAGAGAAAGACGCAAGTCCGGCAATGTCCATCGCCATTCGTATACTGCAGAATACAGAAGAGCAGACTCGTACAGAGCCATGTTTTTCCCAAAACGGATATTTCGGTTCCTTTTCCTGTTTCGCACGTGTCTCATACTAACGACCTGTTATTCAGTCACACGCTTCGTTACAAGGCACGATACCACAGCTGTGTTCACAAATGCGCACAAGACAAACCAACAAACCAGTTACCGCTAGCGTTCTTGCGTAGAGCTAGAGATGTGTGGATATTAACCTCCACCACTCCTACGCCTTTAAGATTTCAGTTCATATTTCAACGCAGTGACAAATTCAGAACTGCCCTCTTCTGGGCTATTATGCAGCGAGTAGTGGTAATTCCTTACCGACGTTTCGGGACAGCCTATCGGTCTCATCTTTTTGACCCTTGAAGATGGGACCGATACGCTGTCCCGAACCGTCTGTAAGAAATTACCACTAACTCGCTGCGTAATAGCCCAGATGAGCGCAGTTTTCATCTACTTCGTGGCGGAAGCCTCAGATCACAAATTGACAACTTGGCCTCTCACAATGAGGGAGGAACAGAAGCTGAGGGTGTTCGAGAATGGGATGCTGAGGAAGACATTTGGGCCTAAGAGGGACGAGGTTCCAGGGGAGTGGAGAAGACTACAAAACGCGGAGCTTTATGATCTGTACTCCTCACCAATCATTCGGATGATCAAATCAAGAAGCATGAGATGGGTGGGCCATGTGGTACGTATAGAGGGCAAGAGAGGCGCATACATTTTTGGTGCGGAAACGTGAAGGAAAGAGACCACTTATAAGACCTAGACATAGATGGGAGTATAATATTAAAATGGATCTTCAAGAAGTGGGATGGGAAGGTCTGGATTGGACTGGACTGGACTGTACTGATCTGGCTCAAGATAGGAAGGAGTGATGAGAGAGAGTTAGTCACTTAGTTTCTCCCTTGGTGCCGCTGAGACGCGCGTAAGGTTGGGTGTATCTAGAGCACTGTGCCTATGTTGTAGGCTTCACATGTACTTCAATCCCTCTTCCAAAGTAAACTTTCATTCAGCTGATCAGATTACTATACGATTCTGCGTGAGTTCTGAGGTTATGTGGGATCGAATGAGGTAATTTACATTATTAATGTCCAAATATACGATACAAGATGCTGTTCTCTCTTTTAAGAAGCCGTCCCAATAAACAAGACAATCATACAAACATGATAAATTGTCTCAGAATGGTATCCGGCTAGCACCTTATTACCCGAGATATGCAGCAGTTCGCCAGCAAGCCAAGACTGCCCAAAGATTCTTCCACACTTTTGTGCGACTTCGATCACATTTACCACAAGAAACGTAAATGGCGTCCGCCCTGACTAGCACTAAATCACATTTTGCGTACAACTATAGTAAGCAACAAACAAAAAACTATTTCCAAAAAAGTAAATAAATTACTGTATGCTATTTTCGCTACGCCCTACTCCACGGCCCAATTATTACCATCGATCAGCACCGCCTAACGCAAATCACTGTCGATTAATATTGCCATGCGCTTCTCAATACCCTCTGTACTCGGGTCCTTGTCTATTCTTTGCACAAAAGTAAAGTTAACCTCACCCATTCGGGTGCTACCATCAACCTGCCACCGGATAAACAAACATGGCACTTAGTGTACGATACAACTCGATTCCGTGAAAGGATTTTGACTATATTTGGCATGGCACATCCGGCATTCATCTTATAACTAGTAACATGATTTCAAACTCCTATGCATATGCCCTGATGACTTGAGGCTGTCAAAGACACAGACAGGTGTGTCCTTTAATTATACAGGGAACGACATAAACTGACATAATTTAGTCTTTTGTATTAGACAAATTAACATAACTAAAAAAGGGCTAAATACGTAGCAGGTAATTGGGAAATGAGCACAAAATTTTATTCGGAAAACCTCAAAGAATAAAGCCATTTTGTGGACCAGGTTATGGTTGTGATATAAGCAACGTGGAAGTGTGGGCTGGATTCAACCAACTTCAAAATAACGCGTAATGGTAGAATTTGTGAACGAATATCCATAATACGGGAAAATTTTCTGATCAGTCGAGAAGCCGTTAACTCTTGAAGAAGAAAAATACGACCAATTGGCATGATAGTGGCTGATCAGCCGGCAAATGCTGATGTCGCTACCCGTATTTGTTATTTTAAGAGCACAAGCTACTGGACGTTGTTGTTGTGTTGTTGTTGTTGTTCTTCTTCTTCTTCTTCTTCTTCTTCTTCTTCTCCTCCTCCTCCTCCTCCTCCTCCACCTCCATTGGCACTACAGCCCACTGTGGGCATTGGCCTGTCGAACAATGTCCTTCCATTTTTTTCTATCTGCCACCAACTCTCTCCATCTTCTCACTCCCAGCACTTGAAGATCTGTTTCTACTTCCTCTTTCCATCTTTTCCTGGGTCTTCCCCTTCTTCTCGTCCCTCCCAGTTCTTGAGTGAAGATCTTTTTGGGCATCCTATCCACTGGACGTTATTAATTATACGAAATTATTATTCGCGCTCTTTCACAATTCTACTCATGTCAAGAGCGTTACAAAAGTACAAAACCGCGTTATCGAACTACTGAAACAGTCTTTATAATTAAATTAACGCGCACTAATTTTGGCGAACACCGCGTAATGACTGTTTAAAGTTTGTTGTGTTTCACGGGAAAAAAAATAGAAAAGCACTCTGGTCCAGTAATGGTTCATGGCAGATGGACTTTATCAGTAAACTGCCCTGTTGTGGTGGAACGAACTGATATGACTTTATTAGAGAACATTAACAAAGAAATAACAGGCAGTGTTTCGGCCAGAACACATCCAACTCTTCATTACGAGAAAATAAAAGTAACATATCAAAGCACGGCTGTACATATTGTTTGTTTATGTAGCGATTATATAAACATGTTTAATTCTGAGTACATGAATAATGAAATGATTGCAATTTCGAATTATACCAACGAATCATAATCACTGATTTAAATAAAACCTGTTGATCCAGTGGCAACGGATTTCGGAAAACGGTTTGTAAATTTACACCCACGATGCAGCTTTAAAATTCCGGCGCGATTCAGCCCCGTGTTCAATATTCCTGTAGGAAATAATATTTAATTTGAATAAAGCAAAGACTGTACTAACTATGAAGTTCAGTACATGTACATGTAGACATACAAATTCGAGAAATATAAACTTTAATAACTGTCGACTTGAAGAACATGTTCGTGTGTTCCAAGGACTATGTTGACTGTCGCTGCTCAGAAATGTCCGCACAGTGTAAGAACTTTAGGAAGTTCAATTTCTTTTTTTTCCATTTGTCCAGAGAACTAGAACTCTTGCAGAAAGAGAGCAAGACACTTTAGTGTGCCCCTTGGCTCTTCTGTAAAACTTTTATTGGAAAAATTTCCCCTCAGATAAATGTGTAATAAGTCAGACCCCGAGCCTGGCACACAAACAAAGAGCTGCATACAGAGTGTCCTTTCTTTTGTCGCACTTTCATCACGCCTGGATGTGTCGAAACTGTTGGTGGCGTATTTTTATAAATTTTCATTGCAAGTGCATCCACAATTGGTTTGTTGATTTCGAACGTGTCAGACATTGATAGTTTGGAGTTTCAGAGTCTTTGAACACATAATGGTTAGTGACTATTGCCACATGGCGAATAAGTTGGGAAGGAGGGGAAAGTGTCAAGAAATGGGGGGAATATGTGACAGTAGTGAGAGGAATATGTCAAAGGAGTGAGGAGAGTATGTTACAGTACTGAGGGTATTATGTTACAGTACTGAGGGTATTATGTTACACTAATGAGGGTATTATGTTACAGATCTGTGGGTATTATGTTATAGTACTGCGGGTATTATGTTACAGATCTGAGGGTATTATGTTACAGTATTGAGGGGGTATGCTACAGTACTGAGGGGATATGCTACACTACTGAGGGGATATGTTACAGTACTGAGGGGGTATGCTACAGTACTGAGGGGATATGCTACACTACTGAGGGGATATGTTACAGTACTGAGGGTATTATGTTACAGTACTGAGAGTATTATGTTACAGTACTGAGAGTATTATGTTACAGTACTGAGGGGGTATACTACAGTACTGAGGGGATATGGTACACTACTGAGGGGATATATTACAGTACTGAGGGGATATGTTACGGTACTGAGAAGGATATGTCATAGTAGTGAGGACAGTATGTTACAGTACTGAGAAGAATAACTAACAGTAGTGAGGTACGTTACATTATTCGGGGAAGTATGTTACAACAGTTAGGGGAAGTAAGTTACAATGGCGAGAAGAGTGCGTTACAGTAGTGAGACTGCGCCGTGCGCGACGTACGTCAAGAAGAAAATAGGTTATTTGACCACAGACGGTGGTAACAGTCCGGACTAGACTTCAGTCTGGAGTAGTTTCGCGTTTCAAACGATCATAGTGCCTTCATCGTCAGGGTCAAGCACCCCAAGTGGTCACCGAACCCAAATTTCTGTTGGTTTACGATATCCTGATACACACTTCTAACGGATTTCTTCGTTCTCTCCAGACAGGTACCAGGTTATTACGTCCAACTCTCGCTTGGCTATCCCAGCTTCTTTCAGGTCACTCTTGTTAAACATTTATGAACACTTTCCCGCCTCATTCGAACTCTGCGGTTCCAGTACAGCGTTTACACAATGCACATCAACTGAACTATTTGGACATCTACAGTATTAAGTCAACGACATTCTTAGAATCGAAACTGAAATTGCTGCCAGGCAGGCCAACTATCTGTCACTGCAGGATAAAGCCAAAAAATATCTGCGCCTGACATTTTAGTTTTCTGCATTACAAGAAGAAACCCTTCAGGCATCGATAGCTACAAAAGAGGAGGACTTCCGTCATCCCGGCAACTTAACGAAGTTCCTTGCTACATTCTATATATACTCCTCCACCAGTCATAGTGCAGACAATCTCAAACAACAGTCTCACCCACACCTTGGCGTCAGAGGAACCCCAGATCTCCGCCATATGGCGTGGCGTCATGATCAGTTACTCAGTGCTATCTGGACACCCTTCACTTCAAATGTGAGTCGCAACAGATGTCGGTCTGTCGGACAATTTCGGGGTCAACCAGCAAGCACATTTTGGTTGGGACACGCTATATGCAAGTACCGAAGCAAATTACTCTGGACTTTTATTCCTGATAGGTTCAGTATCTCTGGATGTGACATACCGTGAATGAAACACGCTCTAACCTGTCTAGATATTTCGAAGTGTTTTTGCAGCATCTTGGAAACCGAATCTGTATGTTTGCGCTAACATGCATACATAATACATACATGCATATATACATACGTACATGCTAACGTGCATACATGCATACGCACATATGTACATACATGCACACATGCATACGTACATACAAACATACGTACATGCATACATACATACAAATATACGTACATGCATGCATGCATACACACATACATACACACACGTACGCGCGCACACACACACACACACACACACACAGCATATTAAAAAAGGAAGATGCCATAACTCAGCTTGCAAAGGTTAAGAACAACTGAAAACTTGTACCCAGTACATGCATTCAATGGGTTACTTGTTAAAAGCTTCCTAGGGGACTAGGCATACATCAATGGTCCAATCCTCATTTCTCACAGACACAAACCCATTTGTAAATATAAAAAGATGTACATATACAGGGTGTTTCACGACTTTAGGGCATAACTGCAGGAGGTGATTTCCTAGGTCTTTGTGATCAAAAAAGTTCATATAAACATGTGTCCGATTTTGGACGGTTACGGAGTTATG
>Ga0131853_10015694_pt1 | contig 13840 bp, 9 predicted proteins | sample TergutLab28metaG_FD_92764 | JGI IMG/M metagenome (GOLD analysis project Ga0131853, IMG submission 92764) | Labiotermes labralis P1 segment gut microbial communities from Petit-Saut dam, French Guiana - Lab288 P1 (version 2) (version 2) | ecosystem: Host-associated > Arthropoda: Insects >... | reverse complement strand
TCGAAGTCGCCGCCCTTCTTGACCTTGTCGGCGAGCTTCTGTGCGGCCTGCACGTCCACGCCGCGCTGCGCTTCCTCGACGAGCGCAAGAATGTCGCCCATGCCGAGGATCCGGTTCGCCATACGATCCGGGTAGAACACTTCGAGACCGTCGAGCTTTTCCGCGACGCCGACGAACTTGATCGGCTTGCCCGTGATGTGGCGCACGGAGAGCGCCGCGCCGCCGCGCGAATCGCCGTCGAGCTTCGTGAGCACGACGCCGGTGAGCGGCAGGGCGTCGTTGAACGCCTTCGCGGTGTTGACCGCGTCCTGACCGAGCATCGCATCGACGACGAACAGCGTTTCCGCCGGACGCAGCGACGCGTGCAGCGCGGTGATCTCGTTCATCATCGCCTCGTCGATACCGAGGCGGCCGGCCGTGTCGACGAGCAGTACGTCGTGATAGTGGTTCTTCGCCCACTCGACGGCGGCGTTGGCGATGTCGACCGGCTTCTGGTCGGGCTGCGACGGGAAGAAGTCAGCGCCGGCCTGTTCGGTCACCGTCTTCAACTGCGCGATAGCGGCCGGACGATAGACGTCGCACGAAACGGTGAGGACCTTCTTCTTGTACTTCTCGCGCAGGAGCTTCGCGAGCTTGCCGACCGTGGTCGTTTTACCGGCGCCCTGCAAACCGGCCATCAGGATGACGGCGGGCGGCGTGACGGCGAGATTGAGTTCGGCGGCTTTGCCTTCGTAGTCGCCGCCGATCACGGCGGTCAGCTCGCGTTGCACCACGCCGACGAGCGCCTGGCCCGGCGACAGACTGCTGATGACTTCCTCGCCGAGCGCCTTCTCTTTGACCTTGGCGATGAATTCGCGCACGACCGGCAGCGCGACGTCGGCTTCGAGCAGCGCGAGGCGCACCTCGCGCAGCATTTCCTGCGTGTTGGCCTCGGTCAGCCGGGCTTCGCCGCGCAGCGTCTTGACGACGCGCGCCATCCGTTGAGTGAGATTGTCGAGCATGGGGAGCGGTGAGCAGTGCGGCCGAACCTTGGGGCTTGCGAGGGCGCTTTCTGGCGCTTTCCAGCAATTCCTCGCGGCCCTGGGGGCCTATAGTAAACTTCGAACATGGATATTGTACTGTATGCCCTCACCGTGCTCCTGTACGGCGGTTTGTGCGCCGCCGACTGGGTGACGCTGCGCCACGCGCTTGCGCGGCCGCTCCCGGGCGGCGTGCTGCCGGTGCCGGTGACGGCCCCCGCCCATCCTGTGGACGCAGGCGCCACGATAGAGGCGCGCAGCTTCGGTCCGCTCTCGCGCACGCTGCTGTTCGCCGCGCTCGCGGCGCACGGCGTGCTGCTGCACATGACGATCTTCCCGGCCCACGAGATGATCTTCGGCTTCGCGTTCGCGTTGTCGGCGATGTTCTGGCTCGGCGCGGTCATCTACTGGATCGAGAGCTTTTTCTTCCGGCTCGACGGGCTGCGTCTCTTGCTGCTGCCGCTCGCCGCCGTGGCGGCGCTGATGCCGCTCGTGTTCGGCGGCGTGCGCGTGCTGCCCTATGCGGCCGCGCCGTTGTTCAAGCTGCACTTCATCATCGCGAACGTCGCTTACGGGCTCTTCGCCATCGCCGCGTTGCACGCGATCCTGATGCTCGCCGTCGAGCGTCATCTGCATGCGCTGCGCGGTGGTGGTGGCGGACAGCGTCATGGCGCGGCACGCGATGGCTGGCTCGCGAGCTGGGTCGAGACGCTGCCGCCGCTCCTCACGATGGAGAAGCTGCTGTTCCGTCTGATCGGCACGGGCTTCGTGCTGCTCACGCTCACGCTCATTTCGGGCGCGATGTTCAGCGAGGAACTGATCGACCGGCCGCTCTCGCTCGATCACAAGACCGTGTTCGCGATCCTGTCGTGGGTGATGTTCGGCGCGCTGCTCACCGCGCGCAGTATTTCGGGGTGGCGCGGACGCGCCGCGCTGCGCTGGGTCATCGCGTCGTTCATTGCGCTGCTGCTTGCGTATGTGGGCAGCCGGTTCGTCTTCGAGGTGCTGTTGCACCGTCCTGTTGTCTGAGTGCGCGTCGAAGCGCATTGCTGCTATGAGACAGATTTTTCTTCTGATCCTGCTGGTCACGATCGGTCAGTGGGTCATCAAGGCGCTGCGCCGCGCGCAGTTGCGTTCCGGTTCGCAAGGGCCTGGCGCGCGCGGCGGGCAGGGCGCGTGGCGTACGTCGAACGGCGCGGGTGGTCAGGCGGGTTCCGGTGGTCCCGCGGGTTCTGGCGGCGCGCGTCGCACGAACAGTGCGGGCGCACTGCCTGAGCCGATGGTGCGTTGCGCCGAATGCGGCGTGCATGCACCGCGCAGCGAGTCGGTGAGCGCGGGGTCGCAGTCGTTTTGCAGTCACGAGCATGCGCGCCAATGGAGTGCGCGCGAGAGTGCGCGCGCGGCGGATCAGGATCGCGCAGCGCGATGAGCGTGGCGCCACAGACGTTCGAAGTGGACGCGCGCGGCTGGGTAGCGGGCGCACGCCATCTGCCGTCGCCGAACTGCGAAGCGCGCCCCGCAGGCACAGTGCCGACGCTGGTCGTCGTGCACAACATCAGCCTGCCGCCCGACACGTTCGGCGGCCCCGAAATCGCCGACCTCTTTCTCAATCGTCTCGACTGCGACGCGCATCCGTACTTCGATCAGCATCTGCGTGGCGTGCGCGTGTCGGCGCACTTCGTGATTCATCGCGACGGTGCGCTCGAACAATTTGTCTCGTGCGACGAGCGCGCGTGGCACGCGGGCGTGTCGAACTTTTTCGGTCGCGAGCGCTGTAACGATTTCTCGATCGGCATCGAGCTCGAGGGCAGCGATACGACGGCGTTCGAAGCCGCGCAGTACACGACGCTGGCCGCGCTCGTGAAGGCGCTCGCCGCGCGTTATCCGGTCGATGCGCTGGCGGGTCACTCCGACATCGCGCCGGGCCGCAAGACCGATCCCGGCCCGCACTTCGACTGGGCGCGGCTACAGCGCGACACGGCGCTGGCCGATCCGTATTTTCCCTATTTCCACGGGTAAAGCGCGCAAGGCGCGACGCGGCGGGGGCTCCGCGCTTGTCAAGGCTTTCCTTCCAAATAAATCAATTTGATTGCCTTGTAATCTCCACTATACTTTGTACTCGAAACAGCGATTCACACCATATGTTGTGTCGCAATGCGGCGCCCCGCTCTACGAGCATGGCGCCGCATGCGTTAGCAGCATAAGAAAACTCACGATGTGCGGTGCAGCGGGCGAAGAACCCGCGCACCGGTTGTAAATCGAGAAAAGAGGTGCAGCCAATGATCGCGGCAGACACGATGAAGACCGGCGTTTCGTTTGTCCCATCTGCTTTGCCGCATCCGGCAGCCTCGCCAGGCTGGCTTTTTTTCTCCGCTGACGGTCCGCGCACAAGGGGGCGTGGGGTCAGTGCATCTTCGAATTAATTCGCGAAATCTCTTCGCACACTTCCAGGATCAGGAGCTTTGCACATGCAAACGACCGACAACGTCTCGACCCGGTTTGAAGGCGCGCCTGCCGCGCATACGCTGGGTGGAGAGCCGCAGGCTGGCCAGACGAACACCGTGCAGTTCGCCGACCACAAAGTGATCCGTCGCAACGGCAGCGTGGTGGCGTTCGAGCCGTCGAAAATCGCGATCGCGATGACGAAGGCTTTTCTGGCAGTCAACGGCGGGCAGGGCGCAGGGTCGGCCCGCGTGCGCGAACTCGTCGAGCAGCTCACGCACAACGTCGTGCGCGCGCTCGTGCGCAGCCGTCCGAACGGCGGCACGTTCCATATCGAAGACATCCAGGATCAGGTCGAACTCGCGCTGATGCGCGGCGGCGAGCACAACGTCGCGCGCGCTTACGTGCTCTATCGCGAGAAGCGCAACCAGGAGCGCAGCCACGAGCAGGAAGCGCCGGCTGCGGTGTCGTCGGGGCTGAACGTCACCGACAACGGCGTGACGCGTCCGCTCGACATGAACGCGCTGCGCGGGTTGATCGTGTCGTCGTGCGAAGGTCTCGGCGATGCCGTGAACCCCGATCCGATCGTCGCCGAGACGGTGAAGAACCTCTACGACGGCGTGCCGATGTCGCAGGTCTACGACTCGGCGATTCTCGCTGCGCGCACGATGATCGAAAAGGATCCGGCGTACAGCCAGGTCACCTCGCGCATTCTGCTGCACACGATCCGTCGCGAAATTCTCGGCGAAGAAGTCACGCAGGCGCAGATGGCCGAGCGCTACGCCGAGTACTTCCCGCAATTCCTCAAGCGCGGTGTCGAAGCCGGTCTGCTCGACGACAAGCTGCTGCAGTTCGACTTGAAGCGCCTCGCTGCCGCGCTCGAAGCGAACCGCGACCTGCAGTTCGGCTACCTCGGCCTGCAGACGCTCTATGACCGCTACTTCCTGCACGTCGACGGCACGCGCATCGAGATGCCGCAGGCGTTTTTCATGCGCGTCGCGATGGGTCTGTCGCTGGGCGAGATCGACCGCGAAGCGCGCGCGATCGAGTTCTACAACGTGCTCTCGACGTTCGACTTCATGTCGTCGACGCCGACGCTGTTCAACTCGGGCACGCACCGCTCGCAGCTCTCGTCGTGCTACCTGACGACGGTCGCCGACGATCTCGACGGCATCTATGAAGCGCTCAAGGACAACGCACTGCTCTCGAAGTTTGCAGGCGGCCTTGGCAACGACTGGACGCGCGTGCGCGCACTCGGTTCGCACATCAAGGGCACCAACGGCAAGTCGCAGGGCGTGGTGCCGTTCCTGAAGGTGGTGAACGACACGGCGGTCGCTGTGAACCAGGGCGGCAAGCGCAAGGGCGCGGTGTGCGCGTACCTCGAATCGTGGCACCTCGACATCGAAGAGTTCCTCGAGCTGCGCAAGAACACCGGTGACGACCGTCGCCGCACGCACGACATGAACACGGCGAACTGGATTCCCGACCTGTTCATGAAGCGTGTGATGGAAGGCGGCGACTGGACGCTGTTCTCGCCGTCGACCTGCCCGGATCTGCACGACAAGTTCGGCGCCGCGTTCGAACAGGCCTACACGGCTTACGAAGAGAAAGCCGCGCGTGGCGAGATCAAGCTGTTCAAGAAGATGCCGGCTGCGCAACTGTGGCGCAAGATGCTCGGCATGCTGTTCGAGACGGGCCATCCGTGGATCACGTTCAAGGATCCGTGCAATGTGCGCTCGCCGCAACAGCACGTCGGTGTCGTCCACTCGTCGAACCTGTGCACGGAAATCACGCTGAACACGAGCGACACCGAAATCGCCGTCTGCAACCTCGGCTCGGTGAACCTCGTCGCGCACATGGTCCAGCAGGCCGACGGCAGCTACGCGCTCGATCAGGACAAGCTCAAGCGCACGATCAGCGTCGCGATGCGCATGCTCGACAACGTCATCGACATTAACTACTACGCTGTATCGAAGGCACGTAACTCGAACCTCAAGCATCGTCCGGTCGGCATGGGCATCATGGGCTTCCAGGACTGCCTGCATCTGCTGCGCACGCCTTATGCTTCGCAGGAAGCCGTCGAGTTCGCCGACCGTTCGATGGAAGCGGTCTGCTACTACGCTTACTGGGCATCGAGCGAACTCGCGCAGGAGCGCGGCCGCTACTCGACGTATCGCGGCTCGCTGTGGGATCGCGGCATTCTCCCGCAGGACACGCTCAAGCTGCTGGCTGACGCACGTGGCGGTTACGTCGAAGTCGACGCGAGCGAGACGATGGACTGGGCCGCCCTGCGCGCACAGATCGCGACGCACGGCATGCGCAATTCGAACTGCGTGGCGATCGCACCGACGGCGACGATCTCGAACATCATCGGCGTGTCGGCGTGTATCGAACCGACGTTCCAGAACCTCTATGTGAAGTCGAACCTGTCGGGCGAGTTCACGGTGGTCAACGACTACCTCGTGCGCGATCTGAAGGCACGCGGTCTGTGGGACGAAGTGATGGTCGCCGATCTGAAGTACTTCGACGGCACGCTCTCGCGCATCGACCGCGTTCCGGCCGATCTGCGCGCGATCTACGCCACGGCGTTCGAAGTCGATCCGAGCTGGCTCGTCGAAGCGGCCTCGCGCCGTCAGAAGTGGATCGACCAGGCACAGTCGCTGAACATCTACATGGCGGGCGCATCGGGCAAGAAGCTCGACGAAGTCTACAAGCTTGCATGGCTGCGCGGTCTGAAGACGACCTACTACCTGCGCACGATGGCGGCAACGCACGTCGAGAAGTCGACGGTCGCACACGGCGCGCTGAACGCCGTGCCGACGAACGGCGGCGAAGGCGGCAACGGTGCCGGCGGCGCGTTCAACGGCGGCGCAGGCTTCGGTGCGAACGGTGGCGGTGCGGATACGTCGACGCTGCAAGCCGCTCCCGCAGTCGCTGCTGAAGCACCCGAGGCCGAAGGTCCCGTGTGCATGATGCGTCCGGGCGATCCGGGCTTCGAAGAGTGCGAGGCTTGCCAGTAACCTGCCGGTGACCTGCAAGCAGCGCGCGGCGCAATGCCTCGCGACTGCAAACAGGTGCAGTAGTAAACAGTAGTGAAGGGCGGCGCGTGCGATGCGCGCCGCCCGCTTAGCAAGTGAAGTTCTCGCCGCTCGCGCTCTCTAGCGACTCAATCTAGCGACCCACGCGACGGCTCGTTTTCGACACGCACGGCATGCATGCCGGACTCACAGAACAGGTTGGCGAACGAGGTGTCAGGAATCCCTGGCGTTTGCTGATGCACAGCTCTCACACCGAGTGATCCGCACGACACGATGACAAAGTGTTGTATGCAGGTCGCAGCGTGAAACGAAAACTGGATTTTTCGTGCGCGAACTCTTTTACCGCTCACGAAAAGATGGTACAAACCGATCTAAATTGATGGTGACATTTATGCTCAACTGGGATGACGAGATCACGGCCGTAACTCCGTCGAGCGGTGCGCAGCAAAACGCGATGCGCAACCCCGCGGGTGAGGCTGTCCCGACTGCCGGCGTGCAGTTCGGTCTGCGTTCCACTCCTCAGGCTTCCACGGCAGAAAACATTTTCGCGAGCGACTTCGCCGTTGCGCCGCAAGCGCCGACGCCGGTCTCGACCGAAGCGCGCGTGAATGTCGCCGACAAGCGCATCATCAACGGCCAGACTGACGTGAACCAGCTGGTGCCGTTCAAGTACAAGTGGGCGTGGGAGAAATACCTCTCCGGCTGCGCGAACCACTGGATGCCGCAGGAAATCAACATGTCGCGCGACATCGCTCTCTGGAAAGACCCGAACGGTCTGACCGAGGACGAGCGCCGCATCGTCAAGCGCAACCTCGGCTTCTTCGTGACGGCCGACTCGCTTGCCGCGAACAACATCGTGCTGGGCACCTACCGCCACATCACGGCGCCCGAATGCCGCCAGTTCCTGCTGCGCCAGGCGTTCGAAGAGGCGATCCATACGCACGCCTACCAGTACATCGTCGAATCGCTCGGTCTGGACGAGGGCGAGATCTTCAACGCGTACCACGAGGTCAAGTCGATCCGCGACAAGGACGAGTTCCTGATCCCGTTCATCCATACGCTCACGGATCCCGCGTTCAAGACCGGCACGCTCGAAGCCGACCAGAATCTGCTCAAGTCGCTGATCGTGTTCGCCTGCATCATGGAAGGTCTGTTCTTCTATGTCGGCTTCACGCAGATTCTCGCGCTGGGTCGCCAGAACAAGATGACCGGCGCGGCAGAGCAATACCAGTACATCCTTCGCGACGAGTCGATGCATTGCAACTTCGGCATCGACCTCATCAACCAGATCAAGCTCGAGAACCCGCACCTGTGGACCCCCGCGTTCCGTGCAGAGATCGCTGATCTGTTCAAAAAGGCTGTCGACCTCGAATACCGTTACGCGGAAGATACGATGCCGCGTGGTGTGCTTGGTTTGAACGCGTCGATGTTCAAGAGCTATCTGCGCTTCATCTGCAACCGCCGTTGCCAGCAGATCGGTCTCGATCCGCTCTACCCGAACGAAGAAAACCCGTTCCCGTGGATGAGCGAGATGATCGACCTGAAGAAGGAGCGCAACTTCTTCGAGACGCGTGTGATCGAATATCAGACGGGTGGTGCGCTGTCCTGGGAGTGACCGGGCGCATTGCCGATCGATCGGGGCTTTTGGGGAGGCCGGCGGCACGGTATGCACGTGCCCTGCCGGCCCGATGATGAGGAGCAGGATCGCCTGATGCAAAGCGTGCCTGAAGCCCGTGTGGGCTGTCGATATGACCGGCACTTTGCGAACCCTTCAGTGGGATGGGCAAACTTCCCCCCGGAAAAAGGCGTTGGCTATGTGGCCGGCGTCTTCAACGAACGTTGGCCGGTGTCGGTATCCGACGCCGGATTGACTCGGCGCGCTGTGTCAGGTGACACGGCGCGCCTTACCGCATTCATTAGCGTAAGCGCGCGGGATCAGCGTACGCCGATGAATAGCCCGCTTCGTAGCGTGCGCCCTGAGAAGCGTTTGCGGGAAGCGGGTTTTGACGAAGGGTGTTGTTTGAACTGACTCTCATCTGAACCTGAAGGAGAAGAAAAATGGCAACTGCCAAGAAGAAACCGGCTGCAAAGAAGGCCGCGGTGAAGAAGGTCGCAGCGAAGAAGGCCGCACCGGCCAAGAAGGCTGCTGTGAAGAAAGTCGCGGTGAAGAAGGTCGCGGCAAAGAAAGTCGCAGTGAAGAAGGTCGGGGCGAAGAAGGCTGCACCGGCCAAGAAGGCTGCTGCGAAGAAGGTTGCAGCGAAGAAAGTCGCGGTGAAGAAGGTTGCAGCGAAGAAGGCCGCACCGGCGAAGAAGGCTGCTGCGAAGAAGGCAGCACCGGCGAAGAAGGCCGCACCTGCGAAGAAGGCTGCAGCAAAGAAGGCCGCGCCTGCGAAGAAGGCTGCAGCGAAGAAGGCCGCGCCTGCGAAGAAGGCTGCTGCCAAGAAGGCCGCGAAAAAGGCGCCTGCGAAAAAGGCTGCCAAGGCCGCTGCCGCACCTGCTGCCCCTGCTGCTCCTGCCGCGCAACCTGCCGCACCTGCAGCAACCGTGAAGACGGCGTTGAACCCGGCCGCAGCATGGCCGTTCCCGACCGGCAGCCGTCCGTAATACGCGCGGTCGTAAAGCGCGCGGTCGTAAAGCGCAGTAGTACGCAGTACCAGGCGAGGCACGCAATGTGCGTGCCTCGCCGGACGGACAGCTTTATCGTCCTTCTCAAATCCCGTCGCAGGGCAGGCCCGCGGCGGGATTTTTTTCGTCCATGCGATGGCGTGGCGTGACGTCGGCGGGAATGAAAAAAGGCGCATGCACAGGGGAGCGCATGCGCCTGAGGGTTCCGCGTTGGGCACGAGGCACCGCCGCGGGACAGGGGAAACGGGTATCGGTGAGTGAGGCTGGTTACACCAGCGCTTCTACGCTCACCTGATCAAAGACTCACTTCGGCAGTTCGTAACCGAATGCCTGCAGGAAGCGTTCGTCGATCTGCGCGCGCGTCGGCGCGTAATTTTGCGGACCCGGATGCTCGATCTTCAGTGCACCCATGAGGTTCGCGAGACGCCCCGAGGTAGCCCACCCCAGACCGTTCTCGATGCCGTAGAGCAGACCGCCGCGGAACGCATCGCCGCAACCGGTCGGATCCACTACACGTTGTGCCTGCACCGCGGGAATGTCCTCGATGTGGCCGCTATGGTAGATCTGCGAGCCGTGTTCGCCACGCGTGACGATCAGTGCATCGACCTTGTTCGCAATCTCTTCGAGCGACCAGCCGGTGCGGTGGCTGACGAGGTTGGCTTCGTAGTCATTGACCGCGACATACGTCGCAAGTTCAATGGCATGACGCAGCGATGCGCCATCGAAGAGCGGCAGACCCTGGCCCGGATCGAAGATGAACGGCACGCCCGCTTTCGCGAACTGCTCGACGTGCTGCACCATGCCGTCGAAGCCGTCAGGCGCGACGATGCCGAGCTTGATGCCGGCCGCTTCGTCGGCGCGGTTCAGATGCGACTGCATCATCGCGCCCGGATGGAACGCGGTGATCTGATTGTTCTCGAGGTCGGTCGTGATCATCGCCTGCGCCGACCACGTGTCGGGCAGCACGCGCACGTGGTCGCGCGACAGGCCGAGCGTGTCGAGACGCGCGAGGTAAGGTTCGGCGTCGGCGCCGCCGAGCGTCGCCATGATGCGCGCATCGCCGCCGAGCAGGTGCAGCGAATACGCGATGTTGCCCGCGCAGCCACCGAATTCGCGGCGCATCGTCGGCACGAGGAAGCTCACGTTCAGGATGTGCACCTGCTCGGGCAGGATGTGTTCCCGAAAGCGACCCTCGAAGGTCATGATGTTGTCATAGGCAAGCGAGCCGCAAATCAGCGTAGCCAAGGCTTGAATTCCTGTAGGGCGTGGAGGGACAGACGCGCCGCGCACCCGTGTGCGGCGGCGCGCAATGCGCGATTACTTCAGTGCAGCGAGGGCTGCGTCGTAGTTCGGTTCGTTCTTGATTTCGCTCACGCGCTCGGCGTGGACGACGTTGTCGTTCGCGTCGAGCACGACGACCGCGCGTGCGGTCAGGCCGGCGAGCGGGCCGCTCGTGACGTCCACGCCGTACGCCTGGGCGAACTCATGGCCGCGGAACGTCGAAGCCGTGACGACGTTCTCGACGCCTTCGGTCGTGCAGAAACGGCCCGCTGCGAACGGCAGGTCGCCGGAGATCACGAGGACGACCGTATTGTCGAGCTTGCCGGCGGCTTCGTTGAACTTGCGCGTCGAGGTGGCGCAGACGGGCGTGTCGAGACTCGGGACGATGTTCAGTACCTTGCGCTTGCCCGCGAAGTCGGCGAGCGAAACGGGCTTCAGATCTTTGCCGACGAGCGAAAACGCCGGTGCTTTCTGGCCGGCCGACGGGAAGGTGCCTGCGACGTCGATCGGGTTACCACCCAGCGTGACTTGACTCATGATTTGCTCTCCGGGACTGCATTTACTGTTGAAAAGCGCACCGTTGGCCGGTGCGCACGAAACGCGCGGCAGTTACGGCGGCCGGCGCGGGTGAACGAGGCATCAGGGATAGAAGATCTCGATGCGGAAGTTCGAAGCGGTGACGTTGCCCGTGTCGAGCCGCACGATCATCGTCTGCGTGCTGTGTGCGGGCAGGCCGTCCTCGATGCGCGTGCCGGGCTTCGCGTAGTCCTGCGGCGTGAGCACGCGGCGCACGACGATGTTGTTCTGCGGGTCGAGCAGCGTGAGCTCCATGGCCGGATACGCGAGCGCCACGTTGAAGTGATTGCGCAGCGGCACTTTCAGTTCGAGGTGATGCGGATCGTCGACCTGGCGCAGCGCGGACGGCAGAACCTGCAAGCCGTCGATGTCGCGCGGCGGCGTGATCTGGCAGCCGAGCTGTTTGCACACCTGCACATAGATCGGCTGCGAGCCGGGCCAGTACACCATCACGGTTTCGCGCAGCCACCAGGCGAGTTGAGCGGCGAGCAGCGCGAGAAACACGAGCGCGAGCAGCACGCCGACGATACGCCAGCCCGTGCGGCGCGGCGCGCGCGCGGGTGCTTCGCGCGTGACCGTGAACGGCTCGCGGCCTTCGTCCGGCGAGAGCGCGCTGAATGCGGGCGTGGCCGACGCGGCAGCGGCGGCCGCAGCCGTTGCACCGGCAGCCGCAGCGGTGGCGCCAGCATCCGTCATCACGGGCTCGGGATCGTTCAAAGGAGGCGTTGCTTCGTGCGCCGAAAGAGTGGGCTCGATGTGGCCCGGCTTCGGCGGATTCACCGCGGCAGCGGCCGTGGCTTCGGGTGCGAAGTGCGGCTCGGCGGCTTCGGCGGTGACGGTTGGCGTGACGCCCGGTGCACGCCCGGCCGAGGGCAGTTGGTCGGCGCTATAGAGCAGCCGTTCGTCGATCCTGCTGTCGGCTCGCGGCGCCCACGGGTCCCATGCGGGATTGCCGAAGTCGGGTGGGGAAGCGGGTGGGGTGGCGGGTTGGCCCGTCTCGGGCAGATGCGGTGCAGCCGTGTGCACCGACCCCGTCAGACCGGCCGCAACATCGGCGGTGACAGGCACGGCATTTGCGAAATCGCCGCCCTCCGGCACCTCGTACAGGCTGCCTGAAGCATCAAACGCTTCCTGACAATGGCCGCAGCGCACGAGGCCGCGGCGCACGGTCAGTTGAGCAGGCAGGATACGGAAGACGGTTTCGCAGAAAGGACAGCGCGTTGCCAGGAGCATGTGGGCCGTGGATCTGGGTAGACCGGTGGGTTAGCGATACCCGCCATTCTACTGGCAATCCGCGGCCATTTTTGGTTGCTTATGCGCGCCGGGTACCCGCGAGGCAGACCCAGCCTTCGTGCTCGCGCCAAACCGAAATGTCGATCCAGCGTTCATAGACCTGCGCGACTTCCTCGGCTTGACGGGCGAGGATGCCCGAGAGCGCGAGACGTCCACCCGGTTTCACGCGCGCCGACAGCATCGACGCCATGAGTTTCAGCGGATTCGACAGGATGTTCGCGACGACGATATCGAACTCGCCGGGCGGGCAGGCATCGGGCAGGCCGTAGGTCACGTCGGCGTGATTGCGTGCGCTGTTCAGACGCGCCGATTCGACGGCTTGCGGATCGATATCGATGCCGATCACGGGATTCGCGCCGCACTTCTTCGCGAGGATCGCGAGGATACCCGAGCCGCAGCCGTAGTCGAGCAGCGAAGCGCCGGGTGTCACATGTTGCTCGAGCCATTCCATGCACAGACGCGTCGTGGGATGGCTGCCGGTGCCGAACGCGAGACCGGGATCGAGTTCGAGAATCAGGGCATCGGGGTCGGGTGCGTCATGCCACGACGGCACGACCCAGATGCGCTGGCCGATCTGGATCGGCTCGAACTGCGATTGCGTGAGCCGCACCCAGTCCTGCTCCGCGACTTCGCGCAGTTCGAACTTCGGCGTGGCGGGCAGGCCGATTTCGTTGACGGCGGCCGCGAGCAGCACGGCCGGATCCTGAGCGTCGCCGATCAGCGCGATCACGCGCGAATGCTGCCACGCGGTGCGCTCGGGCGTGAGCCCGGGCTCGCCGAAGAGCGGCTGCTCGTCGGGCGTGTCGGCATCGGCGTCTTCGACCGACACCGACAGCGCGCCGAGTTCGATCAGCGCGTCGGAGAGTTCTTCGGCGCGCTCGCGACCCAACTCGACGATCAGTTCCCGATAGCTCATGAATTACGCTTCGTCCTTCTGCACCTGCTGACGCGCGGCCAGACGGTTTTCGAGGTAATGGATGCTCGTGCCGCCCTCGACGAACTTCGCGTCGAGCATCAGTTCGCGATGCAGCGGGATGTTGGTCTGGATGCCTTCGACCACCATCTCCGACAGAGCAATCCGCATGCGCTGGATCGCCTGCTCGCGCGTGGCGCCGTAGGTGATCAGCTTGCCGATCATCGAATCATAGTTCGGCGGGACGAAATAGCCGTTGTAGGCGTGCGAGTCGACGCGCACGCCGGGGCCGCCCGGCATGTGCCAGGACGTGAGACGACCTGGCGACGGCGTGAACTTGAACGGATCTTCGGCGTTGATGCGGCACTCGATTGCGTGACCCTTCAACTGGATGTCGCGCTGGCGGAACGTGAGCTTTTCGCCGGCGGCGATGCGGATCTGTTCCTGCACGATGTCGATGCCGGTGATCAGCTCGGTGACCGGGTGCTCGACCTGCACGCGCGTGTTCATTTCGATGAAGTAGAACTCGCCGTTCTCGTACAGGAACTCGAACGTGCCCGCGCCGAGGTAGCCCATTTTCTTGCAGGCGTCGGCGCAGCGGTCGCCGATGCGGTCGAGCAGGCGGCGCGCGATGCCGGGCGCCGGCGCTTCCT
>Ga0131853_10015692_pt1 | contig 13840 bp, 16 predicted proteins | sample TergutLab28metaG_FD_92764 | JGI IMG/M metagenome (GOLD analysis project Ga0131853, IMG submission 92764) | Labiotermes labralis P1 segment gut microbial communities from Petit-Saut dam, French Guiana - Lab288 P1 (version 2) (version 2) | ecosystem: Host-associated > Arthropoda: Insects >... | reverse complement strand
TATAAGTGCACCTATACCTACGAATATCCATCTCACAACTTCGATAAGTAGAATCCCAAAGTTCTGGGTTTCTCCCTCTGTCGCTGGGGATGCTAGCAGTTTTCCTAGGCGGGTGAGCATATGTCAGTATATAGTATTTGACAAGAAGTATCAAATAGATTTATATTAGTGTATATGAGGTATAAGAAAGAATTTGAACAGATGTTGGATAGATGGGGGGAGGAGGCTCAGATAATGATCGCACTGGAAGAGATGTGCGAGCTATCTAAGGAGTTGCATAAATATTTACGAATAAAGAGGAATCCTGAAACAGTGGAAAAAGAGAAGAGAGATGCAATAATGGGTAATATTCAGAGTGAAGTTGCCGATGTGCTGAATTGCGTAAAGCAACTTGCTGTAATGTTCGGATATGACCAGGTTTACAAGATAAGAGAGGAGAAGGTAGAGAGGACAATGAAAAAGATAGGGTGAATTTTAGATCACATTTTGTACGCTTGTTCCTACATTGAATGAGTGTGTCTTTATCAGGTATTGCATATTTAAAACGCCAACATATGCCTCTTCCTTGTTGTCAAAATAGATAAAGTTTCGAACATAGATGATTTGTAGACTTACCTGTGCTAAGTCAAAGTGCCGTGCCAGCATAGTCAGGTGGCGTTCACGGCGAACCCAAAAATTGTAGAGCTCGTCAATCATTTTTTTATTCTCGTCAGTATCAACTTTCTCGTCCTCGCCTAATTGTCCAATGGATGCGACAAGGGCATCTGTGCGTCGCTCGAGTTCGCGATACGAGCCTTGAATTAAGTGTTGCTCTAAAATAGCTAGCGTAATCAATGTTGCTGCAAGTGTGATAATTATGCTGATCCGTATCATTTACTCCTCCTTTTGGTTTCTTTTATTTCGGACAGGCGAGAGTTGACAGCCAGCATGGCTCTCTCATTTTCTAGGCTTTTTTCGCGAGACATTCCCTCGGCTTGTATTATTTCAGTGATCCCGTCGGGGGAGAGCCGAAAGTTGCGTAATTCTCCTGTTTTTTTCTGGGCAAAAAACTGTCCGCCCTGGCTGACAGACATAAAGAGTATGTCAGACATGCTACACTTCATGCGGTAGAGTATGTCTGATATACTACCATATATAGCGTGCTCAAGTTCTTTGAGGTTGCGCTTGAGGAGTTTTCCGTTCTCTATGACGACCCAGAATATGTCGCTCTCTTCTTTCGCGAGTTTGAGGTCTTTTGCCGTGAGTGGTTGCGATGCCCCTTTGGGGATTACTGTTATTTTGCCGTTGCGCTCTATAATGGCATAGTTTATATCGCCTAGGTTGAAGTAGTCCGAGTTCCGCAGTTGCTCGGTCAGCTCTTCGAAACTCATATTTAGTCTTTTAAGTTCCTCCACATCTACTCCGGTAGGGGTTATTACGATGGCCGGCTTTCCGCTTAGTATGTCACGCATGCTGACGCTTTTTTGGCTTAGAAAGCTGAAGATGAAGTGAATTATGGTGATGGCGACAAGCGGAACTACTCCATACCATATCGGGATCGTCTGCTCTGCCATCGGGATTGTAGCTAAATCTGCGATGATCAGGGTTATTACTAGTTCGTAGGGCTCCATTTCCCCAATTTGTCGCTTGCCCATAAGACGCAGTAGTGCGATGACTATGATGTAGATAACTATAACCCTTATGATGATATTTGACATTTGGATAGTATATATCGGGACAAGTATAATATACTGTGGAAAACTTTTGCGAAATGTGGATAAGTGGACAGTAATGTGGATATTAAGTATTGAATGTGGGTATAGTAGTGGTAATGAGGAAGAGTTTCTTTTTATGTGCATTAATTCCCTTGCTTGTGCTGGGTGGATGGATTACAATATCTGGTATGGAGCATAGTGTGAATTTTTATAGATTTTATATCGATGGATGGCAGGTCTTTCGCTCTGTTGATGATATAGAAAGATATATTGAAAAACAGATGGCAGAATTTCGGCAAGACGATGCTATTGTTTTTGACGAATACTTTGAGGGCCTTGAAAAAAGTCTGCGTGACCAATTCATAAAATTCAATGAAGAATTTTTCCGAACACATCAACTGGTGGTTGCTTTGATCGATCAAGGTAGTGGCAGCATTCAGTATACAGTTGACACTGTTGATTTTGAGGATGGAAAGCTAACTATTAGTATTCTGCGAAAATCTCCAATGATTCAAACTATGGACTTTGTTTCGACTGCTGTATTCTTGGAGATTCCGTCTGAATGCAAAATCGGCGATATATCTGTGAAGATGAAAACTATCTGTGAACATAATACTTTCTGAACAACTCCGAAGCTTTCTCTCGATATTCTTTTTCGGTTATGATTTCATCTGCGTGGTATTGCTTTAGGCGACACATTGCTTGGTCAAAATCTGATTCATCAGCCGCTGGAGAAGAAGAGTTGGGATTTGGATTATCTTTTGTTACTGCTGCCACAATTGCGAATCCCATAGCAATAAGGTTAGATGAACCCATAAAGCTGGTTATAGCCAGGGCGATAGCCAATCCTGTTAAAACTTTCGGAGGGCAATTAGGTGTACAGGCGGTAATGATTATTGCAACTCCTATAATTATATTAACCGCCGTCATGATCGCCATAATGATCAGCAGGAGGGCAAAAAGATATACAAATAGAGCCAACATATAAATATTACTAGGTACAGGCAGGATGCTGTCGAGGGCATCTACCAAAAGCCATAATATCAACCCGCCTAGTGTCACCGCGATAATTCCTGCGACTAGTGCATAAATTCTTTTGTTACTCACAAATACTCCTTTTTGAATAACTCATTGGCTTTTGCTTCATAAGTTTCCTTGTCAATTATTCCATCGGCATGATATTGCTTCAATCTGGCTAAGGCTTGTGTGAAGTTGCTGCCTGGTGATTCAGTTGTATAAGTATTAGTGATTAGAATTTCTGATGTGCCTTCATCTCCTTTAATACACAGCGTTGCGATTGCAAAGCCCAATAAAATAATACCACCGCTAAAGAGCGATAAAACAAGAATTCCAACGACAAGATTTGTAAGGATACTGGTTGGTAAATCTTTTCTTTGGGACTCTTTGATAAGTGTGGCTCCCAGAGTTATCTGGGTTGCTGAAATAAAAATTAAAATTCCAATGAGAACAATCCAAACGGCACCAAATGCCCCTCCTTCATCAGCAACAATAATAATTAGGGCAATCAGAAAAATAAGATAGGCTAAGAGCAGTAGGGAGCTAAATACAATTGCCAAGATTCCAGTGGTCAAAGCAAATTTTCTCTTCATCTTCTATTGTGCCTCTTGAGAGTATTTATGTCAACAAGTTTCAGGGAATAGGCAATTCCTATCAGAACTATGAATGCAGGGGCAGATGCAAAACCTAGTCTGAAAAATAGAGGAAGAAAGTCTAGCCATCTGAATACCAGCCACGCAATAAATCCGCTAGGTGCTGCGGACAAAGCGAACCCAAATAACTGCTCGATGACCCGCAGGCCAGAGCCTGTAACTCGAAATATGGTATGGAGGTTAAGTAAAGCCGCGATGCTCATGCATACCCCTATACCAACAATTAAGCTTCCAATACCGATAAACTGAGGTAAAAACCATATAGAGAGAAAAAGGAAAGCCGAGCCTATTATGTAGTGTGCCATTGCTCGCGTCTCGCGGCCGAGGCTATTTAATATCGCGTTAGTAATTAGAGAGAGTGACATAGGCACCATTATCCATGCAGATTGTCGCAAGTAGTTTCCGGCAGCCTCGTTTGCAAACAGAAATTGTCCGATGCCAGGGCCCAATGCAATAAATAGAGGGAGGAGTGCAAAGTTGACAAGAAGAGTAAATTTGATACAGCTGTTAATCTGTTTTGAAACTGCAGAATAATCTCCCGCAGTATTCGCTTTGGATAATTCAGGTACAAGGGCAACAGCGATTGAGGAAATTACTGCCTGTGGAATGGATAGCAGCGGCAAAGCCATTCCCACTGCTATTCCGAAATGGGCAACGGCAGTTGTCGAATCCCATCCTGCTGCAACTAATCTCATTGGTACTATTACTGCGATAATGGGAAAGGCAATAACGGTCAATACTCTTACTATTGTGATTGGGGTTGCGGCTTTTAACAGGCCAACCGTAGAGATAGCAGGTCGTTGCTTGCCAGATTTGTTGCTGCCCTTTAGGTAAAGTATAGTAACCAAAGCAGCAGAGAGGAAGCATGCAATTGTAAATGATAATGAGGCAAGGATTGCTAGATCAGCAAAGAAAGAGCTGAATGTCAGGAAGACAAGGAACAGGATAACGCGGATAATTTGCTCCGCCAGCTCTGACGCCCCTAGTAGAAAGTATTTTTTTTGACCCCACCAAATTGCACGCAAAATGGTATAAATTGAATACGCTAAAATGGCAGGTACAAGAGCAACTAATATAGAATAACTTCTTTGGTCTGTAAACAGACTCTTCAGAAGCGGTTGGCCAAACAGGACAAGGATTATTATCAGGGCTGATGCAGTGAAGCTTAAAATCATGCCAGAGCGTACTAATGTATTGTGATTTGGCCCCGTTTTTCCTGATGATATTTGTCTCGAAATTATAAGAGGCAGGCCTGAGGCAATTACCGTCAAAAATACCATGAAGAACGAAAATGCGATTTGATAAACTCCTAGCAATTCTGCACCTAGAACGCGACTGAGAACTATCCTAAAAATAAATCCTGTTCCACGGGTCAAAACTGCAAAAGCGGTAATCAGGGCAACCGAACCAAAAAAAGTCTTCACTCACAATGTCTATGCAAGAGAAGCGTAGCATATAGCATTTTGATATATGCATATAAATTGCCATGTATAGTAAAGTAAGGATAGAAAGAAAAGAAGATTTAGAGATTGTGAGTCAGTTTGCGGGGTGTCCACCATGCCAAATTCTGGTACTAAATAATGCTCGTTTCACGGAAGAACTGCTTGGAAGAGAAGTTATTATAAAAGTATCTTTATCGAACCTGGTTCGATCAATAAAGCCTAGGTATGCGATTCAGGACTTTAGTTGAAATAGAAGATATGTCCGTTATGATCAATAAATCGAATGCCGCGACGGAATCGATCAAAACCGATGGTTTCTCCTATGAAGTTTCCACTGGGATTTTGGATAAGTTCTCCTTCGCCACCACCAGTAGCAACCAATCCCCAAGCATCAACGAAATACATATAAATCGTACTGCCACTGCGATTCCATAAACCATGTCCTGCGAAAACCCTAACTTGGCCCCTATCCTCATTGAATATTACCTCAATATTAAACGCACCATTTGGGTGCAGCTGCAATTTCGATCCATCATAGTCACTGACTAGTCGATCACTGAGGGCAGGTAGTCGAACTATGCTCATCGCAGAATTATCTCTGAATGCAAAAAACCAAATCAGAAAAATTGCCAAACCAATTACGATAAGAGCTGCGATAATATACAGGAGTTGTCTAATGCTTCGTCTCATGGCGTCACCTCCTGTGGAATGGAAAATACCAGTAAGATTTCATTACGATTAATGGTCTCTCTGAAAGTTCCAGTCCCATCATCGGACTCAATAGCAACAGAGGTAGTCATCGTGGCTCTAATAGTGATTGTTGTTTGATTAGCAACAAGTCTCATTGGCACAATCTGGCCTCTGATAATTCCAACCATCTCTATTGTTACGGAGTTTCGTCGTTCTTGCAGGCGAGTAATAGTGAAATTGTAATTGTGGGTCGCAAGTGACATTGTCATAATCTCGAATCCTGCATTAAATGTTATGTAGGCGGTTGGATTATCGATTATGCTAACTGCCGTCCCATTAGGGTTTGCAAAGGTATTAGGGCGAATTTCGCGAACTTCGTATTGTGCTCCAACAACCAGATGGTTCTGTCCACCTCGGGTCAACAAGAAAATCATAACACCAATTCCGATGCCGATTATCAAGATGATTGCTATGATAAGAAGTTTTCTCATCTTAAACCTAGATTATCACAAGTCGTCTTCCTCTGCAACTCTATTTGGGTCAGTTGCGATGAGGTCTTCAAGGGATGGAGCACCTTTTATACCTGCATCGTCTTTTGCGTATGTTGTGTATCGTTTTGACATATGACGGTTAAATCTTAATCTTCGTGTTAACCATGCTGCAAGAGCAAATATCAATGCAGCTGCCAAAATTAGGGATGGTATAAGCAACCAATCTAATGGCTCTGCACCACCACCTGGTGCTTGGTTGTTGCCATCGCCTGGTGGAGTGCCAGTAACTCCATCATCACCATCATCGTCACCTGACCATGTGGATTCGGTTGCAAGAGCACGATTGTTAGGTAGTTCATCACGATCTCGTTGTGTTATAATGTCACGAGCAGTATTCCAATCCGTTTCATCAATTCTTGTCAAGGTAGTCTCGCGAATCAGTAGTACTGCATCAACTAACCTCCATTCATTACCAAATTGGATTACTAAGTTCAGGTTTTGCTCGGCAGTTGTTCTGACATAAAAGGCAAATTCAACCCAGCCATTACCCAGTTGCGGCATTCGATGCATATCTTGTGACTTGATGTCGTTAAATCCTCCGTCGAAGTTTCGTAAGGATAGGCTTATTCCATGTTCGATATCATCGGGCTCTTCAATTAACTCCCCTTGGTCATCAAAGCGTGGAGGAGTCATTTGGTATCCATGTATGGTCAGGTGGGCTGTTACCGTATAGCGGAAGAATGCAGGACCGTCCAAAGTTTTTGTAAATGTATTTTCAATTGAAGCGTTTTGGAACCCAGCTGTCGATAAACGCAACCAGTTACTTTGTCTGTCTGCCCAAGCATTAACTCTGCCATTCCCAATACCATCTGTCTCTTGGAAGAATCTGCTGTTCCCGAACTCGTCTGCAATCATGATTGGATCTGATAAATCTGTGGCTGCGGTGATGCCAGATGGCAGTATGAATTCTTGTTCGACATCAACATTATCAATAAAAATTGTGGCAAACCCTTGAGTTGTTTCCAAGGCAAATACAAGAGTTGCATCAGTGCTGCTGAACTCGGATAAATTAACAGCTAGCCTATGAGTTCTCCAGTTTTGGTTCACATTTGATAAATCAAGCGTAACGATTGAATCTCCATTAATCACGATGGAGGCAGTAACAGTCGTCAGGTTGGAGTGCTGAATATGGTGAGCAAGGTCAAAGCTGACAACATTCCATACCCCAGGATTAAGTACGAATGTGCTTGAAGTTAGTGTTTGGCGAGTTGCACGCGTATTTTGCAACATAAACACATTGTTGTTAACAGGGTTTCCTGGGATTTGACCTGGGTTGCGCTGGGCATTTCCGAAATTGCCCGAAGCAAAGCGATTCCAGTGGGCAGGTGCTGTGTTAATAATTCCATTAATTGTGTCATCTTCGTTCAGTGCGTCGATTGTCCAGCTTTCGGCGACAAGAGGAAATGGGGCAACCGCACTGGCGATTGTACCGATATTGAACTGGGCATTTTCGATTACACCTTCGCCTATTGCTGTTCGCAGTGTCAAGTTGTGAACATTAAGAGCTTCAGCAGATTGCTCGAGATATTCATTCGAAACGCGAACTAGGCTGATGCTATCAATCATCAACCATCCAGTAGCAGGGGAGTCTTCCTCGCCAATCCAGAATTCCAGATAAATATCATTGTCCTCTAGGGCCGCACCACTGATGAAAATCGTGTTCAAAATCCAATTATTTTGTGCGTTTGATCCACCATGAATCGCTGTTCCAATAGGCAGGAAGCCACTGTCGAACGGTTCAATATGTTCGGGCAGGTTGTCCTCCAGCGTCCGTGGATCGTGCAGTCGAATATTCGTCGCTCCTTGGGTCAGAGCATAAAACGACAGCATATATGTCAAGTGTCTCTCGACCCTGAGGGTCTCGTTCCAACGCATAGAGGCATTTCCATTAATAGCACTTATAAGTAATACCTCGTTATCAGTGGTACGCGAATCAAAAGTGTGGATGAAGTTCCTGTTCTCGAAGTTTAGGATTCCGCGTTGCCATGCTTGGCTGCTGCGGATTGTTCGCATTTGTGTTCCGCTAAGGTTTGGTGTTAATGGGTTACGGACGAAATCATCAAGTTCAATTGGATATTCTTGACCAAATTCTTCATGGTCACGCAGGTCAACGCGGACAAGATTGTTTCTGAACAGGCTTGAATTGTTTCTCTGGGTATATTGTGTTTCGAACAACACAGGGTTAAGTGCCATTATTTGTACATTGTCGTAATAAACAACGCCCGCCGATGCAACTCCTTGGGTTCCCAAGTGCAGGTTAAGGGTCATGCTCAGGCTCTGTCTTGTATCCGTCCTTAAAAAGAACGATGCTGTCCGCCACATTCCGTTTTGGTCTACGGGGTTGACCGGCATAGTTGCAATAATCTCGCCTTCTTCGTCCATTAAGTACGCGTTGTTGCGACTGCCCAGGGCAAAGAAATCAAACGAAATCAGGAAATACCCATCTTGATGCAGCTCGACAGGAGTGCTTGTAAAGCCTGTTCTTGCTCGTCCAACTGAAGTGGTATTAGACAATACCAATATATTGTCGTCTTCACCAAAGGCAAGAGGGTTACTTGCAAGGAAAGGTGGAAAATCATTAGGGAACAAGGCTCGATCACTTCGCCAGCTTTGGAAATCACGGACATTTACGACACCTGTAACGGCATTACGCTCGGTTCGTGTTTGTGTCCAGCCGGAAACATTCTCGCTGAACCGGGCTACACTTGGTTCACCAAACGACGGGTTCATTACTGGGACAACGGCGGATGCAAACGCATGTTGTGCCTGGGTCGGTGCAACATGGTTAAAGTCCAGAATATTGGCACTTGTACCTACCGCACTTACAATAGCCAAAGGGGCTGCCACTAGGAACGCTAGTCCAACAACAAACGCAACAATTTTAATCGACAATTTTTTCACTATCCTTTAGTCTATCACAACCACGACAAATTACGCAAGTCTTTTTCTTGTAATCGTGGCCAAGCATGCCTAGCGAGTTTTTGTTTGACATATCTATTATAACGATTCTATATTAAATTATGATGAGGTTTATTTTTGCAGTGTGCTTGGTGACCATGGTGGCGGTTATTCCTTTTGTTGTGGTGGGATGTAGATACAGACAGGAATTTTCGTATGAGAATTTCACGGCGACTTTGACGCAAGAAGCAAGTGATGAGCTGAATTCAAGTGGAAGATTGTTGTCCCCAGAGGATTTTCCAGATGTCGAGTTAAGTGAGGTTAGAAACCTATTTACTGATCTAGGACAAAGAAGAATATTGATATTTACGCTAAAACACCCTGGTCGTCAAAATATTATGGATGCTGTCGCGTTAGTAAATGCTAGGGAAGATATACAGCATGCGTCCTTGGATTTCATAAGTGAAAGACCTGCTTGAAAGGAGAAAATATGAGGAAGTTAATCACCGTTATAGCTATCATTTCGACAATTTCTTTAGGCTTGTACTTCAGTACAGGTCGAAACATTATCGCAGATGTGAACGCAATGAACTTTGAAGTGCTCCCCGAAATCGAGCAGACGATTCGAAGTACAGCCACACTTGAGGATAATTTTGCTGATGATGTTGTGCATGTGGTTCTAAGCAGGCATGCGAGCCAGAACTTTGGGCGAATAACTCCAAGAGATTTCCCTGAAGTCCCCCTTGCATCGGTTGAATGTATCGGTTGAATGTATAACTCCAGGATTTGAACTTGCCTATAGTCAGGTATACGCGATTAATTCAGGGAGTTTACGCTTGAAGAGAGAGATTGCTAAAGATCCATGGCAGATTAATCTGGATAACTATAGAAGAATTCTTAGTCTAAGGTTGCAAGAATCAGGTAAAGAAAATGTTCTAAGGGCTATTCGAATTCTTGAAAGAAGAGACGATGTTGTCAGTGCCACACCAAATTTCTACGAGGTATTCCAACATGCAATTGGTGATCATGATACATTTAGTAGTATGAGGGCTCATGGGATTCCATCAAATCAGTGGGGGCTCAGTCAAATCGATGCCGCAAGAGCATGGGGAATTACCAGAGGGTCCAACGAGGTCATAGTTGGAGTTATGGATACAGGGATTGATGCAAATCATAATGACTTGCGAAGTAGATTAATGAATAATTTAGCATCTGATCTCACAAGCGAAAATCATCGACTTACTGACCCAGATGGGCACGGGACTCATGTTGCTGGGACAATTGCCGCTCAAGGTGGTTTAAGTTACGGACTTGCTCCTAACATTAGGCTAGTTTCTCTTAGGGTACTTTACGGAAACGGTAGAGCAGCTCCAGTTCGATATCAGATCAATGCTATTGCTCATGCAATTAGGTACAACATTCGAATTTTGAATTTCAGTGGCGGTGGTACTTCAAACGACCCTGACAGATTGCAGGCAATAAAGCACTTCCCGGGGATTTTTATAGCCTCTGCAGGAAATGACAACAGAAATAATGACACTCATTCCCAGCCTCACTTCCCATCAAGCCACAGACTTCCTAATCTTATATCTGTTGGGGCTTCAGACAGTAACGATAATAGGGCAAGATGGGGTGGTATATTGGGAATTAACAGAAGTGGCTCAAACTATGGTCTGAGAACAGTCTGTGTTTTTGCCCCAGGTGTAGGAATTCGTGGTTCTTTACCAGATAATAGGGCTGGGAATTTGACTGGGACCTCTATGGCAGCTCCGTTTGTGGCGGGAATCGCAGCAATGATCCAGTCGGTTCGTCCAGATTTGAGAGAAAATACAAAGAGGGCTATTATTATGCAAACAGTGGATCAAAGTTCTAGTTTTCAAAATATTTCCGTTTCGGGTGGTCGTGTTAACGCTTATCATGCTGTGCGATTTGCCATGGGTTTGTCGTATGGGGCAACATGGATATTTGGGAAGTACATTACACCCGGCACCTACAACATGTCAATCCAAGACACGCAAATCAACCTGTAAGATAACAATTCTACCATAAATTTTCACTTTCACCAACCAAATGGAACAACAAGGACGATGCGATTCGAAGGCTTGGGTACAGTCACAAGAATAACCGCACCGTATTCGAATTTCAACTATGGGTATTTGAATCTTGCTAATGGTGTTACATTCCGCTTTACAGGACCCGTCCTTAATTCTGTTTGGTTCAATGTTATAACTCCCTTCGCTACTGGATTATATATTATCCAAGGTGCGGCCCCTACGATGTCTGTCGAGGTTTTCCGAACAGGTGGACAGAATACAGTCAGTGGGAATCTAATTAACTTTGATCCATTCGTCACCATCACTACCGTTTTCCAATTTCGCAGTATCACGCGTGATGGACAATACCGACTAGGTGCCAACATCCCCCTAACTGGCCAATGGACCCCAATCTCCGAATTCCGCGGAACCTTGGACGGAAACGGCCACACAATAACCGGTCTAACAATGACCAACCGCACCTTAACCGACGAAGGCACGCCATCCACAGGCCTCTTCCGCATAAACCGTGGCACCATTCGCAATCTGAACCTTACCAATGTAAACATCGAATTCGGTCGTGCCAGTCGTAATGCCTGGAACCATATGGGAGCCCTCACCGGTGTCAATCAAGGAACAATCTCTAATGTATCCGTTTCAGGACACCTTCGTTCATATCGAACATACTCGACCCTTGGGGGTATAGCAGGGGAGAACCACGGGATCATAGAAAGCAGTCGTTTTGGCGGTACTGCACAAGCTCGCTCGACCCTCCGTGGTCATGGTGACATAGGCGGGATTACCGGTCGTTCCATGAATGGAACAATCCGTGACTGTCGAATCCAGCATGTTGACATCACACACCAATAGTATCACCGCAATCGTTGCGTTGGCGGTCTGATAGGATTTGCCCGTAACACCAGAATCTATCGAAACCACCTATCACACCTGGATGTAACATACAGCCAACGAACAGCAAACGCCAATAAGACACCATATATAGGTATGAAGATAGGCCTGCATGACAGCCAAGCCCTTGTCAACATGGCAATATCCGACCACGACCCAAGCACAGTTCGCCTAAACCCAGGGCATCTGCAAGGACAGCAATTAAGAAACTTCGGAACAACCCCAATCTGGCAATGGGGTGGCAGTTGGTCTGGGCGGGGAGATTAGGTATTACAATACATCCAAGTTTTTGCCGAATGCCTTGGTGAACTCGGAGGCCAGCTTGCCTGCATAAAATACCTCCAGGGCACAGACATCGTGGTCAAGTTTTGCCTTGCCATCTGGATCGGCAACAAGCTTAATAATTACGCTGTCCCCCAGGATGTCGCAGGTAATGTCTTTAACAATGTCTTGTTTACGGATGTTCATAACTCCCGCAAGGGTCAGGATATTCGCCAATTTCTTAACAGCCTCCAGGTCTCCTTCGTTCATTATAGAATTATACTTGACCCACTCGGCGGTATTAAAGTCCTCCCACTTCTTGCATGATGAAACGAATGCCGACATGATTTGCTCACGGTGTGTGAGACCATATATAGGAAGGTTAGTTAGTAGGGCATAATTGCCTTTTTCGTGGTTCGTAACGCCTGTGGTGGCGGAGAGTCCGTTTAGGTATGCAGAGGTCTTCAGCATTCGGGCATAAGTTCGTGGAAGGCGGTGTAATGCCTTTAATTGCTTGAACAGGATTAGGGCAAGGTCATAATGGCGGTGAGCCTCTTTTTTCGATAATCCTGCATGGTTCATAGTGGTGTCAAGACTATGTACAAGCAGGTCGGGCAGAGGCCTGTCTACTGTTGACGGCATAACTGTTTGGAACATCAGGCCTGTGTTTCGGTAACCTTTGCTGATGGATATTTGCTTGATGTTGCTGACTTCAAGGATCGCCTTGGCGATCCCCAGTCCCGCAAAAATCGAGTTCGCGGACTGGTCGCTGATACCTTTTAACTTTTGTCGCTTCTCAGGGTCAAGGCCTTTCAAAAAGTCATGCACTTGGCTGAATGTTTTAAGGTCAGCTTGGTAATTGTGTTCAATGTCCACAGGGTACTTGGTGATTTTTCGGGCCAGCTTGCCAAAACTGGTCATAGTTTCGCCGATTCCAACCATCACTGCCTCGGGATCGAGGGTTTTCAGGAATGGTGCTTTTTCCTCTAGCTCTTTCTTTACATCAAAGCCGCTTTCAATGGAGCAAGAACCAAATGGAATTGTAACTTGGTCAAGAACTATTCGGCGGTTGTAATGCAGAATCCGTGTCGAATTCGATGCGATATTAACGATAATTCCCTTAGGAACATCCAACATGTTTGTTGTTGCACTGTACAGGGCCCCGACTTCTTCCTCGTCCGTTAAAATTTTAAATGACAGCCCAACAGTTCGCCCTAACTCGTCAACAAAGGATTGATAGTTCTTGGCACTTGTAATAGTCTGAGATGCAAATGGCAGGTACCGTGATACGCCCTCGGCTTCGGCAATCTTTTTGAATCGCCCGATGATAGATTGGCATTCGCGGAACTTTGGGCTTTTGATCAACTGTTGCCCCTCAATGTGTCTGTCCATGCCGATACTTTCGCTTAATTGTTTCAGCGGGATGAAATATTCGCCTTCGACAATTTTATACAGCGACATTCGCAGGGCACTGTTACTTAACTCCAATAACGCTACTTTTTCAATCATGCACTAAGCCTAACACACCCCGCGAATTTTGTCTAGGACTTATAAATTTGAATTACACACTCGCATGAATAACAATCTCGTTCGCCCCAATATAGTTCCCCCATGAGCTAGTGATATTCAAGCGGACAATTCGAGTACGCACCCTTGGAACAGGAATTACCGTTCGGGCCAGGCTTTGCCTGG
>Ga0131853_10015688_pt1 | contig 13843 bp, 8 predicted proteins | sample TergutLab28metaG_FD_92764 | JGI IMG/M metagenome (GOLD analysis project Ga0131853, IMG submission 92764) | Labiotermes labralis P1 segment gut microbial communities from Petit-Saut dam, French Guiana - Lab288 P1 (version 2) (version 2) | ecosystem: Host-associated > Arthropoda: Insects >... | reverse complement strand
CACACACACACACACCACACTCCACACACACACACGACACACCACACATACCACACACACACACGCCACACACACACACACACACACACATACCACACACACACGCCACACACACACGCCACACACACACACCACACACACACACACACGACACACCACACACAGTACGATATGTTCAAAGCCTTCATAATGCGTTTTCTGTTTGTATTGCAATTCAGACACTCATCCACTGTATAAAAGTCGTTACAGTAAATTGGTCGTTTGACTTCTTTAGCATGCTGCAGTTTATCCTCTATTCAATACCATAAACTATTAACAAATTTTAACCCCGCGTAACAAGTGCTGTTATGATAAACGCTAATTTTGATATTGGGTGATGGCAGTCAGAACCATGTCTAGTGTTTTTCTAAGTTACATGTTTTCTTTCCTTATTATTCCAAACAAACAAAACGTGACAGTGACAGTGATAGTGATAGTGACAGTGATAGTGATAGTGATAATGACAGTGATAGTGATATTGACAGTGACAGTGACGGTGACAGTGACAGTTATAGTGGTAGTGACAGTGGTAGTAATAGTGACAGTGAGTGATATTGATAGTGATAGTGACAGTAATAGTGATAGTGTTAGTGACAGTGATAGTGATAGTGAGTGACAGTGACAGTGATAGTGATTGTGACAGTGAGTGATAGTGATAGTGACAGTGACAGTGACAGTGATATTGATAGTGACAATGACAGTGACAGTGATAATGACAGTGATAGTGATAGTGACAGTGACAGTGATAGTGATAATGATAGTGACAGTGGTAGTGATAGTGACAGTGATATTGATAGTGACAGTGATAGTGTTAGTGATAGTGACAGTGACAGTGATAGTGACAGTGATATTGATAGTGACAGTGACAGTGACAGTGATAGTGACAGTGATATCGATAGTGACTGACAGTGACAGTGACAGTGATAGTGATAGTGACAGTGATTTTGATAGTGATATTGATAGTGACAGTGACAGTGTTACCGGCAGTGACAGGGACAGTTATAGTGATAGTGATAGTGACAGTGATAGTGATGATAATGTGTTGAGGTTGAAGAGTTGAATTATTGGGGGGCACTAAATGATTTTCTGCACGACTCCTTTTCCTAGCATTTATGATCGTTCTTAATGTTTTTATAAATCTGAAGATGTTTATGCACCCCCGAAAATTACGCCATGAGACACAATCGAGTGCAAATAATAGAAATAGACCATACCTAAGCAACATTTGTTGTGACACGATCGACTGTAGGCTTCTTACGGCGTAACATGCAGCACAGGGTCTTGTTGCATTGGCAGTGACACTGTGTGAGCCTTCCACTGTAAGACACTGTCCATTATTATTCCAAGAAACTGGGTGCCGAACTTTGTTTTGTGCCTATAGATTTGTTGTTATATTTTAATTTGTATCTAAAGTAACTGATTTTTTTGTTCTAAAATGTAAAATGTTAGTTTTATCACAATCTTCAACGTACGAACTGCCTGCCGCCATGATGTTTCAGCCGCCACATCCAGTTGCTCGGCGTATTGTGACGGGTCATTTAACATTCAACGTTTGTACATGTGTCAGCATCATTAAACATTAGATCAGAAGAATATCGAGCCACTGATGTCTGAATAACTTGCATTGTGTCAGCGCTGTGCGCACACTGAATGTGCCTGGCCTATGTCGAAACATGCAGCACGATAATACAATGTAATTATGTTTGTTACTTGTAAGTGCGTTTAACTGGAATTATTTGAATTATAATTTTATGCATTGTTTTATATGGGTGTGAAACTTGGTCTCTCATACTAAACGAAGAACGTCGGCTGAGGGTGTTGCAGAATGGGGGGAGGGGCAACAGGAGAGTGGAGAGAAGTGCTTAATGTGGAGCATCATGATTTGTGCTGCGTCTGATATTATTCGGGTACTGACGAAAAGGGGGATGAGATGGACAGGACATGTTGGACGCGTGGGGGAGAGGAGAGGTGAATGTATGGTTTGGTGGAGATGATGCGACTTGACAATGTACAGATGTGAGGATAATATTAAAATTTATCTTAAAGTATAGGGTGTATTAGTTTGGCAGAGGGTAGGGACAAGTGGCGGGCTGTTAGGGGCAAGTGGCGGGCTGTTAGGGACAAGTGGCGGGCTGTTAGGGGCAAGTGGCGGGCTGTTAGGGACAAGTGGCGGGCTGTTAGGGGCAAGTGGCGGGCTGTTAGGGACAAGTGGCGAGCTGTTAGGGGCAAGTGGCGGGCTGTTAGGGACAAGTGGCGAGCTGTTAGGGGCAAGTGGCGGGCTGTTACAGATGCGATCATGAACATTTGGGTTTCATAAAATGTGGGGAATTTCTTAAATAAACGAGGAACTCTTAGCTTCTCAAGAAATAATCTGCTGCAAGGGGTTATTTATTCAGTCAGTCAGTCAGTCAGTTAGGTATAGACGTTTTTCACCTTCCTTTCGTTGCACTCTCTTCTGCGTTGCGTGGTTTTTCTTGCACGCAGCTAGAAGGAGAGCCAGAAACACATTGGACATCCTTGGCCCGGTCATTAGGAAGGGAACTGCTTCTCCAGTTAGTCTCTGGAGAAAGCAAGGGAAAATGAATCGGTAAGGATCCTCCTGACACTTGTATCCGCGCACATATCTTCTTCCATTGTCTGTGTATCTCGCAGTCGAGGGAACAATACAGCGCTGTTTGGATAATGCCACGTGTTACAGCATCAAGCATTAGCAGCCTGGGAGCACCTAAGCTGCGGTATTCAGACGTGCTGGTGGATTATAGCGCGTTTTGTGCACCGTCTTATCTGTCTGTCTGTTGAGGTTTAATGCGTTTCGGAAAGAAGTGACACCCTGAGTCGTTCCAACTAACCCGGTTGTGAAGACAGTGCAGAGCGTCCTGCAGAACGATACTGCCCAGCTTCAGAAAGTACTGTCTGTCCTGACACAGTGCTACCAAATTGCCATATGCTGGACAGATATACTGACACACATTTTCGTACTGTCACTTTACACAACCCCCTCTTCAGGAACCCTTCGTCGACAGTAAGTCTGTTTAATTGATTGATTGATTGATTGAATGACTGAGCACTGCAGCGTGTGCCTGCAATTATCCTGGTGTCAGTGTTGTTTTGTTTTCTGTTCTGTGTCTTGTGTATATATACGGTATACAGGGTGTTTGTGTTTATGTGTGTGTTGATACTGTTTGATATTTGGCCTTCGTGCTGTTAAACCAACATCTAAAAAACAAATTGTGGAGTGAGAGAGAAAACCAACAATATGCAACAGTTAGATGTTTATTTTTAACAATTCCTCAACATGTTTCGGGCATCATTATGCCCATCTTCAAGAGACCAAGACGTATGTTACTGCATGTGTTGTGCTGCGCTGCTTCTGCTGGATGTGATTGGTAGCGGCTGTGGGGCGCTGCCTTGTACGGTGTGAGAACTGTGAAGGTTACTGCCCGAAACATGTTGAGAAATTGTTAAAAATAAACATCTAACTGTTGCATTTTGCTGGTTTTCTCTCGCACTCCACAATTTGCTCACAATGCACGGTCACAGAAACCTAAAGCTATCTAAAAAACAAGTATTTATATAGATTGCATTATTTGTGCCGATTTTGCGCAATTAGTGTAGTGACCTGGCTACGATAGCGGAATTGCATACTGATTTCCGACGCTATTCCAAAACGTCGTGACCGGCTGTGCGGGCCACTCAGCCTCCCATTCAATGGACAGGAGGGGGTTTATTTCCTTGCGATTAAAGCGGCTAGGGGCATGAGGCTGAACATTCACCTGCATCTAGTACAGAGGTGCCGAACAAATTCAGCTGCACACACGGCCCAGCCAGCCAAATGCCTAATTGTTGCTGCCCTGTACTGTTGCTGCCGTGTAATGTCGCTGCCCTGTACTGTAGCTGCCGTTTACTGTCGCTGACCTGTACTGTCGCTGCCCTGTACTGTCTCTGCCGTGTAGTGTCGCTGATTTGTACTATTGTTGCCCTGTACTGTTGCTGCATTGTATTGTTGCTGCCCCGTACTGTAGTTGCCGTGTACTGTAGCTGCCCTGTACTGTCGCTGCCGTGTAGTGTCGCTGGCTTGTACAGTTACTGCCGTGTACTGTTGCTGCTCTGTACTGTTGCTGCCCTGTACTGTAGCTGCCGTGTATCCTAGCTGCCGTGTACTGTCGCTGCCTTGTACTGTCGCCGCTGTGTAGTGTCGCTGGCTTGTAAAGTTGCTGCCCTGTACTGTTGCTGCCCTGTACGGTTACAACCCTGTACTGTAGCTGCCGTGAAATGTCGCAGTCCAGTACTGTCGCTGCCGTGTAGTGTCGCTGGGTTGTATTGTTGCTGCCCTGTAATGTTGCTGCCCTGTGTTGTCGCTGCCCTGTACTGTCGCTCCCTGTACTGTCGCTGCCGTGTAGTGTCGCTGGCTTGTACTGTTGCTGCCATGTACTGTTGTTGCCCTGTACTGTTGCTGCCCTGTATTCTAGCTGCTGTGTACTGTCGCTGCCTTGTACAGTGGCTGCCGTGTACTGTCGCTGCCGTGTAGTGTCGCTGGCGTGTACTGTTGCTGCCAGTACTGTTCCTGCCCTGTAATGTTGCTGCCCTGTACTGATGCTGCCCTGCATTGTTACTGCCCTGTACTGTTGCTGCCCTGTAATGTTGCTGCCCTGTACAGTCGCTAAATTGTACTGTTGCTGCCCTGTACTGTCGCTGCCCTGTATTGTTGCTGCCCTGTATTGTTGCTGCCCTGTACTGTCGCTGCCCTGTACAGTTGCTGCCCTCTACTGTTGCTGCCCTGTACTGTAACTGCCGTGTACTGTCGCTGTCGTGTAGTGTCGCTGGCTTGTACTGTTGCTGCCTGTACTTTTGCTGCCCTGTAATGCTGCTGCCCTGTACTGATGCTGCCCTGCATTGTTGCTGCCCTGTACTGTTGCTGCCCTGTAATGTTGCTGCCCTTTACTGTCGCTAACCTGTATTGTTGCTGCCCTGTACTGTCGCTGCCCTGTATTGCTGCTGCCCTGTACTGTTGCTGCCCTGTACAGTTGCTGCCCTGTACTGTTGCTGCCCTGTACTGCAGCTGCCGTGTACTGTCGCTGCCCAGTGCTGCCCTGCCCTGTACTGTCGCTGCCGTGTACTGTCGCTGACCTGTACTGTTGCTGCCCTGTACTGTCGCTGCTATGTACTGTCGCTGCCCTAAAATGTCGTTGCCGTGTACTGTCGCTGTCCTCTTCTGTTGCTGCCCTGTACTGTCGCTGCCCTGTCCTGTCGTTGACCTGTAGTGTTGCTGTCCTGTACTGTCGCTGACCTGTACTGTTGCTGCCCTGTACTGTCGTTGCCGTGTGCTGTCGCTGCCCTCTACTGTTGCTGCCCTGTACTGTTACTGCCGTGTACTGTCGCTGCCCTCTACTATCGCTGACATGTACTGTTGCTTCCCTGTACTGTCGCTACTCTGTACTGTTGCTGCCCTGTACTGTCGCTGCCCTGTACTGTCGTTGCCGTGTACTGTCGCTGCCCTCTACTGTTGCTGCCCTGTACTGTCGCTGCCCTGCACTGCCGCAGCCCTGTACTGACGCTGATCTCTATTGCCGGCAACCTGTACTTTTGCTGCCGTGTACAGTTGCTGCCCTGCACTGTTTTTGCCGTGTACTGTCGCTGACGTGTACTGTTGCTGCCCTGTACTGTTGCTGCCCTGTACTGTTGCTGCCCTATACTGTTGCTGAACTGTAATGTCGCTGCCCTGTACTATCGCTGCCCTGTATTGTCGCTGTCCTGTACTGTTGCTGCCCCGTACAGTTGCTGCCGTGTACTGTCGCTGCCGTGTACTGTCGCTGACGTGTACTCTTGCTGCTCTGCACTGTCGCTGCCCTGTAGTGTTGCTGCCCTGTACGGTCGCTGCCCTGTACTTTCGCTGCCCTGTACTGCCGCTGCTCTGTACTGTCGTTGCCCTGTACTCCCGGTGCCCTGTACTGTCGGTGCCCTGTACTGCCGCTGCCCTGTACTGTTGCTGTTCTGTAGTTTCGCTGCCCTGTGTTGTAGCTACCCTGTGTTGTCGCTGCCCTGTTCTGGCGCTGCCCTGTACTGTCGCTGCCCTGTAGTGCCGCTGCCTTGTACTGTTGCTGCCCTGTACTGCCGCTGTCCTGTACTGTAGCTGCCGTGTACTTTCGCTGCCCTGTACTGTTGTTGTCATGTACTGTCGCTGCCCTGTACTGCCGCTGCCCTGTACTGTTGCTGCTCTGTACTGTCGCTGCCCTGTGTTGTAGCTGCCCTGTACTGGCGCTGCCCTGTACCTTCGCTGCCCTGTAGTGCCGCTGCCTTGTAAAGTTGCTGCCCTGTACTGTCGCTGCCCTCTACTGTCTCTGACATATACTGCCGCTGGCCTGTACTGTTGTTGCCCTGTACTTTTGCTGCCCTGTACTGTCGCTGCCCTGTATTGCCGCTAACCTGCCTTTTGCTGCCCTGTACTGTCGCTGAACTGTACTGCCGCTGCCCTGTACTTTTGTTGCCCTGTACTGTCGTTGCCCTGTACTGCCGCTGCCCTGTACTTTTGCTGCCCTTTACTGCCGCTTCCCTGTATTGTCGCTACACTGTACTTTTGCTGCCCACTACTGTCGCAGCCCTGTACTGCCGCTACTCTGTACTGATGCTGCCCTATACTGTCCCTGCACTGTACCCTCTCTGCCCTATACTGCCGCTGCCCTGTACTGTCTCTGCCGTCTAATGTCGCTGCGATATTCTGTCGCTGCCCTGTACGGGCGCTGCCCTGTAAAATCGCTGCCCTGTACTGTTGCTGCCTTCTACTTTTGCTGCCCTGTACTGTCGCTGCCCTGTACTTTAAGTGCCCTGTACTGTCGCTGCCCTGTACTGCCGCGACTCTATCCTTTTGCTGCCATGTATTGTCGCTGCTCTCTACTGTTGCTGCCCCGTGCTGTTGCTGCCCTGTACTGTTGCTGCCCTGTAATGTTGCTGCCCTGTACTGTGTCTGCCCTCTAAGTTCCTGCCATGTTCTGCCGCTGCCCTGTACTGTTGCTGGCCTGTACTTTGCTGCCCTGTACTGTCGCTGCCGTATACTGTCGCTGTCTGTACTGCATTGTAGCTGCCCGTTTCTTCTGCTGCCCCGTACTTTCGCTGCGGTGTACTGTCACTGCAGTGTATTATAGCTACGCTGTACTGTTGCTGTCCTCTAATTTTGGTGTCCTGTAGTGTCGCTGCACTGTACTGTTGCTGCCCTGTACTGTCGCTGCCCTGTACAGCCGCTGCTCTGTAATGTTGCTAACCTGTACTTTTGCTGCCCTGTACAGTCGGTGCCCTGTACTGCAGCTGCTCTGTACTCTTGCTGCCTTGTACTGTTCTTGCCGTGTACTGTCGCTGCGGTTTACTGTCGCTGCCCTGTACATTTGCTGCCCTGTACTGTAGCTGCCCTGGACGGTCGCTGTCCTTTACTGTAGCTGCCGTATACTGTCGCTGCCGTGTACTGTTGCTGCCCTGTACTGACGCTGCCCTATACTGTTGCTGCCGTGTAATATTGCTACCCTGTTCTGGCGCTGCCCTGTACTTTCGCTGCCCCGTACTCTCCGTGCACTGTACTGTAGCTTCCGTGTACTGCCGCTGCCCTGTACTGTTGCTGCCCTGTACTGTCACTGCCCTGTACTGTTGCTGCACTTTAATGCTGCTGCCCTGCACTGTCGTTGCCCTATACTGACGCTGCTCTGTACTGTTGCTGCCCTGTACTTTTTCTGCCCTGTACTGTAGCTGCCATGTACTGTCGCTGCCCTGTACTCTTGCTGCCCTGCACTGTCTTTGCCGTGTATTGTCGCTGCACTTTTCTGTAGCTGCCGTTGTACTGTCGGTGCCCTTTGCTGTCGCTGCCTTGTACTCTTGCTGCCCTCTACTTTTGCTGCCCTATACTGTCGCCGCCGTGTTCTGTCGCTCACCTGTACTGACGCTGCGCTGTACTGTAGACGTCGTTTACTGTCGCTGCCCTTTATTGTTGCTGCTCTGTAATGTTGCTGCCCTGTACTGTCGCTGTCCTTTACTGTTGCTGCTTTGTAGTGTCGCTGCACTCTACTTTTGCTGCCCTGTAATATTGCTGCCCTCTACTGTCGCTGCCCTGTACTGTTGCTGCCCTGTAATGTCGCTGCCCTTAATATCGCTGCCCTGTCCTGTTGCTGCCCTCTAATTTTGCTGCCCTCTAATGTAGCTGCAGTGTACTGTCGCTGCACTTTTCTGTTGCTGCCCTGTACTGTCGCTACCCTGTACTGTTGCTGACCTGTACTATAGCTGCCTGTACTGTTGCTGCCCTGTACTGTAGCTGCCCTATACTGTTGCTGCCCTTTAATGTTGCTGCCCAGTACGGTCGCTGCCCTGTACTGTTGCTGCACTGTAATATTTCTGCCATGAACTGTAGCTGCCTTGTACTGTCGCTGCCCTGTACTGTTGCTGCCCTGTACTGTCGCTGCCCTGTACTGTTGCTGCCCTTTACTGTTGCTGCCCTGTACTGTTGCTGCCCTGTACTGTCGCTGCCCTGTACTGTTGCTGCCCTGTACTGTCGCTGCCCTGTACTGTTGCTGCCCTTTACTGTCGCTGCCCTGTACTGTTGCTGCCTTGTACTGTCGCTGCCCTGTACTGTTGCTGCCCTGTAATATTCTGCCCTATACTGTTGCTGCCCTATACTGGCGCTGCCATATTCTGTTTTCGCGCTTTACTGTTGCTGCCCTTTACTATTGGTGCCATGTACTCCCTCTGCCCTGAACTGTTGCTGTCCTGTACTGTTGCTACCCTGTACTGTTGCTGCCCTGTACTGTTGCTGCCCTGTTTTGTCGCTGCTCTTTTCTCTTGCTGCCCTGTACTCTTTCTGCCCTGGTCTGTCGCTGCTCTTTACTGTTTCTGACCTATACTGTAGCTGCCCTTTACTGTCGCTGCCCTATACTGTTGCTTCCCTCTATTTTCGCTGCTCTGTACTGTTGCTGCCCTCTTCAGTCTCTGCCCTCTAATGTTGCTGCACTCTACTTTTGCTGCCCTGTACTGTCGCTGCTTTGTACTGTTGCTGTCCTGTACTGTTGCTGCCTTGTACTTTTGCTGTCCCTTACTGTCGCTGCCTGTACTGCCGTGCCTTGTACTTTTGCTGCCCTGTACTTTTGCTGCCCTGTACTGTTGCTGCCCTTTACTTTTTCTGCTCTGTACTTTCGCTGCTCTCTACTGTTGCTGCCCTATACTTTCGCTGTCCTGTACTGTTGCTTCCCTGTACTCTCGCTGCCCTGTACTATTGCTGCCCTGTACTGTTGCTGCCCTGTACTCTTGTTGTCCTCTACTTTTGCTGCTTTTTACTGTTGCTGCCCTGTACTGTCGCTGCCCTATACTGCCGCTGCCCTGTACTGTTGATGCCCTGTTCTTTTGCTGCTCTGTACTTTTTCTGCCCGTACTCTCGCTGCCCTGTACTGTTGTTGCTCATTTTTATTCCTTCCCTGTACTTTTGCTGCCCTCTACTGTCGCTGCTCTGTACTGTTTCTGCCCTGTACTGTTGCTGCTCTGTAATTTTGCTGCCCTTTACTGTCGCTGCCCTGTACTTTTGCTGCCCTGTAATCTCGCTGCCCTGTACTGTCGCTGCTCTGTACTGTTGCTTTCAAACACCTCGGCTGCCCCCCTAAACCCTCTGCCCATCTCGTATTCCTTTCTGAATAGATTAGTGATCCGCCGTAAGCTTTTTCTATCCGTCCCGCCACGCAGCGACGTACAGACAGTTGATGTCGCTGTCAGAAGTTTACAACATTAATTGCAATGCGCAAGCCAAGGATTTGTGAATATTTGTTGCATGGGTTTTCGTGATTTGTCGTGAGTTTTTATAGAGTAATCTTAGAATGATCTTCGCCACTAAATGCTCCTACTTGTCCACTTGCTGCTGCTGCTGCTACCCGCCATTTTCTCCCCGCTGACAATTGAGCCAGTATGAATCTCCGCAATGTCGGTAGTACTTTCAGCACCACTGGCACTGAGAAACTGTGAAAATATTAAGTCAAGACGTACACGAAACTGATGTCCTTAATGATTAAAACACATCGCAAATATTAAGTGTTTCTTTTATTGAATTTCCGGTTTGGTGGCCAGGAAGAGGGACAGGAATAGTTACAGGGTCAGGAACAGGGACAGGGACAGGAGCAGGAATAGGAACAGGAACAGGGACAGGAACAGCGTGGTCCAGAATAGATATCTAGTGTGGGCTGGGGGGTTGCAGCTGGCCCACCCTGTCTCCGGGGGATGTATATACGGAGGCTGATCCACCGGTCTGTGGTTGCACGGGAGGCTGACTGCCCCAACCAGTAAAACAGCTCTTGTCTGGAAACCGCAAGAGATGCAAATAGGCGTATTTTGTGCGGTCAAGGTTGGAGCCAGGCAGTAGCACCGTTATTATTTTTATTATTATTATTATTATTAACGTGACTACACTGTACAGAGGAGCAACTGTACGTACAATTCTGTACTCAGGCGCACTGTCTAATGCCCGGTCCTCTTTCTCGATGGTGTGCCGACGGATGTCACAGTGTGTCGTTGGTCAAGCATTTTCCGGCGTTTCGGTTTATATTCATGGATGTGTTTTCAGGACCTCTTGGCCGTGAATGTGAAGGCAAGTGGTTCCTTCGAAAGGTCTTCGAAATATCACGCAAAGATACACAGCGTCACTTCCCGGAAGAACTGAATCCTCACGCAGCAAATGCTTTGAAAGTGCAGTTCAAGCAATATACTGCATACACAGGCGGAACTGAACGTGCTAATTGGACAGTGTAGGAGCTGCCAAGTGGCAGATCACAGTGCTCCACATTCACATGTACCGACCGTACGTCAGCAGTAATGAGGCACAACGTCGTTAAATATGCTACAAGCAAGCATCCATAGGGGAAGGTCAAAATTTGAAACGGGTAAATTTAATAAAAAAATGTCGCATTAACATTATAGAGGCTGTGACGTGATGGTGCGTGCAGTTGTGAGCACTGCTGTGCACTTGCGTGGCTGTGATAGATACGAGGAGTGAACGGATTACAACAGAGTGCTGGAAATGTCCGCTGGCCGCGTTCCAGCCTGTTGGCACAGCACGCGGTATCTTGGGGCTCAGTCAGAAGGCATACTGTAACATCAATAGCGAACTGGCAGTGCAGCCAGACAGGTGACAGTGCCACCTGCCCACAGCAGCACACAGTGTCCTTTGGACTACAGACACAGTCTGGCACTGCGTGTGTTCTTTTTAATTAGCTAATTTTACTAATTTTAATTATCTTCATGGAGCAGAGTCCTCCTTGCAAGCAGCCCTTGATATGAGCCGCCTGTTGTTCCTGTAAGATACATATCAATATTGTCTTCCTGCATACTCTTAGATCTACCAAGTGGTCTCTTTCCTCTAGGTTACGTCACCAAGACTCTGTAAGCATTTCCCTTCACCGCCGTACGTGCCACAAGCCCCGCCCATCTTATCCTTCCAAAATGTATCACTCCTATACTGTCCGGTAGATCAAACAAATCATGAAGCTTACCATCATTCAGTTTAATCCACGCACATAAATTGTGCTTCTATTATTTTCTCCACAACTCTTGTCTGAAACATTTCTCGTTAAAAGAAGCACCGAGCACAGTGCCGTTACAACCGCACATGTACAGCGCAGTGCCACCACAACCGCACATGTACAGCACAGTGCCATCACAACCGCACATGTACAGCACAGTGCCATCACAACCGCACATGTAGAGCACAGTGCCATCAAAATCGCACATGTTCAGCACCGTGCCATCAAAATCGCACATGTACAGCACAGTGCCACCACAACCACACATGCGCAGTACCGCTGTTCTTTTCAGATTTTCTTGAAACTTGAATTTTTTCGATACATTTTTAAAAATATTCAAACATTAAATTTCTGCCATTTCTGTTGTTGTTCCATGCGGACGGACAGAGAGACACGACGAAGTTGACACAATCGCTTTTCGCAATTTTGCGAAGGCGCGAAACTATTGTGTTCTTTGTTTTGTGTGGATCTCAGAAAAAACAGCGATTATTTCCCTATACAACATTAACTGACTGGTTTTTATAACTGAGTTGGAGTGTGTTTACTGTGCGGTACGGACTGGGTATTTAAATATAATTCAGTACAGTTTTAGTCTTTGCAGCGTTATCGAAGGATTAGAGAAGTCTGAGCGCTGTATCGGGAAGTGCGTACGCGTGGCCTGTTGTAACATCATGTCCAGCGGTCTGTTATTTGTAGCAGCTGGTCCTTGGGTGGAGAGACGGAAGCGGAAATTCGGGGTAAAAATTAGAGCGCAGAGACGTGTGGAGCACCGCGTAGATTTGTTGGTGAGACGTGGGACACTCTGTACAGCCTGTTACTGAGCTCTGTGGGGCACCGCGTAGAGTTATTGGTGAGACGTGGGACACTCTGTATAGTTTGTTACTTAGATCTGTGGACACCGCGTAGAGTTGTTAGTGAGACGTGGGACACTCCGTATAGCTTGTTACTGAGATCTGTGGGGCGCCGCGTAGAGTTATTGGTGTGACGTGGGACACTCTGTATAGCTTGTTACTGAGATCTGTGGGGCACCGCGTAGCGTTTTTGTTGAGACGTGGGGCACTCTGTGTAGCCTGTTACTGAGATCTGTGGGGCACCGCGTAGAGTTTTTGGTGAGACGTGGGGCATTCTGTATAGCTTGTTACTGAGATCTGTGGGGCACCGCGTAGAGTTATTGGTGAGACGTGGGACACTCTGTATAGCTTGTTACTGAGATCTGTTGGGCACCGCGTAGAGTTATTGGTGAGACGTGGGACATTCTGTATAGCTTGTTACTGAGATCTGTGGGGCACCGCGTAGAGTTATTGGTGAGACGTGGGACACTCTGTATAGTTTGTTACTGAGATCTGTGGGGCACCGCGTAGAGTTTTTGGTGAGACGTGGGGCACTCTGCGTGCCCTGTTACTGAGATCTGTGGTGCACCGCATAGAGTTGTTGGTGAGACGTGGGACACTCTGTGTAGCCTGTTACTGATATCTGTGGGGCATCGCATACAGTTGTTGGTGAGACTTTGGGCACTCTGTGTACCCTGTTATTGAGATCTGTGTTGCACCGCATAGAGTTGTTGGTGAGACGTGGGACACTCTGTGTAGCCTGTTACTGAGATCTGTAGGACACCGCGTAGAGTTGTTGGTGAGACGTGGGACATTCTGTATAGCTTGTTACTGAGATCTGTGGGGCACCGCGTAGAGTTTTTGGTGGGACGTGGGACACTCTCTGTAGCCTGTTACTGAGATCTGTGGAGCACCGCGTACAGTTGTTTGTGAGACGTGCGACACTTTGTGTAGCCTGTTACTGAGATCTGTGGGGCCCCGCTTAGAGTTGTTGGTGAGACGTGGTACAATCTGTATATCTTGTTACTGAGATCTGTGGGGCACCGCGTAGTTGTTGGTGAGACGTGGGACACTCTGTGTAGCCTGTTACTGAGATCTGTAGGGCGCCGCATACAGTTGTTGGTGAGACGTGGGACACTCTGTATAGCTTGTTACTGAGATCTGTGGGCACCGCATACAGTTGTTGGTGAGACGTGGGGCACTCTGTGTAGCCTGTTACTGAGATCTGTGGGGCACCACATACAGTTGTTGGTGAGACGTGGGGCACTCTGTGTAGCCTGTTACTGAGATCTGTGGGGCACCGCATACAGTTGTTGGTGAGACGTGGGACACTCTGTATAGCTTTTTACTGAAATCTGTGGGGCACCGTATACAGCTGTTGGTGAGACGTGGGGCACTCTGTGTAGCCTGTTACTGAGATCTGTGGGGCACCGCATACAGTTG
>Ga0131853_10015686_pt1 | contig 13843 bp, 15 predicted proteins | sample TergutLab28metaG_FD_92764 | JGI IMG/M metagenome (GOLD analysis project Ga0131853, IMG submission 92764) | Labiotermes labralis P1 segment gut microbial communities from Petit-Saut dam, French Guiana - Lab288 P1 (version 2) (version 2) | ecosystem: Host-associated > Arthropoda: Insects >... | reverse complement strand
CAATTGCAGAGGCGGAAATTGCACCGTTAAAATTTTCGGCGTGAATTGCCCTGGCATTTAGGCCGTCCATTGCGAGCTTGCCGTTGTTTTGCTCAATCGTAATGTTGTCCGCCTTAATTTGGGAGGTTTCGGTGCTGCCGTTGAGATTTTCGATTTTGATACTGTTGCAGGAAATCGTCGCCACGCGAACGTCACCGTTTATTGTAGAAACATGGACAAAATCAAACATCGTCTCCGGCACAAAGGCATCTATGCAAACGCGCTCAAAATCATTCTCATCATAGCTGAGGTAGTATTTGTTGCCCAAGGTAGCCAGTTGAATTTTAGCCCCGGCACGCTTGGCGACGGTAAAGATTTTGGCGGAAATTTTATCTCCATTGTATCCCTTCACAAGCACTTGTCCGTTAAGCCCTGCTAAATTAAGCTGTGCGCCCGCATGAGCCACATGAATTTCAATTGATTCTTCAATGCCTTTGCCTGCGGGTGCCGAAGGTCTTGCGGGGGGCTTGGGTGCTGCGGGATAAGCTGATTGCTGCGGAGCATAGCCGCTGTGAGCGGGCTTTGATGAAGAAAGGCTCTTAGATAGGCTGTCTGCCGCGCTGGCCGTCTTTTCGACGGCAATCCCGATTCCTTTTTTGACTTTGGGCTCCATATCCTTAACAAACGCGCCGAATTTGCGGCTGATATCATCCACCATAGACGGTTCGCCGGGCTTATGGGCAGAGCTGTGCCCACTCGGGCGATTGGGCTGCGGCCCATCCGAATAAGAGCGCGAAGGCTTTGGCGCAATCGCCGAAAAATCAGGCGCAGGCTTGGCTCCTCCACTGTTCTCCGCAGCTGATAACAGGCGTGCGGCCTCATCTGCCGTAATCTTGCGCTCTTCAAGCATTTTTAATATCATCATTTTTTCGTTGTTCATAACCTCTATCCCCTTTTCAATCGTATATAAATATATACGTGATGAGCCTGCTATTAGTTTACCATAGACTTATTATATTTTCAATGCAGAAAAAGCATTTTACATTTTTTGCAAAAAGCCTTGCAATTTCTGCCATTTTATGATATAACTTACATTGTGAAATTGAGCACCATACAAATAATTAAAAAACTTATGAAGGAAGTGGTACCACACATGGAAATCACCGACGTAAAAGTCAGGAAAATGAGCAAAGAAGGAAAAATGAAAGCCATTGTTTCTATTTCTCTTGACAATGAATTTGTGATTCACGATATCAAAGTGATCGAAGGAGAAAAAGGCTTTTTTATTGCTATGCCCAGCAGAAAAACTACAAATGGAGACTTCCGTGACATAGCTCACCCTATCTCTTCTGCTGCCAGAGAAAAGATGCAAATAGCGATTTTAGAAAAATACGAAACTACCGCCTACATCGAAGAGGCGGCCGCATCCGAATACATAGAAGACAACTTATAAACGCCTTAAAGGCATTTAGTGCAAAAAAGCCCGCAGGCTTTTGCCGATGGGCTTTTTTGCGTGTTGTCTTAATTGTCTGACAGCTCCATCAACAGCAGCACTCTCGTTAATGCTTGCTCAGCTTCATTGTGGCCGCCCATCATTTGCGCCGTCTTATCTGCAAGCTGTGCCAAAGTCTCCCTGTCAACTTCCTCATGAATCGGCCCCGAAATGGGGCTCGCGGCACTTAGCACCTGCCCGATAACAGAGTCAAGATGCCGCGCGTATTCGGAATACATCTGCTTAATAAAACTGCGCTCATTACGTACAGTCAAGAAAGGCTGCGGCTCAGATGACTTTTGCGTGGCAAAAGCCGGCTCGGTCTTTTTGCAACAACCCTGCACATAATCCAGCGGCTGCGGAAAATCGTAGATATGCATAAACTATCTTCCTTTCGAACATTATACCTCATTGTATGAAAAGAAGCTCAATAACGTAACCTGCCTATTTTGCTATACCCTTACTGCAAATCGGGCAGCTCTTCCAAAATTCACCGCCCATTTTTGAGCATTTCGAACAAAGCACGTGCTTGAGCGAAGTATCCATCATTCGCATGACTTCACGCAGCTCTTGCCGACGCCCGATTACGGCTGTTACAATACAGATTATGTAGATAATCAACCCGACAATATAGGCGGGCTGCAAATTAAATTCGGCCATTTCCCCATCAATCATCAGCCCGCCGGCGATGGTCGAGAGATCTACCATTATTTCAAAAAGAACCATCGTGACAAAGCCAACCATACTTAAATTGCGCAAAACGCTGAAATAAGTATCTCTAACAGCAAAAAAAAGCAGCACCCCATAAAGAGCTAGGATAACAAAATTCCATAAAAACAGCCCGTCAATTGCAAGTGTCAGCCCTGAAAAACTGCCCAGGCCCTCAATGCTTATCCACGGAAAAAAGAATAGCACAATCAGCAGTGCTGCCCCGATGGTTATTACCCATTTGCAGATTTTTTCCCTTTTACTCATTACTCATTTCTCCTTGTAAAAAACGGGGCTGGGCTATCATAGCCCGGCCCCGTTAGCGTATCGGTTTAATAAATATCGTCTCTGACTGTGCCGCGATGAGTTACAACAATCATAAATACATACAGTGCGATTATGGCGAAGTAGGGGATTTGAACATGGCCTATCCACTCGCCAAAAAGCATATCGCTTCGGAAAGCAACATATCCGGCAAAAGCGATAGAGACAATTAATCCAATGATCGAGAATCTGCGCAGAACATTAAATTCTTCTTCGATGAGCGTGATAATTGTCAGCCAAAGAAGCGGGACCAAGGGCAAAAACACCACAAAAGCACCCTGCACAATTCTGCTGGATATCCAAATCAATTGAAACCCTGAAAAATTAGCGCCCCAAAAGTCCGACAAATAGCGGGAATGGGGGCTGTAGGGAAAGCCTGCATGAGAAAACCACGGCAAAAAAAACATAACCAAAATCAAGACAGCTCCGGCTTTTGACAAAATCCGTAAATCCTTATAAAGTGGAATTTTATTCCCTTGAGCGTCAACCATAGACTTTTTCCTCCTTAAACCGATGTCCTTATCTCTATATGATATCACATTTACCCAAAATGTCAATAGTTTTTTAGTGGGTAACAAAAACTAAAATTACTGTTTTGTGCAAAAACGAGGGCGCGACTATGCGCCCTCGTTTTTACTTCGCGTATTCAATAGCACGCGTTTCTCTTATCAAATTAATTTTGATATTTCCGGGGTATTCCATTTCCGTTTCGATTTTTTTGGCAACTTCACGCGCCAAATGCGTCAGCCCGGCATCATCAACTACTTCGGGGATGACAATCAAACGTAGCTCGCGCCCTGCCTGTATGGCAAAAGATTTTTCGACCCCTTCAAATGAATCAGCGATTTCTTCGAGCTTAGTGAGGCGCTTGATGTAGCTCTCCAGCGTCTCGCGTCTTGCGCCCGGCCTTGCGGCAGATATCGCATCCGAAGCCATCACGAGTACTGATATGATGTTGGTAGCCTCCACATCGCCATGATGCGCTTCCAGAGCATTGATGATGATATCGGATTCGCGGTATTTGCGTAGCACAGCTGCCCCGAGGGCTACGTGTGAGCCTTCTTGCTCGTGATCAATGGCTTTACCGATGTCATGCAGCAGGCCTGCGCGTTTGGCGAGATTTACATCGCAACCCAGCTCGCTTGCGATAAGCCCGCATAAATGGGACACTTCAATCGAATGCCGCAGAACATTTTGGCCATAGCTTGTCCGATATTTCATCTTGCCCAGCATCTTTACTAGTTCGGGATTAAGGCCATGCACGCCTGTTTCAAAACAAGCGGCCTCGCCCTCATCACGAATGATAGATTCAACTTCTTTTTTGGCCTTTTCGACCATTTCCTCAATCCTTGCGGGATGCACCCTGCCGTCAACAATCAGCTTTTCTAAAGCTACACGGGCAATCTCGCGGCGAACAGGATCAAAGCCTGATAGAATCACGGCCTCGGGTGTATCATCAATAATTAAATCAACGCCCGTCAGCGATTCGATAGTGCGTATATTGCGGCCTTCGCGCCCGATAATACGGCCCTTCATTTCATCATTGGGCAGTTGCACTACAGATACGCTGCTCTCTGTGATATGGTCAACGGCACAACGCTGGATGGCCGTCGCTAAAATATCTTTTGCCTTTTTATCGGCTTCCAGCTTAGCCTTTGCCTCGATTTCTTTAATCATCAAGGCCGATTCGATTTTGACTTCACTTTCAACGGTAGCAAGCAACACATTCTTGGCTTGCTCCTGGCTCATACCCGCAATGCGCTCAAGCTCCGAGGTATGCTCTTGCAGCACTTTTTCAATCTCTGCCTGTTGGGTGTCGAGCTTGGTGATTTTCTTTTGCAGCTGCTCTTCTTTCTTGTCAAAAGATTCGCTTTTGCGATCGAGCGTCTCTTCTTTTTGCTGCAACTTGCGCTCAAGGCGTTTCACCTCGTTGCGCTGCTCTTTTACTTCCTTTTCGATTTCGTTTTTAGCTCGTATGCTCTCTTCTTTTGCTTCAAGCAATATCTCCTTTTTCTTAGACTCGGCTTGCCGCCTCGCCTCCTCTTTGATATTCTCCGCCTCTTTTTCGGCAGATCCGATCAGTGCTTCGGCTATCTTTTTGCGATAGACAATTCCAAGAAAAAAGGCGACAGGCAGCAACACAAGCACCGCGACTAACGCGATAATGAGAAATGTTTGCGTAACCAGCACCTCCTAATAAGATTTGTGAAACTTTTGCTTGCGCGCGTAACAAACACGCACTAATCTCCAGTATATAACTTTTTTAGCGGTATGTCAAGATAATTATAGCATAGTTTTTCGGTATGTAATAGACTTTTCGATAAATTTCTCAAAAACCCTTTGAGCGACGGGGCATGGAGGGTTGTTTGCCGCCATTTCTTCGGGATGCCATTGCACGGCGGCCAAAAATGGGTGGCCTGGGGCATACGCCGCTTCGATTGTGCCGTCGGGGGCTTTTGCAAGCACTTCGAGCTCCCCGGCAACGTTGCTCAGGCATTGATGGTGAATGGAATTAACATTTGCGGTGGTGACTCCGAGCATTTTAGCAAGCTCGCCCCATATTTCAACGCTGTGGACGGGCTGTGGGCGCGGCTCGGTTTGCAAATGGCCGTCGATATGCTGATTTAAATCACCGCCCATAACGACGTTTAGTAGCTGCAAACCTCGGCAAATACCTAAAATCGGAATGTTCATTGGGATGGCGGCGCGTGCGAGTGCAATTTCAAACACATCTCGCTCAGGATACACATAGGCAGCCTTTTCATGAGGCATTTGCCCAAAAAAATCAGCACGAATATCCCCGCCGCCCGTTAGCAGCAGGCCGTGAATTGTGTCTAAATAGGCGTGAATGGCGGATTCGTCATATGCGAGGATGATAGGGACGCCGCCGCTTTGGGCGATCGCTTTGCTGTATGCATGATTTAGCACTAGTTGCCTCTCGTTTGTGGAGGGGGTTATTCCTATTAATGGTTTCATTTTTGCCTCCTTATATAGCGGCCGGGTCATCCGCCCCTGCGGTATTAACGACGGATTTACACGTACTTTTCCTCAAAAATCCTACGCAAAGCAGGGCTTTCCCTAAGCTGCGCAAGCGTAATTTCGGCATGGCCTTTTGAGTAGCCGTTGCCGATAATCATGTTGACATCCTTGCCGATTCCCTCCGCCCCAAGCGCGGCTCTGGTGAAGCTCACCGCCATTGAAAAGAAGTATACCGTGCCGCCATCGCGAACAGGGAGAATACTTGCCATTTCGCTGTTTTGGACGTTTACGCAGTTGATGGAGATATCAAATTCCTGCCCGCCGTTGGCTTCGATGGCTTTTTGCATGACTTCAATCGGGCGGCTGATATCGGTTTGGATAACTTTGTGGCAAAAGCCGTTGCTCAGCAGCTTATCGCGGTCGGCATCACTGCGGCACATCGCGACGACATTACCCGTAGGACCGACGCGCTTCATAGCCTCATAGCAGCACATCATGCCGCTTTTGCCGCCCGCACCAAGCACAAGCACACCATCCCCGGGCTTAACGAGCTTCGCGGTCTGCGCGGGGGCACCCGCTACATCAAGAGCCGCAAGCGCAAGAGCTTCGTTCATATCGTCGGGCAATTTTGCATAAATGCCCGTCTCAAACAAAATGGCTTGAGCGGTAACGTCCACACGGTCAATATTCATCTGAATAGCGTTGATTTTCTCAATTTTCAACGGCGTTAATGACAGCGAGACAAGTGTTGCGATTTTGTCACCGGCTTTTAAATCCCGCCCTGCAATCGCATCACCGATTTTAGCGATTTTGCCGATAAGCATTCCGCCTGAGCCCGTAACGGGGTTTTGCATTTTGCCGCGAGCCTCTACGATTTCCATGATTTTTGCGGCAATTTTGGCCTCATCGCCCTCGGCCTCGGTTTTAAGCTGTGTAAATGAGGCCGAATCAATGTTTAGCGAAATTACGTCTATCAAAATTTCATTTGGATGAATCTCCATGTTGTTATCAATTTTAACGGCCGCTTGCGGCAGTACGCCGACCGGCTCAATCACGCGGTGCGTGCCGTATTTGCATGGCTTGATGCTCATATGAAGCCTCCCTTTGTATTATAGCCCTAATATAGCCCGCGCTTCGGCGGGACTTGCAATTTCGCGCCCCAACTCATTCGCCAGGCGCACTACTTTTTCGACCAGCTCCCCGTTAGAATTGGCCTTCACGCCTCGCGATAAGTACACATTATCCTCAAACCCAACGCGAACATGCCCTCCTGAAACAATCGACAAGACAGCTATATGAAACGCGCTGCGGCCGATGCCTGTCGCGGTAAACGTACTGCCTTGCGGGATGCTGCCCGCTAGATACGCAAAATCCCGCGCCGTCGCGGCAATGCCGCCGTTTACGCCCATCACAAAATTAAAATGCATGGGGCTTTTGATAAAGCCCGCGCGCGCCAGCGTGATTGCGGAGTCAATCATGCCTTTGTCAAACACTTCAACCTCGGGCTTAACATTAAGCTCAATCATACGTGCGCCAAATTCCTTAATGGTATTTTCGGTGTTGACAAAAATCTCGTCACCGCCGAAATTTACCGTGCCGCAATCAAGCGTGGCCATTTCAGGCGCAAGCTCAAGCGGCTGCATACGCTCGGCATTGCTCATGCCCACAGCCCCGCCCGTAGATGGCTGGATGATGACATCGGGGCATAGCCGCTTAATCTCGGCTATGCAAGCCGCAAAGCGGGCTTTATCCTGCGTAGGCGTGCCGTCATCATGGCGCACGTGCAAGTGGATTATTGAAGCACCCGCGCTGTATGCCGCCAATGCCTCGCGGCCTATTTCCTCAACGGTGTAAGGCACGGCAGGGTTATGTTCTTTAGTGACTTCTGCGCCGCATATTGCGGCTGTTATTATTAGTTTTTCCAAGTTGTACACCTCATTCCCAATCTATATCTTCATGTAATACGTATTCTCCGCGCGCAAATTCTCCGCGTGCCTGCGTGATATCTTTTATGTCTTCTTCGGATAAAATATCATCCTCAGACATCATGGTTCTAACCAATTCAAGTATAAGATGTTGATTTTTTCTTGGCATTTGCTCTACGATTTCACTTATTTGTTGAGCTAAAGACATGGTTACACCCCTTTATAAACATCGCCGCGTGAGCCTATTTTTTCAATAAATATGTCACCGCGCAAATCAAAATAATACAATACACGCAAATCCCCAACGCGGAGCCTGTTTTGAATATGCTATTTTCATCTGTAGTCCCTCCGCTATCGGCGTTATTAAGATTTTGCAAACCTTTGCTTATCTTTAGGCACGACGCAAGTCCCGCTCGCACGGCACACCAAAACAGGCTCAGCCAGCACCTCGGCCGCCGTCACGCCCGCATCGGGCTTTGGGGCGATTACCTTCCTCGCCTCAAACATCATCTTGCGAGAAGTATTGCCGACGTTGGCAATCTCGCCTGTAGCCTCGATATAATCCCCAGCATAAACGGGTGCTAAAAATTCCACGTTATCATACGCCACAAAAAGCCCTTCATCCCCATCGTGGCGTATCAAAAGCTCTGTCGCTACATCACCGAACAGCGCAAGCATCCTTGCGCCATCCACCAAATTGCCGGCGTAGTGCGCATCGGCTTGGCTCATTCTTAATCTTATTTTTGCTTTATCCATGTCGTCAGCCCTTTCGATATTAGGCATATTTCTCCAAAGTATTGCCGTTCTCCGTCTTTAATCACAATCGCGCTGTCGTCATTCATGGCGTAAATGTCGATTTTATGTGAAAATGGAATCAGCACCTCGTCAGTCAAATGCGGGTCAGCCTTCTCATAATGTGGGCGCACGCTGATGTCGAGCAACCCCGTACCTTGATACAGCATAGCGGGGATGTCTGCAATGGTATCGCCCCTCCACTTTATGCCGTCTTTGTGGTCATTCGGAGCCAGAAACGCCATTTTGGCAATGTTAATCGCACCTGCGCTTCGCCCTAATATAACTCCGTTATGCGCTCGCAAGGCTGCCGCCATTCCCGTATTTAGAAGGAATTGATGCTGCAATAGGCATCTGCCGCCCATCAAATAGACTACAGGTGCCGATGTAACTGCTTCGACGCATTCATCGGCTGAATTTCTGTCATCAAGCACATTAACATTGTCAAACTCAATCCCGGCGTTTCGGAAATGATCAATCGTCATTTTTGAATACCAATCTGAACGGTGATGATCGGCGGGGTCGGACGCAATTAAAGTTATCGCCGTTCTGTCAACAATATTATCCCGAAGGCTGGCGGCAATCTCGGGAGGATAGCCGCAATCATCCTTAAACCCGCTGAACAAATAGATAATCTGCATACGCATCCTCTTTTCGCCAAATCGCCGCCAACTATTGCTCGGTTTCGATTCTCTTCATAACACCTTGGCAAGCGCGATATACCTCACCAAAATACCGCCGCTCATCGCCGCAAACCATAATCGCGCTGTCATCACACATTGCATAAATGTCAATTATATGTGAAAACGGCAGTATTTCATTGTTTATCAAGCCTTCATCATGAATATGAAAGTGGGGTGCGATGGAGACATCCGCCAACCCAACAGCTTTGTAAATATGACTGATGCTAAAATCCTTATCGGCTGAATAAAAAGCATTTATGGCCATGTTCATAGCTCCGGCGCTTAGGCCCATAATCACGCCGCTAAACTGCTGCAATACCAAAATGAGGCCGTTGCTTTTCAGAAACTCCAGTTGCAAATGAGGCGAGCCGCCAAGCAGAAAAATCACAGATGCGCTTTTTGCCAGCTCTATGCATTCCGCTTGCGTTTTTCTGTCGTCCAGCACATGGTGTGCTTCAAACTTGACTCCCATATTTTTGAATTGTGCAGCAAATATGTTTGCGTACATATCCGATTTTTCGTGGCCATCGGGGCGCGAGCAAATAAACACTATGGATTTTGTTGTTGCAATGCATTCGCGCAGGCTTTGGGCGATCTCGGGCGTGATGCCTTTGTCTTTGTCAAAGCCGCTGAAGAAGTATAGGGTTTGCATGAAATACCTCCGTTTGCGGGCGATTCATAATTGCCCTTGCATTGTCTTCAGGCTGTCATCAATAATTAACACGGCATCGGTTGCGGCTTGCACTTGCTCCACGGTATAATCCGGGTTGATCTCCGCCAGCCGCAAACCCGCCGCCGTCACCTCAATTACACCCATTTCGGTAATAATCAAGTCCACCTCGCCCGCCGCCGTCAGCGGCAGATTGCATTCTTTGAGGATTTTCGGCTCGCCTTTAACGGTATGCTCCATTGCGACAATCACACGCTTCGCGCCGCTTATCAAATCCATAGCCCCTCCCATGCCGGGCACGAGCTTGCCGGGGATCATATAGTTTGCGATATTTCCGGCCTCATCAACCTGCAAAGCCCCAAGCACCGTCATGTCAACATGCCCGCCTCGGATGATGCCAAAGCTCACGCTCGAATCAAAGAAACAGCCGCCGGGGAGGATGGTGACGGGTGTGCCGCCTGCGTTTACGATATCGGGGTCAATATCATCGGGTGCAGGGGCGGGGCCCAAGCCCACAAACCCGTTTTCGGATTGGAAATGGACAGTTATGCCCTTGGGGATGAAGTTTGCTACGCGCGTGGGCAGGCCGATGCCCAGATTAACAACGGCGTTATCCCGCATCTCTTTTGCTACGCGCGCGGCTATAAAATCTTGAATTTGTGCTTTATCCATTACAGGCACCCCCTACAATGTAGTCAACAAAAATGCCCGGCGTGTTGACATGGTTAGGGTCAAGCTCGCCGATATCGACCAGCTGCGCCGCTTCAGCAATCACCGTATCGGCGGCAGTGGCCATCATTTCGTTAAAATTATTCGTAGAGCCGCGATAAGCGATATTGCCGCCTTTATCAACCACAGAGCCCCGAATTACCGCAAAATCAGCGCGAAGAGGCTTCTCCAGCAAGTATGTCACCCCGTCTACCTCAACGGTTTGCTTGCCCTCGGCGACAAGTGTACCCAGCCCTGTGCGCGTCAGTACGCCGCCAAGCCCGTAGCCGCCTGCGCGAATCTGCTCAACAAGCGTGCCTTGGGGTACGAGCGTGACATCAAGCTCACCTGCCATCATCTGCCTGCCTGTCTCCTTGTTCAGCCCGATGTGAGTTGCTATAAGGCGCGCACATTGCTTATTCACGATCAGCTTGCCAACGCCGCGATCAATCAGCCCTGAATCATTGCAGATAATCGTGAGATTTTGAACATTTCTTTCAACCAATGCATCAATGATACTCTCCGCACTGCCGTTAGCCATAAAGCCGCCAAACATCACGATGGCACCATCGTTAATTTTATCTGCGGCGGCTTTAGCAGAAATTAACTTATCCATATCTTCACTCACCTTTCGCAGGAGCGGACGACACGGCCGCTCATCTTGACCAATGCGTTATAATGAATTCATATCATCCGCAAGGACGCGGCCAGGTCGTCCGCTCCTGCGGGTTGTGTGGGGGTCTATTGATTGGTCTTAACAATCATAGCAATCCCTTGCCCGCCGCCGATACACAGCGTAGCCAAGCCATGCCTTGCGCCCCGTCTGGGCATTTCGTGCAGCAATGTCGTAAGCACCCTCGCGCCGCTTGCACCTATTGGATGCCCAAGAGATATAGCACCCCCGTTTACGTTCACCTTAGCCTCATCCAGCCCGAGCTCCCTCACAACGGCTATGGACTGCGCCGCAAAAGCCTCGTTTGCCTCAATCAAATCGATATCGGACAAAGCAAGCCCTGCTTTTTTCAAAGCAAGCCGCGTTGCAGGGGCGGGGCCTATGCCCATTATCGCGGGGTCTACCCCCGCCGTTGCACAAGCTGCGATTGATGCCATGGGCTTTATGCCAAGCTCATCTGCCTTCTCGCGGCTCATCAGCACCAACGCCGCAGCACCATCATTAATGCCGCTGGAATTGGCCGCCGTCACCGAGCCATCTTTTTTGAAAGCAGGGCGCAGCTTAGCCAAGCTCTCGGCGGTTACGCCCGAGCGGGGGTATTCATCTTTATCAACAACAATCGCATCCCCCTTGCGGCTTGGAATGCTGACGGGGGCTATTTCCGCATCAAACAATCCGGCCGCGATGGCTGCTTCAGCCTTTTGCTGGCTTTTGGCGGCAAACTCATCTTGCTGCTCGCGAGTGATGCTGTATTTATCGACCAAATTCTCGGCGGTGATGCCCATGTGATAATTGTTAAACACATCCGTTAATCCGTCGGACACAAGCGTATCCATAAGCTCAACATTACCCATCTTCTGCCCCCAGCGCACATCTTTTTGCAAATACGGTGCTTGGCTCATATTCTCGGCACCACCCGCCAGCACCACATCTGCATCGCCGCAAGCTATGGCTTGCGCGGCCAGTTGCACAGCCTTTAGCCCTGAGCCGCACACATGATTCACAATAAAAGACGGTATATCTTCACATAGCCCTATTTTTACAGAAATCTGCCGTGCGATATTCTGCCCCAAGCCCGCCTGGAGTACATTGCCAAAAATCACTTCATCAACCAGCTCGGGCCTTACCCCCGCACGGCTTAACGCCGCAAGCCCGGCCGCAGCCCCCAAATCCACAGCAGATACATCCTTAAAAGCCCCGCCAAAGCTGCCGATAGGCGTGCGCGCTGCAGATACAATCACTACCTCTTTCATATATTCATCACCTCGTAAAATTTCTTAATTATAGTATAACTTACCATTGTGGTTTTGTCTAGGTGGTTTTTCTTTAGCCGGTAGTCAACGGCTTTTATTAGACGTATCCTCTAACCTGCCCACACAATTCTTTTGTCACTCACGGCTCTCAACATATTTTTGCAAAAACCGCAAAAATATGTCTGCCGCCTTGACTTGCACTTTTTTGCCCTGCAAAAAGCCGCCAACGGTAATACAATTAAAAAAAGAAATAGATGGCGGAGCTTTTATGATTGATTCTGGCATTTCATTGGCACATTTATTTGGATATGGCATGAAATCTGATGATTTTAAATGAATTTACTTCATTTTCGCCGCATACATCAAAGCGGCCTCGAAGCCCATGAATAAAAGGAAAAACCCCCGCAAACTGGGGGGTTTCAATTTCATGCACCCCGCAGGATTCGAACCTGCGACTTTTCGCTCCGGAGGCGAACGCTCTATCCCCTGAGCTAGGGGTGCGGGGCGAGCTTTGCTCGCAATTAATAATTAATAATTAATAATGAAAAATGAAAAATGATGAAATGGAGGCTTTGATGGCTTGACAAAGCCCAGAAATTAGTATAACATAGTAAGTGGATGTTGTCAAATAATTTTATTGAGGAGTGTTGATATGAGCGGTAAGAAAAGATATGTGCAAGTAGGGACGGGCGGGCGTGCTCGTTTCTTTTATGAGGCTGTTGCCTCTACGTACAAGGATACTTCTGAGATGGTCGGTTTTTGCGATCTTTCGCAAACGCGCATGAACTACGCAAATACAATTTTGAAGACGCGTCATGGCTTAGATCCTGTGCCTACCTACCATTACACACAATTTGAGCAAATGCTTGATGATTTGAAGCCTGACGCCGTTATCGTCACAACTGTTGACAGAAATCACCATGAATACATCATCATGGCTATGGAAAAGGGCTACGACTGCATCACAGAAAAGCCGATGACGATTGACGAGGAAAAGGCGCAAGCTATTATTGACTGCCAAAAACGTACAGGCCGCAGTCTGCGCGTTACTTTTAACTACCGCTATTCTCCGCATAATACTAAAATCCGCGAGCTTATTGCAACGGACGTTATTGGTGAGGTGAACTCCATTCACTTTGAATGGCTACTCAACACAAAGCACGGTGCAGATTATTTCCGTCGCTGGCATCGCAATAAATTCAATTCCGGTGGGCTTTTGGTGCATAAATCAACACACCATTTCGATCTCGTTAATTTCTGGATTGACGATGCGCCTAAGACCGTCTTTGCTTTTGGTGATTTGCGCTTTTATGGCATGAAGAACGCTGAGCGCAGAGGTGTCAAAGATTTCTATTACCGTGCGCATGGCTCTGAAATTGCCAAGAATGACCCGTTCGCCATTGATCTGGAAGCCAACGAGGAGCTGAAAAATCTCTACTTGCTTGCCGAAGGTGATTCGGGATACATCCGCGATCGCAGTGTGTTCTCTGATGACATTTCGATTGAGGATACCATGGGCGTACTCGTGAAATACAATAAAGGCGCAATTTTGACCTACTCCCTTAATGCCTATCTGCCTTGGGAGGGCTATAATGTCGTGTTTAACGGCTCTAAGGGCAGAATTGAAGTTAGTGTTGTTGAAAAGCCGTATATCAAT
>Ga0131853_10015685_pt1 | contig 13843 bp, 2 predicted proteins | sample TergutLab28metaG_FD_92764 | JGI IMG/M metagenome (GOLD analysis project Ga0131853, IMG submission 92764) | Labiotermes labralis P1 segment gut microbial communities from Petit-Saut dam, French Guiana - Lab288 P1 (version 2) (version 2) | ecosystem: Host-associated > Arthropoda: Insects >... | reverse complement strand
CACGCTACCGCCGGTGACAACAACACCGCGGGAACCAGGGTCGCTGTGATAGAAATTTCCGCCGTTGCCAATGCCGGAAAAAGCATGGCTACCGGCTCCAGAAAAGGCTGTCACGGTTCCGCCGTCAATTTGTATGAACCCGGCGCTGCCACCACGGAATCCTCCCGCTGCAACGCCGCCGCCGATGGCTGCAGAACAGCCGCCACCACGGGCATGCAGACTGCCATTAGAGGCTTCTGTGATGATCAAGCTGGCCGAGGTGTCAACCGCGACGCCGGTCTCACGTGAGCCGTCAGTCTGGGTGCCCCTGGCATGAATCATGCGGTTGTGCCCTCTTAGGGTCACATAGGCATCGACACCGTTGAAGGAGATGGGACTTCTGTCGTTTGTGGATTGCGCAACCCCAGTCGGCGGCTCAATGCTCCACCTTACATTGGAAGCAAGGTTGATGTTCGGGGTGCCGTAGATGGACGGAACTCCGCCAATGGCTGCAGGATACCATGTTGGCGCACCGCCGTTCCATACAAAAGTCGAGTAGTTTGTATCTGTAAGCCCATAGGACGCGAAAATCGTCGCATCGTCTAAGATCATGTGAATGCGGCTACCCTGACGTGATGCCTCATTCCGATTGCTGTCAAATACAATGATTTGATGCGAAAGACCACCTGGAACGGTTACATCGCTCGGAGTCGTCTGTGCGCTGTGTCCCGTGACAAGGATCGTCTGGTATCTCAGATAATTGGGGATACCGTTATGGGTTGCAGACGTGTTCAACAAAAAGGATTGATTCACAGGAACCCAAGTGGCAGTGGGAGAATGCCAGACCGTGACTTCACTCTTCGTAAACGGAAGCTGTTCTGATGGCAGTGAGCCCAGCGCTGGGGAGGTCGGACTCGTCCGCAACGCGGAGGTCTGCAGTACGAGGGCCGTGCCAGTGCTGTCATAGATATTGCCGGTGGTGAGATTGATTGTGTAGGTCGGCGTTTCCGGATTATAGAAGAAGTCAGCGAAGACAATGATTTCTACTTCTACGCTGTCGCCTGCTTCAACGAAAGCGCTGAAGTCTGGGATTTCATAGGGAAAGGAGAAGGCCGTGCCGGCAGAGACCGGAGTGGCCGGCTCTTCCACGTGGATATCCTGCACCGCGGTTCTCGTGCCGAAATAGTCACTCTCAATAATCGCGATGGCCGCTACTACAACCCGCTCCAAGCTGTGCCGGTTGATGGGTGTGACGGTCACCGTGAGTTCGCCCATGTCCGCAGGAGTCGTGGCGGTCACGGGGTTTGCGACATTCGCGACGTTCACGATGGAACCGGGCCGAATCAGCCGGGTGTCCATGTTGGTGATGCCGTGGGCTGTCGCAGCGCCGCCGGTGATAGTGGCCGTTGCGCGCAGACCGATGCTCTCGTCCACGCGGGCCATTGCCACGTAGTCAAAGCTCACCCAAGTGCTTGCATCGGCTGGGGTACCAACCGTCATTGCAAGGGGGGCCGGGAAGATGGCCAGCGTACCGAAGTGTCTGGCGTAGAACGTCTGCTGCAGCGGAGTTTCGCCTAGGGCACTGCTGAATGGGCTAAACATCGCCCCTAGCATCGCCGCGTGGATCGCAGGGTCTCCACAGCAAAGATCGTCAAGGGCTGCCACGGTCCGCACCGATTGAGCGGGCAGGTCCGGTAGCGCCGCGGTCAACGCGGGAGCCGGGGCCACATCGGTGGTGTCTCCTATCGTCGCTGCTGCTGTCGTGAAGGACGTGAGTAGCATGACGAGTGCGAGGAAGAGACATAAACTCTTTTTCGCATACCGTTTCGGTTTCATGGGAACCTCCTATTTATAATGGAGTCTTTTTATAGACCTGATTTTCGAGTTGGGTAGAGGGGAGGCGGCGGAAAACCGCCTCCCCATCGTCTGTTTGTACCTGAATTTTTGCTTTTGACCGCTATTCGGTCTCGATTAGTTCGAAGGTTTGAATGACTCTGTACATAACTGCTGCGATTTGCGCTCTGAGCGAAGTATCTTGTGGGGCCAGGTTGCCGTTGCCGACACCTTGGATGATGCCTTCGCCGACTGCCCATTCTACAGCTTCAAGCGCCCATGGGCTGATTGTGCTTCTGTCTGCAAAGCCGAGGAGATTGTTTGACTCGCCGGCTTCCATTTCTTTGAACTCTACTACATAGCGGTGCAGGATGGTCACCATCTGCTCGCGGGTGATGGTCGCGGTCGGGGCGAACTCTGTGTCGCTCATGCCGCGCACGATCTGGTTCTCTGCGGCCCAGTTGATGGCTTCATAGCCCCAGAATGTGGAGGGAACGTCTGCAAAGCTGTTGCTCTCTGCGGCAGGCCGACCCTCTAGGTTCCAGAGAATCTGCACCATTTCGGCGCGATTGAGGTTTGCCTGGGGTCTGAACATCCCGCCTGAGCCGACCATGATGTTGTGCTCGTAGACAAAAGCCACATATTGGACAAACCAAGCTTCGCCGTTCGGGTCTACATCGCTGAAGGGCCATTCTACTTCGTAGTAGTCAACCTTTTCGAAGGCCACGGTCACTGTGACATTGCTTGCGGGCATGGTGAAGGTGTAGGTTCCATCACTCTGCGGGCTCAAGGTCACGCCGCTGGTGGCTGTTCCGAGGGTCATGATGACGCTTTCTACTTCGTAGTCGGCGTTGGGTGTGGCTGTTACGCGAATTGTCTCACCTGCTACTGCAGTTGTCCGGTTGGCCACTGCTGTACCGCCGCCGTTGTAGGCCACGGTTACGGTGTAGGTTGCGGTGGGCGGTACGAAACCGCCGCCACCACCGCCACCACCGGGGGGATTGTTGACTGTGATCTGAGTCCACTGGGCGTAGAGGGTCACGTTGGCTGTTACGTTTACCAGGATGCTACCAGCCAGATGTGTTGTGCCGGTGGTTGTGCTCCAACCGGTGAAATTGTAACCATTGCGGCTGATGCCAGCAGCTGTATGGGTCAACAAGGTGTGGTTGGTGCCTGCTGGAACTTCCACACTGTGGCTGCCGCTGCCGCCGTTTGCGTTGTAGGTCACGGTGAAGGTGGTGCCTGCACCTGTGGCCTGCCAACGAGCATAGAGGGTCACGTTACCTGTTACGGTGATGGAACTACCCACTGCCACATTGGTCCCACCGCTCGTCGCTGTGTACCAGCCCAGGAAGGTGTAATTTGCACGATCTATGCCAGCTGCGGTATGGGTCAGCACGACGTGCGTGCTACCAGAAGTGATGTTCTGCACAAGGAAGGGATTGCCGGTACCACCGTTTGCGTTGTAGGTCACGGTGTAGGTGGTGCCTGCGCCTGTGGCCTGCCACTGGGCGTAGAGGGTCACGTTGCCTGTTACGGTGAGGCTGTCACCTGGTTGATAGCTTGTGCCGGTGCCGCCTGCCGCTGTGTTCCAGCCGGTGAAGTTGTAGCCGTTGCGGGAGATGTCCGCTGCAGTATGCGTCAGAACGGTGTGGTTGTTACCGGCGTTGACGGTCACGCTGTCGGTACCGCTGCCGCCGTTGGCGTTGTAGGTCACGGTGTAGGTGGGCGTGAGACCTGGGGTCAGGTAGACGTTCTGATTCGGGACATTCGCGCCGTCTACGACCACATTGTTGATGCTGTTGGAGGCGAAGCCGCCTGCTGTAGCTGTGATGGTGTAGGTGGCATCGTCTGGCACGTTAAAGCTGAAGGTGCCGTTGGTTGTCGTCACTGTGCGGGTGAAGCTGCCGGGGCCGGTGATTGTCACGGTGGCTACGGAAATGACTGCGTTGGTGTCGGCATTCCGCACTTCGCCGCTGACGGTGTAGGTGGCCGCCGCTTGCATCAGGCCCAGGGTGACATCGAGACCGGTCACAGGCGCGCCGTCTAGGAGGACGGAGATGTTGCCGATGTCGCCGTTGTCTGTGGCTGTCACGATGTAGACATCATTGTCTGGCACTGCGGGGAAGATGAATTCGCCAGGATTTGCGCTTGCGGTGACTGTCGCTGAGAAGCCGTTTGTCAGGCCTTCGATGGTCACTGTGGCACCCGGAACGGGATCGCCATTGCTATCGAGGACCAGGCCACTCACGCTGAGGGAAGCCATCGCTCCGTAGAGAGGCAGATAGATGTTGTGATCGATGACGTTCAGACCGATGAGGGTCACGTCCACGCTACCTGTGCCGAACACGCCCGGAACCGGGCCGCCGGCGATGACGCGGTATTCGACACCATCGGGGATGTTGTTAAACACGTAGTTGCCGCTGGAGTCTGCCGTGGTGGTGTACTGGAACACGTTACCGCCTGTCAGTCTGTAGATCGTCACAGGGGCATTGGGCACGGGTGTGCCATCGGAGAGCTGACGAACTTGCCCGCTCACTGTCAGGAGGAGTACTGGCGGCAAGATGATGTCTTGATTATCCACATCTGCGCCGTTCACGATGACTGAGCGGATGCCTGTGCCAAAGTCGCCAGCAACCGGGGCTGTGGCTGTCAGGCCGAAGAGACCGTTGGGCACATCGTCAAAGTAGAAGTTACCGCTTCCGTCCGCTGTGGTTGTGTAGGGTCCGAAGACCGGATTGACAATCGTCACAGTGGCACCGGGTACGGGGTTGTTGTTCTCCTGGCACCGCACTTGACCGCTCACGGTGAAGGCGGGGGTGGGGCCGGGTTCTACTGTCACTGGAATCTCTTTGTAGCCACCTTCTACCAGGTAGACTCTCACCATGATTGGGCCACCAGGGCTCACGGCGGAGATCACAAAGCTCTCAGGTGTCGGACCGGGGGTGACGACGGCGATTGTGCTGTCTTCACTTGTCATGAGACGCGGAGGCACGTTCACGATTTCAGCCAGGTTGCCGGTGTCTTGATTCCATACGAAGAGGGTTTCCGAACCGCCAATGGTGTAGAGGGTCAGGTCTGGGACCACTGCGGTGATGTCGTTTTCGTCATCGGTGATCACATAGGTGGGGAGGACAAAGGTCTGGCTGGCATCCACCTCAACCCAGAAGTGCTGTACGGTGCCGGTGGGGATGTGGGTCGCCGCGTAAGCAACCGCGCCATCGCCGTCGGCTTCTACTGTGATCATCATGCCATTGAGGATGAGCTCACCATCGTTGCCGGTGAAGAGCTTCTCCCAACCGGGCACGTTATCGGTAATTGCCCGGTTTCTGAAGATGGTGTTGCCGTTGCTTGCGAGATACTCTACAACCCAGAACAGATTGAGGGTTTCCCCATCGATCACGTAGTTCAGACGATCATTCCAGTTCTGGTGCATGTTGAGGTTGAGGGTTGCGTCTTGGGCGGTGATGGTCACTCTGTTTACGGTGATTTCCGCCACTCGCACTGTGCCATTGTAGACGTATACCAAGGAAGTGCCAGCGACAGGAGCTTCCATGCTGAGGAAGCCGCCGTTCAGGGCCGCCGCGTTTAGATAGGTGGCGGCACCTTGCTCTTCAGCGGTGGTCCAGGTGGCCGCGAAGTTGATGGGAGTGACATCGGTGTAGTACACGGTCTGGGTGAAAACGGCCTTTTCCGCTACAAAGGTAATTTCCACGAACTGGGGCTCGAAATTAGGCACAGGCACACCGGCGTTATTTGCGTCGATGCGGAGGGCAAAGCGATAGGTACCTGGCAGCATTGGCGTAATTTCCAGATAGTCGCCGCTGTAGGAGACGTTTGCCGCGGATTCGATACCGACGGTCATCTCTGTGGCGCTGCCAGCGGGTGTAAAGCCAATGAGGGTCACCCGGAGGGCATTGGGGGCAGTCACATTATAGCCGTCCATTCCGGGCAGAACAGCGCCGAAGAAGGTAGCCGGAACTTTGTCTGTGACGGTGTAGGTCACGCCATTTGTGAGAACATCAGAAGACACGAAGTATCTGACATCAACCTCTACAGGCAGACCAACGGAAACAGGCGCAGTCGGGGAGCTTGCATAGATGTCTACCACGTTGACTTCGTTTGCCTCTGCCAGATGGAACACATCCAGGATGGTCGGATTCCGCAGCGTAGCTGGCGCAACGACGATCTCCGAGTAGACTTCCAGGCCGGCTGCCGTCAGATCGATGCCGCCGAGGAGAGGATCCGCAACCGTAAAGGTCGTGCGGAGGGCGTTGTGCATACCAGCCGAAACCGACTGAATCGGTCCGATCACGGTGTAGTTTGCGAAGAGATATCCGCTGGTTGCGTTGTTGTTCATTTGGGAGGTCAGAGCTCTGTTGGTCGCGTTGATGAAGGTCCAGGGAGAGTCTGTGATCTCAAAGTGAGCTGCTTCCATGAAGCTGAGGTAGTCGGAATAGTCATCCACATCATCTAGGGTGATAACATGCTCGGCACCGCTCAGGAGATCGTCTAGGAAGTCTGAGCCGGCCAGCCGCGCGCCGCTGCTCAGGGCCACGGGATAGACACGGAAGGTGCTGTGGAGGTGGAAGGGCAGCGTATAGAGGTTTAGGAATTGGACGCCGTCGACCACTCTGTCATCGCGCTGGGTCAGGTTCACCGGATTCGAATTTTGCGCCACGAGGAAAACTCTTTCGAGTCTCGGATGACCGATCTCTACGTGGAACTCATAAGTATCAGGGTTCACCGGATAATTGGCGTCGTTCAGTTCGACGGTGTGGGGTATGCCGTTGAGGGTGAAGGTGTAGGTGAAATACACCGTGATCTCCTCTACGGTGGAGGGCAGTACGGTGGCCTGGAGGAGACCCAGACCGTAGTCATCTTCCGCGTTGGTGAGGGCGGCTACGGCGACGGGGTCATAGAGCTCGGCTCTTGCGTAAGTGGGGTGGGAAATTTGCATGGTCACCGCGTCGACATCGCCGAGGAATGTGCCGGCTTCTACCACATCGATGAGGTAGGCCTGAATCATCGGCACTCCGGGCTGTGCCGGAGGTCCGGGCCAGGTGCCAGCATTACTTGCGCCGCTGCGGGTAACGCGAGGTTGCAGGTTGAGGATATCGCCCACTACGCCGCCTACGATGGTGTCATCGTTGGCCACGGGGGTGTTGGCGACAGGAGCAAAAGGATCATACACAGAGATGCCTCTGAGGAGGGGCTGGGTGACATCTACCTGCTCGGTCCCGGTGTTTGTGCCAGGGGCCAGGGCGTAAGTAACGCCACCGAATGTGACATTTGCCGCTCCGGTCCAAACTGCGGAAATGTCAATGTCGTCTTCCGTATCCGCGCCGTAGATGACACGGAACAGAGTGGGAATCGCTGGCAGTGCGCGCAGGTCTAGAGCGGGATCGCCGATTGTGTAGGTCAAAGTCGCAGCGGGGGAAACGAAAGTGGGGGCAACGAAGGTTCTCCAATCGGCTTGGCCTTGGAAGAAGGCGCTGTTGCTGAAGGCAAAGACCGCATAGACGCGGGCCTCGGTGCCGTAGGGAACCTGGAAATTGTCTTCTAGCTCGTTGATCTCAGCAAAATGATTGAAGAGACCTGGGTTTGCGGAGAAATAATTGCCCTTGTAGTCACGATAGACAAAGCTCAGGCCCGTGACTTCCGAGTTGCCCAGGACGAGTCTTGCGGTTCTGCTCAGACCGTCGAGGGTATAGGTCATGTTGATGGTCTCGCCGGCCAGGGCATCGTTTGCTCCGGCGTTGTCGCCGATGACGATATCAAAGAGGCCGTCGTCTCCAGCGTTCTCCTCTCGCGTCACAAGGGCAGTCATGCCAGCGACGGAGGGGTTGTGGAGGGTGACATCGTCATAGATCGGAGCGGTAGCGGTAATCGTGCTCCGGCTCTCGGTGTTGTTGGTGTAGACAGTGAAGACTTCAAATACTTCGGTGCTGTCAATGGCGATTGGGAAGCCTGTTCCAGCTACGCTGAGGTCAGCAAAGTTGAGCTGATGCAGCGGATGGTTGGGATCGAGCATTGCGCCTGGCAACATCGGCGCGATCAGGTCGCCGGGGTTACCGGGGGCAGCTACCCAGCCTTGTTCCGCAAAGAAGACAGCAGCGGGCTTTGCCCCTACTACTCTCACAGGAATGTGGAAGTTATTGGCCGCGTCACGGCGGGCAAAGATCAATCTGGCCTCTGTCTCTTCGCCTTCATTTACTTCGCCTGCATTAAAGAGGTCATAGGGCGGGATGAGCGAAGTGAAATCATAGCCATAGGCGTGGGTGTGCAGCCGCAGTACGTTGGTACCGTTTGCGAAGGCGGGAGGTGTCACTGTGTTGGCAATCTGTCCACGGATGGAAGTGTCGCCATCTAGGCCTTCAGCCCGGGTCCAGCCTGCGACAAAGGGCGCCGCGGGATTCGTCCCTTGATGATACCAGCCGCTGTTTTGATCTGCAAACAGGGGTGTTGGCAGAAGGAAACGCCGCCCGTCAACGTTAAAATAGGCTGTAGCCACAAGATAGACGGTGGAACGTTCTACGAGATCGACACCGGGGATGCCGTTATCGCCGGGGATCAAATGATGGAACAAAGGATCGTTGACATCGTCTGTGTATCTCACATAGTGAGCTACTAGGGTGATGCCGGGATGTCCCGCTTGAATCGCGTCTTCTAGCGCAACTCTGCTGGTGAAGCTTGCGGCATACCACTCGGGAACCATGTAGATTTTATATCCCAGGGCGTTAGCTGGAACAATCTGGACATCCAGCGTGAGGTAGGAATTGGGCAGCGGGGTAAGGGGCTGCACATTGTCCACTTCGACATGGATCGCGGCTGTGTCGCTCCAGACCGCCATGGTTCTCGCGGTGAACACGAGAGCCAAGACATCCCCGTGGACGGGGTGTGTCACAACGATCAGTTCGAAGTCTACGTAGTCCTCAGCCGCAGCGCTGATGATGAGACTTTGTTTTACTTGGAAATAGTAGCTGGCCGGAACGTATTGATCATTTCCGCCAATTGTGCCTCTGAGCATAAATCTGCTCTCGCTTGGATTGTTTAGATTTGCAATGAGTCTTCCGTAATCGGCAGACGCTCTGCTGCTGCCGCCGGAGATGTACAGGGTGTCCCCGTGGAACACATCGGCATTGGCAGCCGGAGAAACCGCTGGGAACCACTCGCTTGTGGAGGTATCAAACATGTATTCCCGGAGCCAAAGGTTGGAGATGTCTAGGTTGTAGTATTTGACTACGGTGGACTGGGCCACCCGTACAAGAGGCGTTGTGTCTGCGCGATTTACCCGCAGCCATGCGCTGGTGTTGACGCCTACAGTCGGGATATCCGGCGCTTCGATCCGGATGGTCATGTACATGTTGCCGGCGCCCATGACTGTCCGCACTGGATCCACCATCAAGCCAGTGTCGCCATAGTTGAGGGCCAGACGGACATCGTATTCCGCTCTCGCGGCGAGGGCAATTTGGACGTTTGCCGCATTATATCTGGTCAGGGTGAAGTAGACGTGGCCACCATCGTGTACCCAGTTGAGACCGGGTGTCAATTGATAGTGTCCCAGGCTAATGTTTAGCTGAATGCCCGTTGCAACGAGGTCTTCGTCGCTAAAAGCAATGGGGAAATTGAGGTCTACGGTGTGCAGACCCGGTGCGAGTCCGAGCAATTGCCCTTGCAGGACACCCACTGCGGGGTCAACGCCTGCATGCACAATACCGCTGATCTCCACAGTGCCGTTGTCCCGCAGCATGGTGGCCGGAACCGGAATGGAGAGAGCGGGATTGAAGGTGCTTTCGATGCTAACCACATTCAACAGCAAATCGAGGCTTAGGTTGCCCAGGGCCTCTGTGTAGTTGAGCACAGTGACTGTGTCGACAACAAAGTCGCGCTCATTGCTGTAGAAGGTATCTACGGCCTGGATGGTAACCGTTCCAGGAACATTCGTGATGTCTGTGACATTGGTGCTGCTCACGTTCAACACTTGCAAGTTGGGGAACATAGCCACCAACTCGGCCACATCAATGTTGCCATAGAGGTCAGGGCGTCCCTGTAAATCGAGGACCATAACTGCGTTTGGCGGAGCTGCGCCCACATGGTCGTCCACTGCGTCTTGCAGGGACTGGTTTGTAAGCGGGGTTGCCAGCGCTGGTAGGCTGAATAGGCCCAACAGCGTCAGCAGCATTACTGCAGCAAGCAGCGATGCGATGCGTGATCTGACTTTTTTCTTCGTGCAACTAAACATAGTCCTTACTTCCCTTCGAAAAATATAATGTGCTTTTCACTTTGAAATGACTATATAATGAACTTATCCCCTAATCAGGAGGAGACAACTGAATAAACTTGCAGATCCCGTGGGACGCAAGTGCAGGTCTAAAACAGACGCCGCCGCAGAAGACGCAACCTCGTGAAAGCCCGTCCTTCTCCGACGCAATGCTCTATATGCGCTTCAACCTCTGAATCTTTTTGAACGCAATTCGCTTTTATGTATAGATGTTCCAATAACTTGCTTCCCCTTTCCATACACACACTTTGCTCAGCACTTTTTTATACCTCCTGTTTTTTGTGTGACCATTTTTTTCAGAAAATTCATCGTTCTAGAAAGTGTGCGTCGATTTGACTCTTTGTCATTCTTTTTTCTTAATTTTTCCATTACCGTAGATAGTTTTTTATTTTACGACATTTTGTGGAACTCTACCTTACAATGTTTCACGCCGTTTGTCAAGAAATTTTTTCACTTTTATTTAACATTTTTATCAACAGTTTTTCTGTGTTTTCAGGATTTTTTTATGAAATACCCGATATGTTGTGTTTTCTTCTTGAGGCTCCGCAGCTTCTGACCCAGGATGTAGGGTCTCTTAATGATATAGTTTTTTCATGTCTTTCTCATGTATTTGTAATGATATCGCCATGAAAAATTCTAATTTTTCAAAAAATGCGCCGATTCTGAAGTTCGAGTTGTCTTCTATATGTATGCGAAAGTTCTTTTTCGTATTCGATAACTATCTGTAATGTTTTCTGTGAAAGTATTCACGTTTTTTATGTAAATTATCTTCCCCGCTTTCCGCTCGGTTTTGTCCTTGACAACTTTTCCCGTTTGCAGGAATCTACATGATTCCCTCCTTCGGGGGTAAAACTAGTTGCGAATATTTCTTTTTTGGAGATGATACCGCTATGGAAAATCGACTCAAGCAATCCGCCTCCCCCTATCTGCGGAGCCATGCGGAAAACCCCATCCATTGGTATGAATGGGGCAGCGCCGCTTTTGCTGAAGCGCGGGAGCGGGATGTGCCTATCTTTCTCAGCATTGGATACTCCTCTTGCCACTGGTGTCATGCACGTTTGTGGAGCATGGGAATACATAGTGATTGCAAGGCTTCGGTTTCATTCGTCCTCGAGGGTAAATGTCCAAACTATGCCGACCCTTACGACCGTTGAGATTCGACCGAATAAATCGCACAACAGACGGATATATGCAGGTGGTTACATATGAGGTTTTGCTAGAGGTCCGCAACGACAAACAGACAGGGCCTTTTGGCCCTGTCTGTTTGAAACTTTACGCAACCTGTTAGAGATGCTTACCCTGATAAAAAATCTTCTTTCTGAACCAATACACAGTCGTACCGGCCATGCCACTCAAACCAAGCAGCAGCAGAACAAGCAGGACTGCCGTCTGGCGATCGTCACCCGTCGGCGGGGCGATGGGTGGCACCGACGGCGTTGGGGGCGGTGTAGCCTGTACTGGTGGAGTGGGCATTGGCGTCGGAGATGGATAAGGAGAGGGAGACGGCGTTGGCGACGGCAAAGGCGATGGGGAGGGCGTCGGAGATGGATAAGGGGAGGGAGACGGCGTTGGCAACGGCAAAGGCGACGGGGAGGGCGTCGGTGTTGGCGACGGGTCCGTTGTTTCCGGCGGTATCGGAGTATATCTATTGTTGATTTGAATCGTCACTTGGCCGCTTTGAGCCGTTAATGCCACCGTATACGGCAACGCCGGGTCTGTTGTTACATCGAAGCCAGCAACGGTATAGTTGCGCTCTGTAATGGTGTACGTTCCCGGAGCAAGATTCCCCAGCGTGACACCGACCACTGCTTCCGCAAGAGGAATCGTCCGGGTGAATCCGTCCGGTCCTGTGACGATCAGCTCAAATCCCGGCGGATATTCTTCCGGCATCAACCCGTGGAACACTTTATTGATCCGCAAGGACGGATTTGCCTGCGGCGGTATGCGCACATAGCTGTTTTCCACCTCGATGGAAACGGATGTAACCGGGTCTCCAGTCACTGGGTCTGGACTGGGGATCGTTACAATGCCCACAAATAGTCCGTCCGGCCCGGCAGGCTCCACCCCCGGCCCTGCAAAGCCCGGTATTGTTCCGCCTTTTTCAAAGATTCTATACGTTCCGTAGGGCAGATTTTCTATGTTCAGTGTGAATGTGCCGTCCAGATTGTCTGTAAAGTCGTTTGGGAGGTAAAATGTGTTCCTGTAGATTTCGATTAAGCCTCTTGTCCCGATCACCAAAAAGCTCAAATCTGACATAGACGCGATGAGCGCATCTATTTCCGCCTGCGTTGCCGGAGAGGGATCGAACACGAAACTTTTTTCAATGGTCAACTCCCCGGTGGGTTCATTTGTAATGGTGATAAAGTCGGATACGCCCGCTTGGATCGGCCCCCACAATGCTTCAGCGTCTGTAATCAGGTTAGGCAGTATCGCAGGATTAATTGTGAAGAAGGTGTAATTCAGCGGTTCCGGGGGCAAATAGCCGCCCGTTGGCGCAACTGTCTCAACCAGCACGAACAGGATAGGCGCCGCGCCGTTGAGACCGACGCCAGGGGTAATACCGTCAGCGAGAAAACCATTGAATTCTACCATACCGTCAAGGTTCAGGTCACTTTCCGTTCCGAAATAGAAGAAATTCTCGGTGCTACCGTTCACAGTGATTGGTTGGGTAATAGGCGAGCCGCTGGAAGGAACCCCGGCCGCTTCATAGCCCGGAAGCAATGCGCCCCAAAGCTCAAACGTCGCACCGGTGCCGCTGCCCCCGGCGGGCAGCGGGTTTCCTGCGGAGTCCACTTTAAACACCCGGAGTGTCACCGCGCTCCCGCCGGCGGATACTCCTACGTCCGTGACGGTATAGTCATCCACTCCATCACCGGATGTTAAGCCCCAGATTTCGATCTGATTGCTGATGCTGCCAGTGGTTCCCACGGGCAATGTCACCAACGCCTCATATGTGATCCTGACAGGCGTCTGATTCGGTATCACGAAGTTGACCTGATTCTCGCTGATGAAATTGATGGCCCATGAGGTGTCTTGGTTAAAGCCAACCACTTCTGTGCCTGTTCCCGTCAAAGGTCTCCATGGACCTAAAGTAGGACTCGTATCCCTGGTCTCGAAGGTTACGGTGTTAAGGAAAATTTTCAGATTCTCCAGTCTGTCTATTGCGGTAACATCGGGTAAAGTTACCCCGTTCAACTGAAACTCGGTTAAACCATCCGGATTGATGATAATCTCTACGTCTATCCTATTTGAGCCGCCTTCGGTCGGCGTCACTGTTTTTGACAGTGGATTTAAATCATAGTCAACCACCCAGGAAGCCTCAAACGTGCAACTGCCCGGACCATTCCTTGACATGCTGGCGGTGTTATTGAGCACTATCGTTCCGGCGCTTTGTTCCGCTGGTGTGGCGGTGTTATCTGTCAGGTGAAGCTGATAGTGAATATCAAAGATAGCCGCAGTCCCCCACCATCCGACAGGCGTGCCGGATGGGTCTTCGGCAGTTGGCCATGCGCCTGGCGCGGGGGCCACGGTGGTTGAAACCCTTTGCAGTTGTGTAAGGTCCGCAGTGAACTCGCCAGGTATAGAGGTGTAATCTATGCCGACGCCATTCACCGGCGCAAACCACCCGCCGCCCGCGCCTGGTAAATGCACAAAGAAGGAACCCGGCACAAGCTCCATCCTGGGGTCATGCGTATCCGTGAAAATCGGGGTTAAGTCCGGCTTCATGAAGGTTGGGTGGCCGTTGGT
>Ga0131853_10015684_pt1 | contig 13844 bp, 8 predicted proteins | sample TergutLab28metaG_FD_92764 | JGI IMG/M metagenome (GOLD analysis project Ga0131853, IMG submission 92764) | Labiotermes labralis P1 segment gut microbial communities from Petit-Saut dam, French Guiana - Lab288 P1 (version 2) (version 2) | ecosystem: Host-associated > Arthropoda: Insects >... | reverse complement strand
CCATCTTTCTGATTTTATTTCTTCAAGTAGAAACAATGAAATCATTTTATTTTCTGTACTATTGCCTATAAGTTCCATTTTTATTTTATAACATATATTATTTATCTTGTCAATATATTTAGAGCAATTTAGCTTGCCTTTCGCATAACTGTCAGTATTAGGTTGCGTTTGCTGCTGCGGATGTCCTGGATTCGCAGCAGCAGTTCCAGGAAGTAGCGGTGGGTTCACGGTTTCAAACAAAACACGGCATAAAGCGGTATGCTTTTGATGCCGTTCTCGAAGCCGAAATTCCTGGCCGACACCCGTATGGAATGGTCGGGCCTGTAAATGTCCCGGTAACTCCGCAGGCTTTTGGAACGCACGTTGTCCGCCGACTTTGCTTCCAGTGGGATTATGTTGCCCTGCCTGTCCTGGAACACAAAGTCGACCTCGGCTTTTCCGGGCGAAGTCCAGTAGTACGGGGTAAGCCCGCATGCAACCATGGCCTGGCAGATGTAGTTTTCGGCAAGTGCGCCCTTGAAACCGTCGAAGCTGTGCGGTGTATGCAGCACCACGCTGGGGGGAATGTCGAACTTGGAACACAGCAGCCCGGTGTCCACCATGTAGACCTTGAACGCCTCGTTTTCGGCGTAGACCGAAAGCGGCAGCTTGCCTTCCGTTACGTGGACGCACTTGTTTATCATGCCGGCGGCTTTAAGCCAGTCCAGGGCTGTCTCGTAGTCTTTTGCCCTCGCACCGGATTTGATGACTTTGTATTGGAATTTTTGGTTTTCCTTGGCAAGCTGCGCCGGAACGGACGCCCAGGCCGCCATGATTCGGGTTGTTTCCTGCGGAGTGGCGTATTTTGCCATGTCGGCGATATACGAATCGTTCAGCGTGCGCTGCAAGGCCCGGGCAAAATCGAAGTCCCGTTTGTCGGCGTATTCCTGAACCACGCGGGGCATGCCGCCCACGACAAGGTAGGTTTTGTACCAATCCATAGCCGTCTCGTGGAACGGCAGCGGCGCGAATTTGTCGTAGGCTTCACGTATCACGCCGCAAAGCCCCTGCTGCCCGTTCGCCCACAGGAATTCCTCGAAGTCCATGGGGTGCAGATGAAGCATGTCCACCTTTCCGACTGGAAATGAAAACCTTTCTCGCTTCATGGCCACGCCCAGCAGACTGCCGGCCGCAATTATATGGTACCGGGGTGCCTTTTCGGCGAAATATTTGAGGGATGCCAACGCCTGTTCGCAGGCCTGTATCTCGTCAAAAACGAGAAGGGTATCCCCGGGAAGTATCGTCTGCCCGCTTTGGGCGGCAAGCTCCTTGACTATGCGTTCCGGGTTCAGGTCACGCTCGAAAATGGAAGGTACTTCCGTGGATTCCTCCATGCTGAAGTACGCCACGTTTTTGTAGTGCCGTTTTCCAAAGGACAGCAGGATATAGGTTTTGCCGACCTGCCTTGCCCCTTGCAGGATAAGGGGCAGCCTGTCCGGATTGTCTTTCCATTTTCGCAGCCTTTCGACAATTTTACGTTCCAATTAGTGTGTCCTCGCTACACTTATTGTAACGTATTTCTGCTTGGCCGTCAAAGTATCTGCGGTGGCGTCCTGGAATTGCCCCTTTTGCCTGGCCTGGTTTCGCAATTTCGAACGAATTCAGCCCGAAACCCACTTGAACAAAACCGGCATTCCGGTTTATAATGCCCTAATCTCACCTAGAAAAAGGAAGACTTATGCCCGATAAAAAGATGGTCATGATTGACGGAAACACTGCGGCGGCACACGTTGCCCATGCGTTAAGCGAAGTAATCGCGATTTACCCGATTACCCCTTCCAGCCCCATGGGTGAACTCTCCGATGAGTTTTCCGCCCAAGGCCGCAAGAATCTGTGGGGAACCGTCCCCGACGTTGTTGAATTGCAATCCGAGGCAGGGGCGGCGGCGGCAGTGCATGGTGCGCTGACCACAGGAGCGTTGTCCACCACTTTCACCGCATCCCAGGGCCTTTTGCTGATGATCCCCACCATGTACAAGGTGGCCGGGGAACTGACTTCGACCGTGTTCCATATCTCCGCGCGGGCTTTGGCGACGTCGAGCCTTTCGATTTTCGGCGATCACCAGGATGTCATGGCCTGCCGCCAGACCGGCTGGGCAATGCTGGCATCGAACAATGTCCAGGAAGTAATGGACCTTGCGGTTATATCCCATGCCGCAACCCTGCGTTCCCGTGTTCCGTTCCTGCATTTCTTTGACGGTTTCCGCACCAGCCACGAAACGCAGAATGTGGAGGAAACCTCCTACGAGATTATGGGCAAGATGATCGACGACGATCTGATTACCGCACACCGCACAAGGGGTCTTAGCCCCGAAAGGCCCGCCATTCGTGGGACGGCGCAGAACCCGGACACCTATTTCCAGGGCCGCGAGGGCGTGAACAAGTACTACGATGCGGTTCCCGGCATTGTGCAGGCCGAAATGGACAAATACGCCCAGCTTACCGGGCGAGCCTACCGTGTTTTTGACTACTACGGTGCGAAAGACGCCGAAAAAGTCATCATCATCATGGGTTCCGGGGCGGAAACCGTCGCGGAAACCGTCGATTACCTTAATGCCAAGGGCGAAAAACTCGGTATGGTGAAGGTTCGGCTGTTCCGGCCCTTCGACGTTAAGCTTTTCATGAAGTCGCTTCCGGCCACGGTCAAGTCCATCGCGGTTCTGGACCGCACCAAAGACCCCGGCGCCATCGGCGAGCCTTTGTACGAGGACGTACGCACCGCAATTGCCGAGGCCCAGGCCGCCGGCATCGCCCCGTTCTCCGGCAATCCGCTGGTTCTGGGTGGGCGCTATGGCCTTGGTTCCAAGGAATTCACCCCGACCATGGTCAAGGCCGTGTTCGACAACCTATCCGGCGAGAAAAAAGCCAACTTCATCGTGGGCATCCGGGACGATGTGCAGAACAAGAGTCTCGACTACGATCCTGGCTTCGTAATCGTGGACGAAGGCCTGACCGAGGCGCTGTTCTACGGCCTTGGTGCGGACGGCACGGTCGGTGCGAACAAGAACTCGATCAAAATCATCAGCGAGGCAAAGCCGGAGCTTAACGCCCAGGCCTACTTCTCCTACGACTCGAAGAAATCCAACGGGTTCACCGTTTCGCATCTGCGTTTCGGCAAAGGCCTTATCCGCCGGCCCTACCTCATCAACACTGCGGACTTCCTGGCGTGCCATAAGTTCTCCTACATGGAGATGTACGACATGCTCAAGAGGCTCAAGGAGGGCGGAACCTTCCTTCTCAACAGCCCGTTCAGTGCCGCCGATGTCTGGAAGAACATTCCGGTAGAGGCCCAGAAGCGCATCATCGAAAAGAAGGCCAAATTCTTCGTGATTGACGCCGTGAAAATCGCCCGCGCCAACGGCATGGGCAACCGCATCAACACCGTTATGCAGGCCGCCTACTTCAAGATAGCGGACATCATTCCGCAGGACGAAGCGGTGAAGCGCATGAAGGACCACATCAAGAAGTCCTACGGCGGAAAGGGTGCGGACGTGGTGGAAAAGAACTACAAAACCGTGGACGCCTCGCTGGACGCAATCGAGGAAGTGAAATATCCTTCCACGCCCGAAGGCGACCTTCACATGAAGAAACCATTCGCCACCGCGAAGGACAGGAAGGATACCACCGGTAGCCTGATAAGGGAAACCTTGGGGGAAATATCGGTGCAGCGGGGCGACGATCTGCCCGTCAGCAAAATACCGGAGGATGGAACCTTCCCGACGGCTACCAGCCAGTACGAAAGGCGTTCCACCGCCGAAAACGTGCCGGTCTGGAACCCGGAAGCCTGTACCCAGTGCGGTATCTGTGCTTTCGTCTGCCCCCATGCCTGTATCCGCATGAAGAATGTCAGCGACGCCGATGTTGCCAAGGCACCCAAGGGCTTCCTGACTTCCGAGATCAAACCCAAGGCGAAGGCCGTGGACGGCATGAAGGCCACGCTGGCCATCGCCACCGAGGACTGCTACGAATGCGGTCTCTGTTTCAACCAGTGTCCCCAGGCGAAGAACGGTGCGCTTGCATGGAAGTCCTATGCGGACGACCACGAGTTCAAGGCGCAGTCCATTGCGGCATGGGACTATTTCCTCAGCCTGCCGGAAACCAAGGCCGAAGGCGAACTGGACAACTTCAGGGCGCTTGCCTACAAGCAGCCTCTGTTCGAGTTCTCCGGCGCGTGCGGTGGATGTGGCGAAACGCCTTACATCAAGCTGATGTCGCAGCTTTACGGCGACAGGGCGCTTATCGGCAATGCCACGGGTTGTTCCTCGATTTACGGCGGAAACCTGCCCACCACCCCGTACTGCACGCGGCTTGACGGGCGTGGTCCGGTGTGGTCGAACAGTCTTTTCGAGGACACTGCCGAATTTGCGCTGGGCTTCCGGCTTACCAGCGACAAGCTGGCCGTCCATGCCGAGGAAATGGCGAAAAAAGCCAGGGGCGAAGGCATTGCCACGGCCCTTATCGACAAAATCCTTTCCAACACCCAGGCTGACGATGCGGCCATCGAGGAACAGAGGAAGAACGTCGACGAGCTTAAGTCCATCCTTAAGTCCGATTCCAAGCCCACGGCGAAGCTGCTGTACTCCCTGGCCGACAACTTTATCAAGCGGTCGGTGTGGGGCTTTGGCGGCGACGGCTGGGCCTACGACATCGGTTTCGGCGGTCTGGACCACGTGATTGCTTCCGGCAAGAACGTGAACCTGCTCTGTATGGACACCGAGGTATACTCCAACACCGGCGGCCAGATGTCCAAGGCCACCCCGGTCGGCGCGATTGCCAAGTTTGCCTATTCCGGCAAGGACATCGTGAAGAAGGACCTGGGGGCGATTGCCATGAGCTACGGCTATGTGTACGTTGCCAAGATTTCTCTGGGCGCGAACATGGCGCAGACCATCAAGGCCTTCCGCGAGGCGGAATCCTACGATGGCCCGTCGCTAATCATCGCCTACTCGCACTGTATCAGCCACGGCATCGACATGAGCAAGGGGCTTGAGCAGGGCAAGGCGGTGGTGACCAGCGGTCTGTGGCCGCTGTACCGCTACGATCCAAGGCTCAAGGAACAGGGCAAGAACCCCTTCCAGCTCGACTCCAAGGATCCTACGACCAGCCTTGAGGACTTCATGTACAAGGAAGGCCGCTTCAAGAGCCTTAAGGCCGCCGATCCGGCTCGTGCCGACGCCCTGCTTGCCAAGGCGAAAGTGCAGGCCGAAAGGGTCTGGAAAGAGTACAAGTACCTTTCGGAAAGGCCTTTCTAGGATTTTCGCGAAGGTGGCTGTTCCGGAATTGACGTTTCGGGACAGCCGCAGCCGCAGAACCGGACCGGTTCTGCGGCGCGTTTGATGTTTGATGGCCCGGCGCCTAAGTTTTAGGTGTCGGGCTGGTTTTCTGCACAACAATATGAGCTAGACGAAGGTGGGGTTAATGGGAAGCCAAGAAACTGTAAAATGGTCGGAAAATTTTGCATGCGGAATAAAAATCGTGGACGATCAGCACAAAGGCCTGTTGGAACTGATCAACGATATGTTCAGTCATGCCACCGGTAATGACGATGAGGAGCAGGAATACTTTAAGAAAGTGGTGGAAAAGGCCGTGGAGTACGTCAAAACCCATTTTGCCACGGAGGAAAAAATAATGCTCCAGACCAAGTTCGTCGGCTATGAGGAGCACAAGAAGGCCCACGAGACTTTTATCGTTGCCGTCCTGGATAATGCCAGGGCTTTCCAGAAGGAGAAGAAAATAAACCTGGAGGAATTCACCAGGTTCCTTAAGGAGTGGGTGCTGACCCACGTTGCCATCATGGACAAACAGTATTTTTCGCACTTCAGGAAAAATATCAGCATGGTAAAAGCCCTTACGATGCGGTAGTCCCGGCTCGTTTTACTGGCTATTTTCTCCTTCGACTTGGGAAACATTGGTTTTGTCTAGGGCTTTGCGCCGTGGCCGATGTTTCCCTGTTGTTTTTATGGTTTTGTGTGATAAATTGCGGAAAACCAGCCAGATTAAGCCTTGCGTCTGCGTGTGACATAGGGCATTATATGGTCCGGGATGTGTTGGTATTTGGTATATAGGGTTCTTGGTTGACTAATGCCCGGATCGTATTTATTATTTATCATGCGGTGGTTCCTAAAGCCGTGGCGGCGCCTGGGTTCAGGCAAACGCCGCCGGTTTTGGCACTGCTGCGATGCGACCGACGGGACGGGGTAATTAGGTCAAGAGGGTAGAATGAAGGGTAGTGTTGCACGAATACTCTATAATCCTATTTACGGGAAAAGTATTGCTGCACGGGCACGGCGTATGGCCGTGGTCCTCTTTCTTCTGTTCTTTGTCATGGTTACGGTGGTCGTTTTTTTTCTGGCAAGGGACATAACCGTAAATGCATCCGAAAACCTGGCCAGATTTTATGCCGAGACGGCAGTTGACAGCTTCCAGACATCCATAAGAAGGGATCTCGCCCTTGTCCGGGACTCCGCCGGTTCGCCCGCCATTGCCGGCTGGCTTGCGGACGAGAGGAATCCGGAAAAAAAGGAAGAGGCCTTCAACGTGATGAAGGCCTACCTGAACATGATGCCGGATACGCTGCTGTATGTCAGTGTTCTGGGTTCCAGGACCGAATACCTGGCCCGGCCCGGAATGGCGTTCGACGATTTCCACCCATGTTACCAGCTTCGCTATCTGGGGCCTGACGGCCGGTGGCTTTTCAGAAACGTTGCATTCCGGACCGATTATAACGTGAACTTCGACAGGGACAGGGTTACCGGCGAATGGCGGCTGTGGATCAATCACAGGATAATGCATGAAGATAGTCTGCTGGGGGTGCTGGGTGCCGGAATCCGGATCGAACCGGTTCTGAAAGGCATGTTTGCCAGGTACAGGGGAAACGTGCGTGGGTACGTCATAGATGGCCAGGGCAACATAATGATGTGCCGCCAAAGGGCGGAATTTCACCCGATGGGAACCGGGGGCCAGATTCGCAGGGAATTTTCCATACGCAGACTTGCCCATGTAATCGACGCGCACCTTGAAAGCATTGACGGGCACTTTGACGCCGATGCTCGGCAGGTGTTCGACAGGGCAGGGCTGGTTGTCTCGGAATTCATTTCCATAGCGCCTATCCCATACACGGAATGGTCCGTCGTGGCCTTTTTCGACAGCAGATACCTGTTCAGCTTCACGGACATCATGCCCCTGCTCGTGGTCCTTATGCTTGCGCTTCTGGCGTACACGCTGGCGGACTCCGTTGTCACGCAGAGGCTTGTGTTCGGTCCCCTGGGCCGGCTTACCCAAAGCCTGGCGTCGGACAAGAAGGACGGCTATATCTACGGCCTGATGCGCCGGGACGAAATCGGCGAACTGTCAAGGTCCATACACGAGATGAGGCATAGGGTAGGTACCTACGGCGAGGATCTGCAGAAGGCCCTGATCGAGCGTGACCGCCACGAACAGCTTTTTGACGCCGTGAACTGGACGGCGGAACTGTTGCTTTCCTCGGTAAACAGGGAGAATTTCGAGAATTCGCTGGAAGAAGGCATGGGGTACATGGGCCGGTGCGTGGACGGGGACTGCTTCGCCATCTGGCAGAACAGCATGAGAAACGGGAATCTCTGCTGCACCCTGAAATACGAATGGCAGAATAGGCCGGATGCCGAAATCAAGGATACATCGAACGGCAGGGAAATCTTTTTCCGGGGCATTCCGGACTGGCTTGGGAAGCTTGCGAAAGGCGAATGCCTGAATGGCCCGCTTGAGGGCCTGTCCATCGCCGAAGGGGCGTTCCTGGGGCACCAGGACATCCAGTCCATGCTGGTAATCCCCATACACCTGCAGGAACGCTTCTGGGGCATCATCAGCGTCGAGGATAGGCGCAAGGAAAGGGTCTTCTCCGACGAGGAAATTTCCATTCTCCGTTCCGGGGGCTGGATGATAGTCAATGCCATAGATCGCGAGATACAGTTGGCCGACATAAACGAGGCCCACGAGCGTCTGCAGCTCATGATGGATTCGTCGCCCCTGTGCTGCTGCCTGTGGAACAATGGCCTCCAGAATATCCTCTGCAACGAGGCCGCCGTCAAGCTCTTCGGTTTGAAGGACAAAACGGAGTATCTGGAAAGAATCCACGAGCTTTCCCCGGAATACCAGCCGGACGGCCGGCCCAGTTCGGAAAAACTAATCGCAAACATCAAAACGGCCTTCGAAAAAGGCTCTTGCACCTTTGAATGGATGCACCAGATGCTGGACGGCACGCCGGTTCCCACCGAGGTCAACTTTGTCCGCATAAATTACGGCGGTGAATTTGTCATTGCCGGCTACACCCGGGATCTGCGCTCCTACAAGTTCATGATGAAGGGGCTTACGCAGCGGGACAACATGCTCCAGACCATGAACAGGGTCGCCGCCATTCTGCTTAGGGCGGAAAGCGAGATATTCAGGGAAAACCTGCTGCGCTGTATGGGCATGATAGCGCAGACCGTGGATGTCGACCGTGTGTACATCTGGAAGAACTATACCGAAGGCGGGCGCAACTACTGCAACCAGCTGTACGAATGGACCGAAGGGGTGGCGCCCCAGGCTGAAAAAAACATGGTCTACGCCGAATTCCCGTTCTGGGAAAACGTCCTGATATGCGGGCACAGCATCAACAGCCCGGTCCGGGGGTTGCCGGCCAGGGAATACGAACGGATGCGTGCCCAGGACGTTCTTTCCGTCCTGGTGGTGCCGGTGTTCCTGAAGGACGAGTTCTGGGGTTTCGTCGGATATGACGATTGCCACGACGAAAGGATGTTCTCCGAGAACGAGGAATCCATACTTCGCGCCGGAAGCCTTCTTATGGCCAACGCCCTGCTGCGCAACGAAATGACGCTCAACATGCAGTCGGCGCTGGAAAATGCGAAGGCGGCAAGCCGTGCCAAAAGCAGTTTCCTTTCCAACATGAGCCACGAGATCCGCACCCCGATGAACGCCATAATCGGCATGACGATGATCGGCAAGTCGGCGCCAGGCACCGAAAAGAAGGACTATGCCTTCGAGAAAATCGAGGATGCCTCCAACCACCTTCTGGGTATCATAAACGACATCCTGGAAATGTCGAAAATAGAGGCCGGGAAATTCGAGCTGTCCGTCATGGTGTTCAATTTGGAAAAAATGCTCCAGAAGGTGATAAACATAATCAACTTCCGCATCGACGAGAAGCGGCAGAAGTTCACCGTGCATATAGACAGGGAGATTCCAAGGCTGCTGATAGGCGACGATTTGCGGCTGGCCCAGGTGATAACCAACCTGCTGTCCAATGCCACGAAATTCGCGCCGGACGGGGAGTCGGTGCATCTTGGCATACATCTGGACAATGTGGAAAACGGGATTTACACCATCAGATTCATAGTCAAGGACACCGGCATAGGAATCAGCCGGGAGCAGCAGATGCGCCTGTTCAAGTCCTTCGAGCAGGCGGAACGCGGCATAACACGCAAGTACGGCGGCACGGGTCTGGGTCTTGCCATTTCCAAATACATTGTGGAGCTTATGGGTGGCAGAATCTGGATAGAATCCGACCTGGGCAAAGGCACCACCATTTCATTTACCGTGGAAACCAGGCGTGGCGGTGAAACCCCCCAGTATCTTCCCAATGTCGACCTTTCTTCCGCCAGTCTGCTTCTTGTGGACAGCGACCCGGAACTGCGGAGTGGTTTCGAGAACATAACCGATCTGCTTCAGCTGAAATGCGACACCGCCCCGAATGTGGAGGAGGCTCTGCGGCTTGTCAGGGAAAATGGTCCTTACGGCATGTTCTTTATCGGCGGGAAAATGCCAGACGGGAACAGCCTGGAACTGGTTCGCGAAATAAAGGCCCGTGACGCCGACAAATCGGTCATTCTGATGGCTTCCATTGCCGAATGGAACGTCGTGGAAAAGGATGCGAAGACGGCGGGTGTCGACGATTTCATTTCCATGCCCCTGCTGGCTTCGACCCTGGCGGAATGTATCGGCAAACACGTAAGCGTGCCGGCTCCGGAAGTGGAGGACACGGAAGACGAGGCGATGTTCGGGCTGAAAGAGAGGTTTCCGGGGCGCTGTATTCTTCTTGCCGAGGACGTGGAAATCAACAGGGAAATCGTGCGGGCGCTGCTGGAACCGACGGAAGCCCAGATTGACTGTGCGATAAACGGCATCGAGGCGGTGCGGATGTTCAAGGAGAACCCGGACCGTTACGACCTGATTTTCATGGATTTGCAGATGCCGGAGATGAATGGCCTTGAAGCCACGAGGCATATCCGAACTCTCGACCTTCCCAAGGCAAAAGAGGTGCCTATAATCGCCATGACGGCCAACGTTTTCAAGGAAGACATAGAAATATGTATCGAAACCGGCATGAATGCCCATATAGGCAAGCCTCTTGTCCTGGGCGAGGTAATGGAAATACTGCGGCAGTACCTTAGGACGACGCCGGCATACGACCCGGACGAAGAGGACCTGGAAACGAATGCGGACTTATAGAATCGCTGCTGTGCGGGTTTCTGTTGCCGGTGTCTGAAAAAAAAATAATTGTGCGGGAACCGGGCTGTTGACTCTTTTTCTGTTTTTTGCTAGGTTTTCCATAGTCGAGATTTGAAATCCAATGCGCTGAATGCTGGCGGCGCAGGTTGATATTAAGGAGTTTTCAGCGAATGCCTACAATTAATCAGTTGGTTCGTTTCGGGCGACGGAAGGTGACTTCAAAGACCAAGTCCCCGGCGTTGCGTTCCTGTCCCCAGAAGAGGGGGGTCTGTACCCGTGTTCTGACCGTCACGCCCAAAAAGCCGAATTCGGCTTTGCGGAAAGTTGCCCGTGTGCGGCTTTCCCATGGTACCGAGGTGACAGCCTATATCCCCGGGATTGGGCATAACTTGCAGGAACACTCTGTGGTTCTGGTCCGTGGTGGGCGCGTCAAGGATCTTCCGGGTGTGCGCTACCACATTGTTCGTGGGGCCAAGGATACCCTGGGGGTTACGGATCGCAGGCGCGGGCGCTCCAAGTATGGTGCCAAAAGGCCCAAGGCGTAGGTTGGTGTAACATGGGAAGAAAAAAGAAATCCATAGACCGGAAAATAGCTCCGGATCCTAAATACAACAGCGTGGTGCTGTCCAAGTTTGTCAACCGCATGATGTGGGAAGGCAAGCGCTCCGTCAGCATGCGTCTGGTGCATGATGCCCTTGGCGTGATCCAGGACAAAATCGACAAGGAGCCGCTGGAAGTGTTTCTCAAGGCCCTTGACAATGTGAAGCCGGTCATAGAGGTCAAATCCAGAAGGGTCGGCGGCGCAACCTACCAGGTGCCCGTGGAGATCCGGGAAACGCGAAGGGAAGCCCTGGGTATGCGGTGGATTATCAGCGCCGCCCGCAAGCGTTCCGGACGTGGCATGGGTGACCGTCTTGCGGCGGAGTTGATGGATGCGTATAATGGAACTGGGACTGCCTTCAAGAAGAAGGAGGATACCCATAAGATGGCCGAGGCGAACAAGGCCTTTGCCCATTATCGGTGGTAAAAAAAACGAGCCTGTCGTTTGATTTTTTCGTTTTTTTGCCCTGAGGGGCTTTACATAACTGGGAAGAATTCGGTATAGTATTCTGTATCCAGTTGTTGTGCTGGTGTGTATGGCTTGTGCCTTGTGGATAAGCCTGTAGATGTTTTTGAGATGTTTTCGGTTGGCCGTCTGGTGGCGGCAACCGGAAGGCTGTATCGAGATTGGGCAGGAAGACGTGTGGTGCATGAAACCATCATTCGTTGGATCTTGCGATGGTTGTCCGGTACAGTTGAGTCGGCAGCCAAACCGACCATCGGGTAAGATGGGATGGGTGGAGTTCGGCATGATAGGGTTTTCCCTTTTCTGCTCGTGTTTCCCCCTGTTTCCATGTTATCCATTCACTTAGACAGAGCCTGCGGTATGCAGGTTGAGGCGTTGCGGGAAGTTTGGCCTGTTGCGCTCGAATAGAGAACCAGTTTACTGTGTCTAGAGTTAAGGAGGACACAAATGGCGAAGGACAAATTTAACCGGACCAAAATTCACATGAATGTTGGGACTATCGGACATGTCGATCATGGGAAAACGACGCTTTCCGCCGCTATTACCATGTACTGCGGGAAAAAATACGGCGATAAGGTTATGAGCTATGATGAAATCGATAATGCGCCGGAAGAAAAAGCTCGTGGTATCACAATCAACACGCGTCACTTGGAGTATCAGTCCGCCAATAGGCACTATGCGCACATTGATTGCCCTGGGCACGCAGACTATATCAAGAACATGATCACTGGTGCCGCCCAGATGGACGGTTCCGTGCTGGTTGTATCCGCTCCGGATTCGGTCATGCCGCAGACCCGCGAGCATATCATCTTGGCTCGCCAGGTGGGCGTTCCCAATATAATCGTGTTCCTCAACAAGGTTGACCTGGTTGACGATCCCGAGCTGCTGGAGCTGGTCGAGGAAGAGGTAAGGGATGTTCTGACCGCCAACGGGTTCCCTGGCAAAGAAATTCCCATTATCAAGGGTTCAGCTTTTAAGGCCATGTCGTTCATGACCGATGCGGCTGGTTCCGATGCGGACACCGCATGCATCGAAGAGTTGCTTGTGGCGATGGACAGCTATTTCCCCGATCCTGTTCGCGATTCCGATAAGGACTTCCTTATGCCTATCGAAGATGTGTTTACCATCTCCGGGCGTGGTACTGTCGTTACCGGTAAGGTTGACAGGGGTGTGCTCAAGTTGGGTGAGGAAGTTGAAATAGTCGGGATTAAGCCCACCAAGAAAACCACCATCACGGGTATTGAGATGTTCAACAAGCTGTTGGATGATGCCCAGGCCGGTGACAATGTTGGTACGCTTCTTAGGGGCGTGGACAAGAAGGACGTGGAACGTGGCCAGGTTCTTGCGAAACCTGGGAGCATTAAGCCGTTCAAGAAATTCAAGGGGCAGATATATTGTCTTTCCAAGGAAGAAGGTGGGCGGCACAGTCCCTTCTTTACGGGGTATCGCCCCCAGTTCTACTTCAGGACCACGGACGTTACTGGTACGGTATCGCTTCCTGATGGCAAGGAAATGGTTATGCCTGGTGACAATACGGAAATAGTCGGCGAGCTGATCAATCCTATTGCCATGGAGAAGGGGCTTAAGTTTGCTATCCGCGAGGGCGGCAAGACGGTCGCTTCTGGTCAGGTTATTGAGATCATAGAATAGCGCTCTATGTGCGAGGGTTGATGCCCTCGCACAGCTTGCTGGAGGAATGATGGCTAAGGAAGGAATTCGCGTTAAGTTGCGCGGTTTCGATGTTGAGTTGATTGACCAGAGCGCAAGGTCTATTGTTCAGGCAGTGCAGAAGGCAGGGGCTAAAGTTACAGGGCCCATCCCTCTTCCTACCCGTATCAACAAGGTTACGGTGCTTCGTTCGCCGCACGTGAACAAGAAGAGCCGTGAACAGTTTGAGATGCGGACGCATAAAAGGCTGATTGATATTATCAGCCCTTCGGCGGAAGTGATGGACTCGCTTATGAAGCTGGAGCTTCCTGCTGGTGTTGATGTGGAGATCAAGCAGTAACGTTGTTTGCTGTCTGATTTTTGGGATTTGGTCTATGGTCAAGTTTTGAACCGGGCCAAGTTTCGGGTAATAAAAAATAGCGTAGACGGTTCCAAAGACCGCGAGCATATATGTTCGGGGAATAACGTACGCTGTCGAGCTGGGCTGTTAAAGCCACGTGGAGTACTAGGATGTTAGGGCTATTGGCCAGAAAAGTGGGCATGACGCAGGTCTATGATGAGTCTGGGAACATGTTGCCGGTAACGGT